>ERZ773186.2705-NODE-2705-length-12741-cov-2.856771_pt1 | contig 12741 bp, 9 predicted proteins | sample MGYA00581000_ERZ773186 | MGnify/ENA primary metagenome ERZ773186 (study PRJEB29015, sample SAMEA2737752) | human gut metagenome | biome: human gut; feature: human-associated habitat; material: faeces | place: China | collected 2012 ... | reverse complement strand
ATCCATAAGGAAGGGCAGAAGTTGATGCTTCTGTATGGCAGATAAGCTGACTGAGAAAGCTTTAGAGCGTGTTTGAAAAAGGCTTTCTGCAAGATGTGCGTCACAATTTCTAGACCGCAACCATTTAAAGAGCAGGAGAATAGGAATGGAAAAAATAGATTTTGTGCTCACCTGGGTGGACGGCAGTGACCCTGACTGGCTTGCACAGCGCAGGGAATATCAGCCTGGCAGGGGAACTGACGCCGGGGAGAGCAGATACCGCGACTGGGACAATCTTCAGTACTGGTTCCGCGGTGTGGAGAAATTTGCTCCCTGGGTAAATAAAATATATTTTGTTACATGGGGACATGTTCCAAAGTGGCTGAATACAGCTCATGAGAAGATTCAGATTGTAAAGCATGAGGATTTTATGGCGCCTGCTTATCTTCCTACCTTTAATATTAATTCTATAGAACTGAATCTTCACCGAATAAAAGGATTGTCAGAGCATTTCGTCTTTTTTAATGATGATATGTTTCTCATTGATTCCGTGAAACAGGAAGATTTTTTCAAAAACGGACTCCCCTGTGACTGCTGTATTGAGACCGCCCTTGTGCAGGACAATATCCGCAACCCTTTTGCCAATATTCTTATGAATGATGCAGCTCTTGTCAATATGCATTATAATAAAAAAGAAGTGATCAAAAAGCAGGCAAAAAAATGGTTTAGCCCGGCTTATGGAGCAATGCTCTTCCGCAATGTGCTGATGCTGCCTTATCGTGAATTTTCCAGTTTTAAATATTCACATCTTCCAAGTCCTTTTTTGAAAGCAACCTATTGGAAAGTATGGGACGAAGAAGGCACTGTTCTGGATGAGGTTTGTAAGAATCGTTTCCGCACAGTATTCGATGTGAACCAGTACGTGATGAAATATTGGCAGTACATGGAAGGAAAATTCACGCCCCAGTCATCGAAGCTTGGAAGATTTTATACCATAGGAAAACATGATCAGCAGATTCACCATACCATTCGCAGACAGGCGTGTAAGATGATCTGCCTTAATGATGATGTGAATGTGGGCGATTTTGAGAAGCAGAAGAAAGAAATTCAGAAAAGCTTCGAAGTGATTTTTCCGGAGAAATCGTCTTTTGAGATGTAATTGCAAATAGCTTTTTTCAAAAGCACTCTGGTGTATCGTAATTTTATCAGGCAAATTATAGAAACGAGGGTAAGAGATGACAAAGGATTCCCTTAAAAGGAAAATAAAAGAAGAGGGTCTGGCTGGAAGTGTTCTTTATTATCTGGGCCGCTTTTGTTCAAAGGCGGAGCTTGCCCTGGTGGGAAAATGGTTCGGGAATCACGGGAAGCTCCGTCAGAACTGTATTGTGCTGAAAAACCGTACCATGCAGGACATGACAGACAATCCCAGGGCTTTTTATGAATATTTGATTCAGAATAAAATAAATGAGAACCATCAGATTATCTGGATGGTTTCCGATAAGAAAAAATGTGAGAAACTGAAATGCAAGAATGTTAAATTTGTAACAGCAGAGAATAAATATGGCTGGTCCAGCCCCCTTGCTTATTATTATGGCGCTGTTGCAGGATTTTTTTTCTATACAAACAATACAGCTTACCTGAATTTTTACCATTGTAAAGGGCAGACCACAGTGAACATGTGGCATGGCTGCGGCTATAAAGATGCAGCCAAAGACAACAAGCCGCCTGCAGGAAAAAGCATGATGCATTTTGACCATGCCATGGTGCCGGGACCTGTGTTTGTGGAAACAAAATCCCGTTACTGGAACTGTGAGAAAGAGAAGATTCTTGCCCTTGGCTATCCAAGATATGACTGGATGCTCCATCCATCTGTCAGCCGTGGGGAGGCGCTGGAGAAGCTTTTTTCCCATAAGGATATGAAAACCGTGATCTGGATGCCTACTTTCCGAAAAAGTGAGGTGCTGATCAGCGCAGAGAATGAAATTGAACTTCCCTTTCAGCTTCCTGCATTGGAGAGCGAGGCGGAGCTGAAAGCACTGGATGTTCATTTAAGGGAATGCGGAATATTTCTGATCATCAAAAAACATCCCCTTCAGTCTGGCTGGTCCCTGGATGAAGGTGCGTATACCAATATCCGTTATGTGACAGAAGAAATGCTTCAGAAATCGGGCATTCAGCTGTATGAACTGGTGGGACTTATGGATGGACTGATTTCGGATTATTCCTCCATTGCAGTAGACTATATGCTTCTTGACCGACCTCTGGGCTATGTGCTCACAGACCTGGAAAGCTATCGAAATACAAGAGGATTTGTATTTGAAAATCCGGAAGCATATATGCCAGGTGAGAAGATTTACAATTTAGAGGATCTGAAGGACTATTTTTCCCATATCGCAGTGGGAGAGGATCCTTTTAAAGAAGAGAGAAGAAGATTATTGCCTGCAATGCACACTATGCCAAAGAAGTCAGGTTACTGCGAGGCACTTGCAGAGTATTTGAATATAAAGTAAAATAAAAGCAGAAGTTACCCATCCAAAAAGGTTCTAGTACATCATTTCGTAAATAATTATATCAATCGGATTCACAGACAAGTGAGTGGTATAGTTATTTAGAAAACAATGTGCTATGATTATTTTTTCGAAAAAAACAGATACAGGAGAGGGATAAATGGGAAAGGTAATCGGATACACACAGGGAACTTACGATATGTTTCATATCGGTCATCTGAACCTGATCAAAAATGCTAAGAGAAGATGTGATTAGGCGTAAATACAGATGAGCTTGTGGAAAGCTATAAGAATAAAAGACCTATCGTGCCATTGGAAGAGCGGGCAGAGATCGTCCGGTCTATTAAATATGTGGACGAGGTGATCATCACGAATACCCTTGATAAAAAAGAAATCTGGGATAAGATCCGTTTCGATGAAATTTATATCGGAGATGACTGGAAGGGAAATGAGCGCTGGGAGCGCACCGGGAAAGAGATGGAAGCCCTGGGAGCCAGGCTGGTTTATCTTCCCTACACCAAAGATACTTCTTCTACAATGCTTCGTGAGAAACTGAAAGAGTATTAATGCGGACTGATTTAGAGCCTTTTTTAAACAGGCTCTGGATTGTAATATATTAAGAAAGGTAAAATCCATGGAAAGAGCACAGAGAATTCTAAAGAAATTTTCAAAAATCCTGAAAGAGCAGGGCGCAGGACCTTTGTTCACCACATTCAAAGGCTATGTGACTTATGCTTTATATGACCGCTGGAAAGTGAGAAGACTTCGTAAATTCCCCCCGCGTATGGTGAAAAACAGAATCCTGTTTGAGACAAATGATGATTTTACAGACAATTGCCGGGCTCTTTTTGATTATATGGTTGCAAATGGATATAATAAAAAATATGAGCTTGTCTGGCTGGTTCATGAGCCGGAGAAGTATAAGAAATACCAAGCGGAGAATGTGAAGTTTGTTCGCAATTTCAAGAAGAACACGACGATCCGCAGGGCAGCAGCTTACCGCTATGCATTGACCTCAGCCTTTATTTTTTACACCCAGGCGTTTAACTGGATCGGAATGGCAAGAAAGGGTCAGACTTTTGTAAATCTCTGGCATGGCTGCGGCTACAAGGCGAACAAGAACAACCGCAAGGTATTTTTCGACTACTGTCTGGTGCCAGGAGATGTGTTTATTGAGACGAAGAAAGAGTTCTTTGGCTGCAGTTCCAGGAAGCTTCTTGCACTTGGCTATCCCCGTTACGATCAGATGATGAAGGGAAGCGACGCCGCAAGAGCATATAAGGAAAAGCTTCTGAAAGCAGCTGACAGTGACAAGCTGATCCTGTGGATGCCTACCTACCGTCATGCAAGCAGCGAGAGACTGAATGAGGAAACGCTGAACAATGAATTTAATATTCCGATCCTGGACGATAAGGAGCGGCTTCTTGCTTTTAATAATTTCTGTCGTGATAATCATGTACTTGTGGTAATTAAGAAGCATTATCTCCAGATTCCGTATGATTTTGGTGAGAATGTTCTTACAAATATTGTTTATCTGGAAAATAAAGATCTTGCTGATAACGAATTACAGCTTTATGAATTCATCAACTGCTCAGATGCGCTTGTTTCAGATTATTCATCTGTTGCGATTGACTATCTGCTTCTGGACAGACCACTGGGCTTCACACTGGATGATTATGAAGCTTATACAGAGTCCAGAGGATGGGTATTTGAAGATCCACTGGAATACATGCCAGGAGAACATATTTACAATGTACAGCAGTTTGAACAGTTTGTTCTGGATGTCAAAAATGGAAAAGATGACTATGAGAATCAGCGTAAGGCAATTCTTGCAAAGACTCATAATGTAACAGATAATTACTGCAAACGTGTTCTGGATTATTTCAAAATTACGGTATAACAGAGAAAATACGAAAGCCTTTTTTACATGCTTCAGGATTTATCCCGCAAAAGGAGGAAGCCCCTGCAGGGGTGGTATATAACATGAAAATATGTATCTGGATAACAAAAATCTTTGATCTGGGCGGAACCAAGAGAGTGGTTTCCCTGTTGGCAAACGAGCTGGTGAAAGAGCATGAAGTGACGATCATGACTTATGAAGACCGCTTTCGTGAAGACCGCACCATGTATCATTTAAGTGAAGATATCAATGTGGATTTCATTGACAACAGCCAGTTCGTGAATAAGCATCATACCCCGGCTTTCTGCGCCCGCTATCTGGTGAAGAAGCTCAATGACAGATCTGGTATGTTTAATAAAAAAAGCCTGAATTCCATTCTTGCAGAAGCAATTTTTCCCAAAAAAACAAGAGAGAAATGGGTGGAATATTTTAATTCCCAGGATTACGACGTGATCCTTACCACAGCATCCCTAAGCCTGAGACTTGCCATGATCGCGCCCCGGCTGAAAGCCGCAACCATCGGGTGGCAGCATAACTGCTATGACGGATATCTTCATGTGAAGCCTGTCGTTTTCTGGCAGCAGGAGAACCTTCTTCAGCAGTATCTGCCAAATCTGGACCGCTACATTGTGTTGAGTGATTATGATAAGCGGGACTATATGGAGAAGCTTGGAATAGATTGTGAAGTAAAAATCAATCCCAGAAGCTTTGTCAGTGAAAAGAAGTGCGATGTGAAATCCAAACGTTTTCTCATGGCGACCCGTTTCGTATATGCCAAAGGACTGGATCTGATGATGGAATCCTTTGAAGAGTTCTGCAAAGAGGATTCGGAGTGGGAGCTTGATATCATCGGAGACGGAGATCTTTTTGACCAGATCAGGGCAGATGCGAAGAAGCGTCATCTGGAGAAGCGTGTCCATTTTGTAGGATATACCAATGAGCCTGAGAAGTATTATCTGAATTCTTCTGTTTTCCTTCTTCCATCCAGATGGGAAGGCTGGCCTATGGTGATTATGGAAGCCTTTGAGTTTGGCCTTCCGGTGATCGCTTATCATATGGGCGCCATGGATCTGATCATTGATGACGGAAAGACCGGTTTCCTTCCTGAAGCGTTTGATCCCCACAAATTTGCCCAGGCCATGCTGAAACTGGCACATGACGAAGAGCTTCGTGTCCGGATGTCTGCGAATGCCATTGCCAAGTCTGATGATTTTTCTATCGACAAGGCAGTGAAAGAATGGGACAGACTTTTTGAACGTGTAGTTGCGAAGAAGAGGGGGAAGTAACATGAAGATCACCGTGAACAACCTGAAGAAGCTGGTGAAAAGGATAGTCCGCCCGGATGAAAATTCCGGTAAAGAGAAGGACACTTTTGAGGCTGCCTTAAAGAGAGCCAGGGATGAGGCAAAATACAATCTTACGGAGGAGCTTCGGGAGAAGTACGCGGATTTTCTTGACAGTCCCATAAAAGAAAAATGTATACTATACGAGGCATTTGGGGGCAGAGGCATGACCTGCAGCCCTCATGCCATTTTCAAGTATTTGCTGACCCAGACAGAATTTCAGGAGTATCTCCATGTCTGGGTCATTGACGATTTTTCGGATAATGAACCATGGATGGGACTTTACAGGGATGATCCAAATGTGAAATTTATTAAATTCCAGTCTGTAGAATACAGGGAATATCTGGCTACAGCCAAATATCTGATCAATAATGTAAGCTTTCCCGGATATTTTACCAAACGTAAGGAGCAGATCTTTGTGGATACCTGGCACGGAATCCCGTTAAAAACCATTGGATTTGACATTCCGGCAGGCAAGGTGAGTGCAGGAAATACAGTAAGGAATTTCCTTGCAGCAGACTATCTGATCGCGCCCAATCATTTTATGACAGAGATTTATGAGAATGCGTTCAAAATGAAAAATCTTTATCCCGGAAAAATCCTGGAAATCGGGCAGCCCCGTAATGACAGCTATTTTCACACAGACCGGGAGGCCATATTTAAGAAGCTGCAGATGGCAGGCGTGGAGGCAGATCCAAAGAAGAAGCTGATCCTTTATGCGCCTACCTGGAAGGGAAGCAGGTATTCCAGCCCGGATACCAGCCTGGATGCCTATGAGAAGATGATCCGCACTATCGAGGAGAATGTGGATACCAGGGAGTACCAGGTGCTGGTGAAGCCTCATCAAATTGTATACTACCACATTAAAGACACAGTAGGGATAACCGGTCAGTATATTCCTGCAACCGTAGATACCAATGAGCTTCTTCGTGCTACAGATGTTCTGATTTCCGATTATTCCAGTATTTATTTTGACTATCTGGTATCGAAAAAGCCCATTTTGTTCTTTATCCCGGATCTTGCAGAATATAAAAATTACAGAGGCTTATACTTCGGAATTGATAAGCTGCCGGGTCCTGTTGCAGAAACTTATGAGCAGCTTGGAGCTTATGTGAAGGATGCCGAAAGAGCCATGGAGCCATACCGGAAGGTTTACGAAAGGGAAGCAGCCTGGGCGTGTCCGCAAGATGACGGAGAGGTCTGCCGCCGCCTTGCAGACATTGTGTTCCACGGAAAAGAAGATTCCAGGTGTATAGCCTGTCAGGATGAGGCACAGTCACCAAAGAAAAAGCTTCTGATGTATGCCGGTGATTTTTCGGAGGGAGATGACACCGAAGCATTTCTTGGACTTGCAGAGAACCTGGATTTTCAGAAATACGATGTTACCCTGCTTGTGTGCGGTGGTGGAGACGATTTTGCAGAAGAACAGATCATAGGTCTTCCTGCCGGGCTTCGGATCCTTTACCGTGGTCAGCCTTTTAACGGAAAAGCGGAGGAAATCGCGCAGAATGAGCTGTTTTTGAAGGGAAAAATAAAAGATATTCCACATGCTTTTTACAAGAGAGAGGCAAGGCGCCTGTTTGGAGAGGCGAAATTCGACTGTGCAATTGACCTTACCGGGAAAAAGAGCCTGTTTTCAGTGGTGGCAAAGGAGATGGATGGCGTTCGGTTTTTCCAATACAATGCACGTTTTGTCCGGGAAAAACAGATTGCAAAGGAGCTGGCAGGCCAGCAGGTAATCGTATCTGCCACAGAAAGCTACTTTATTGCCAGATACCAGGGAAACAATCCGGCTGTTATTACCGTGGAAGCCATTCCGGCACCGGATACAGAGAAAGTCAATTATATCTGTATGTACCAGCAGAAAGCCCAGAACGTTCTGAAGGCTTTTGACCGTCTGGAGAAAAATACTTGTCTTTACATTACCGGAAAAGGGAAAGGGTATCAGAAGCTGAAAGCTATGGTTTCAGATCTTCACCTGGAGGGAAGGGTGATTCTTACCGGATGGCTTGAGAAACCCTTTGCATTTATGAATCTGTGCGATTATTTTATCTGCCCGGAAGGGGAAGAAGAAAGCCTGGGTACCCTTGCTGCAAAAACCATGAATATGAAGCTGCTGGCAGAAGACTGCACAACAGAGATGCCTTACAGCTTTCAGGCCATGTCCTGGAACGAGGAACAGAGTGGGAAGCTGGATGAGCTGATAGAAGGTAAGAGGACTTCAGATGAATGAGATAGAGAAGATTTTGAAAGATAATATGGAAGATTATGAGAGCGTGAAGCGTCAGGCTCTGAAATTCATCTATGAGAATAAGAAAGAACTTTCCAAAAACTATGCCTACGCAGAGGTATGCGGGAATCCGGTGGAGGCTTCCCATTTTTTCTTCCTTATAGATGAAAAAAAGCCTGGCAGTGACCTGCTTCTGGAAATGCTGGACTATGCGCTGAAGAATTATGTTTCCTCTGAGAAGGCGAGTGTTACGGCCTGCATAAAAGGCGGTTTTCATCTGGTAAAAAAAACAGGTGTGGACTATGTAAAAGAGGAAAGTCGTGAATATCTGGAGGCGCTTTCCCAGGCAAGTTACATTATCGGTAATATGGTTCTGCCAGGCTCTTTTGTGAAAAAAGAAGCACAGGTTTATTTTAATCCCATGCTGGAAATTTATGATAGGAAGTTTGTGGAGACTGCAGAATTTCTCTCAGTTACGGCAAGGGAGCTTCTGAAAACAGATTATATCTACGCTCCGTCTAAGAGCAAAGCGAAGGAAGCATGGCTGGAAAAATGCACCCTGGGAAAAGTCTATGATGGAAATGTGATCATAGAGAAAAAGGAAGGATTAAAAGAAGGCAGAGGCAGTCTTCTGGAGCGTATCCGAAGTCAGAATGCAGTGCCTGGAATGGAGTTTTTCTCCCTTCGAAATCAGGAGGAAAGGAAGAAAGTCCTGATCCTTAGCAGCTGGAAAGCCGAGCGGGAGGCTAAGCTTGTTGTCCGAAAGCTTGCAGACAGTATGGACAGGGAAAAATATGATACGGTTATTTATAGTGGCTGGCTTGGAAGCAGGGGAGATGTGAAAGAATTTCTCGCCTTTGAAAAAGAGCTTCCAAAAGTGATGGGCGCAGGAAGGATGACTTTGAGTGAGGAAGATTTCCTGAATTACCGTATGATTGAGAAAAATCCGGCTCTTTATCTGGAAAATCCGGAAATACGAAGATATATGCGAATGCTTGCCAGAAGAGAGTGGGGCAGGCTGTTCGGCAGCAGTTCCTGGGATGTGGTAATCATGGCTGGAAGTACCGGGTATCTGCCATATTATCTGGCAGCAGAGGCACCGGCGAAAATGAAAGTTCTGGTGGATCTTGATTTTCTGCCTTACATCCATGAAAAATATCCGGCAAGATGGCGAAAAGCCCTTACTGTATTTGACCGGATATATGCTCCGGCAGATTGCCAGCAGCTGGGAGACTACGGAAAGGAAAACCGCCTTCGGATAATGCGCCTTCCGGTACTTGCTGCAGCCAGACCAGAGGAGAACCAGGTGGAAACGGTTTCCTACAATGGTGAGACATACCTTGTGTGTGGGAAATGGAACCTGCAGGGAGAGCGTATTTCCATGAAGCTGGTACAAAAGCCGGTTCCGGGAAGTATTCTGGTAAATGGTGAGCTTGCACCAACTGCAGAGCAGAAAAAAGCTTTGGAGCAGCTGTCGAAGGAGCACAGGATTTATGTGCTGGGGGCACAGAGCGCCGCCTATAAAAGTCTTTTGCCAGAAGCAGTGATCCTGGATGGATATGTGAAAAAAGAACTGTATCTGCAGCCTGCGGCCTGGGAATTTTTTGGAGCCTTTGAGAGTTATGTAGGAAACAAGGCCTTGGAATATGATGCATTGGAAAGAATATGTAAAACTTTTGGAGTGAAGGAGGACATTCCTTGATTCGTTCAGGGAGTGTCCTTTTTCTATAAAATGGGGGGAAAGTATGAATACGAAGAATAAAACCGGGAAATTCCGGATCATTTTCCGTTTCCTGAAAGGAAATATCCGGTTCTTTGTGGGGACGCTATTATTTTCGGTGCTGTTTACAGCATGTAATGCGTTGATCCCACAGATCGTGAAATACACAGCAGACCATATTCTGGTGCTGGATGGAATTCCGGATGGTCTGAATGTGCGGCAGACACTGCTTCTGGCAGCACTTCTGGTAGCTGCTTCGGCAGTTCTTTCGGGAGTTTTTAATTACTTAAGTAAAATGTGCCTGGCAAAAGGCTCAGAGAATTTCCTGAAATCCATCCGTGACACCTTGTATCACCACACCCAGTATCTGCCTTTTTCCTGGCATGTAAAGCACCAGACCGGGGAGATCATTCAGAGATGTACCTCTGACGTGGAAGTGATCCGTAACTTTGTGTGCAGGCAGCTGCCGGAGGTGTTTCGAATCTGTTTCCTGATCGTACTGTATCTGGGAATCATGTTTTCCATGAATGTGCAGATCACACTGGCTGCGGCAGCTTTTTTCCCGGTGATCATCGGTTATTCCTGCTATTTCTATTCCAGAATCGGGAAACGTTTTCAGGATGCTGATGAGGCGGAGGGGGCACTTTCCAGTACCGTGCAGGAGAATCTGACTGGAGTTCGTGTAGTGCGTGCTTTTGGTAGAGAAAAGTATGAGATCGATCGGTTTGATGAGAAAAATAATGCCTACTCCAATTTATGGGTATATCTTGGAAAACTGATGAGCGTTTACTGGGCATCGGGAGATTTGATCACCAACCTGCAGGTGCTGGTGGTTATGGTGACTGGTGTTGTTTTTGCCGTGAATGGACAGATCACATTGGGCGAGTTTATGGCATTTATTTCCTATAATGCGTCCCTGACCTGGCCGGTGCGAAGCCTGGGAAGGATTATTTCAGATATGAGTAAGGCTGGGGTTTCCATGGAACGTGTGGCTTATATTCTGGAGGCTGAGGAAGAAGATGCTGCTGTAAAGTGTGAAGCTAAGTCTACAGACAGAAATGAAAATGCAGAGAATATTGCGAAAAAGAAGAAGGCAGGACAGAGTGAGGCAACTCTGGCTTATAAGATTCCTGCGCGGACAGCAGAGCAAACGAGTGAGGATTCCGAAAATAAAGGCTGTGGAGAAAAGCAGACTTTGGGACCTGTCAGTGGGATGAAACCTGCCATGGATGGCGATATCTGCTTCCGCGATGTATCTTTCGGTTATTCTCCAGACCACCCGGTTCTGAAAAATATCAATTTCACAATCCCATCCGGAAGCACCTTTGCAATCCTTGGCACAACCGGAAGTGGAAAATCAACTCTGGTCCATTTACTGAACCGTTTATACGATCTGCCGGAAGACTGCGGCAGCATTACCATTGGCGGTACAGACATTCGTGACATTGACCGTCAGTACCTGCGCCAGAATATCGGCATGGTACTCCAGGAACCGTTCCTTTTCTCCAGAACCATCCGTGAGAATATTGGCATCACAAAGGAGAAGCTTCTGGATGAAGAAATCCGCCATGCAGCGGAGATTGCCTGTGTAGATGAGTCAATTCTTCATTTTACAGACGGATATGACACCATCGTAGGTGAGCGTGGCGTCACTTTGTCCGGTGGACAGAAGCAGCGTGTTGCAATTGCCAGAATGCTGATGAAAGAAGCTCCGATCCTGGTATTTGACGATTCCCTATCCGCAGTAGATACGGAGACAGACAACAAAATCCGCAAAGAACTGAAAAAAGAGATGGAGAAAGCAACGGTTATTATGATTTCCCACCGGATCACATCTCTTATGCAGGCTGACTGTATTATTGTGATGGACAAGGGAGAAATCCAGCAGATGGGTACCCATGAGGAACTGATCCACCAGGAGGGACCATACAAAGACATTTATGAGATCCAGATGAACAGTGACATCCGTCTCATGGAAGGAGGTGCAGCATGCGAATAGAAGAAAAAGAATATACAAAGTCCATTGACATTTCCATCTGGAAAAAAGTTTTCCCTTTCCTTGCACCTCGGAAAAATGTGCTGATTATGGTAATTGTGATGAATATTCTCTGCTCCGTAGTGGATATTATCATGCCGTTATTTCAGCGACAGGCCATTGATTCCTTTATCGAGAAAAATACTCTGGCAGGACTTGGAGGATTTATTGCGCTGTATATTGCAGTGATCGTCTTTCAGATGTGGTCCGTCATCTGTTTCACCAGAGGCTGCATGACACTTGATGTGGAAACAGGCCGTGATATGAAACGGGCATTGTTTGTTCATCTTCAGAAGCTGTCTTTTTCCTACTACAATGCAACTCCGGTTGGATATATCCTGTCCAGGGTAATGAACGACGTAGCCAGGATCACAGAGTTGATCGCCTGGGATGTGATCGATATGCTGTGGGCTATCTTTTATGTAGTGGGTGTGTTTGTTGCAATGCTGTTTCTGAACTGGAAACTGGCTCTGGTGATCATGCTGATCGTTCCAGCTATTGCAGTCCTTACCTGGTATTTCCAGAATAAGATCCTCACATGGAACCGTCAGGTGAGAAAAATCAATTCCAAGATCACAAGTGGCTACAACGAAGGAATTATGGGCGCGAAAACTGTGAAATCCCTGGTTGTGGAGGAGAAAAACTTCCGGGAGTTTGCCTCTGTCACTGAGGAGATGAGAAGTGCGTCTATCAAGGCTGCCAGATTAAATGCAATTTATATTCCGCTGGTAGTTTTCTTTGGAGCTCTGGCAACTGCCCTTGTACTGGAGCGTGGCGGCATTATGGTTCTGAATGGAAGTATGGACATAGGAACACTTGCTGCATTTACTGCATATGCAGTTGGAATTTTTGAACCAATTCAGAGGCTTGCAGGAATTTTGTCCCAGTGCATTTCTGCTCAGGCAAATATTGAGCGGGTGACCTCCCTTCTGGAAGAGAAGCCCCAGGTGATAGACTCCCCAGAGGTTCTGGAAAAGTATGGAGATTTCTTTGATCCCCACAAGGAGAACTGGGAACCCATTAAAGG
>ERZ773186.2682-NODE-2682-length-12834-cov-7.681822_pt1 | contig 12834 bp, 8 predicted proteins | sample MGYA00581000_ERZ773186 | MGnify/ENA primary metagenome ERZ773186 (study PRJEB29015, sample SAMEA2737752) | human gut metagenome | biome: human gut; feature: human-associated habitat; material: faeces | place: China | collected 2012 ... | reverse complement strand
CAAATTTGCTATTACTCACCACCTGAAGAGGTGGGAGTCTTCTCGACTGAGATAACCCCCCTCTTTTATACCAACAGGGAAACACATTCACCCAAAAATTATTATAAAAATATCCACTATGAAAGAAAAAATATTTAACATCATCCAGATCGGCGACAAGAGCAACCGTATCAGCCGTGCATTCGATATTTTCATCACCTTCACGATCATCTGCAATATCATTGTCACGTTTCTGGAAACATTTGATCAATTAACATCCTTCGGTGGTCTGTTTACCATGCTGGAACATGCCAGTGTCCTGATTTTCTGTATTGAATACGCGCTGCGCATCTGGACTGCCGACTATCTCTATCCAGAAAAAACGCCGGGACGCGCCCGGTTCTGCTTTCTCATTTCCTTTGATGGAGTGGTGGATCTGCTGACGATCATCCCGGTCTTTTTTCTGTCGGGCTTCATCATTTTCCGTATGCTGCGCGTGGCGCGGATTTTCCATCTGTTCCGGCTCAATGCGAAATACGACTCGTTCAACATCATTACCACCGTACTCTATGAAAAACGGAACCAGATCATTTCCTCTGTGTTCATCGTCATGGTGCTGATGCTGGCGAGCAGCATGTGCATGTATAGTGTCGAGCACAACGCTCAGCCGGACATTTTCCGCAATGCATTCAGCGGCATCTGGTGGAGTATGTCCACGCTGCTGACCGTCGGTTACGGCGATATTTACCCGGTCACAACACTTGGGCGCGTGATGGCGATTTGCATCGCCTACCTCGGTGTCGGTGCCGTCGCGATCCCAACCGGTATCATCAGCGCCGGTTTCGTCGAACAGTACCAGCGCAAGAGCAGCCTGTCCAGCATGAAGGACGCGGATATTCAGGAAATTGCCGAGGTTTTCGTCGATAAACGGTATGCCGGAAAAACCATTGAAGAGATGGAAGAAGAGCAGAATATCAAGATATTTCTGGTGCTGCGCGATGATCTGTCGGTGCTTCCGCAGAAAAATATGGTTTTGAAATTAAATGATATTGTGATTATACGAATAGAAAATGAAGCGTAATCAAACTTATCATCAAACATTTTTTATGAACGTGAAAAAGAATGTGCCTTGGCACATTCTCGCGCCGAGCGCGGTCGCTTGCGACATGTTTCTGCTTCGCGCGAGTGCGCATCATTGGCACGTTAGTGCCTTTTTGTGTAATAGGGAATTCCAAGGAATTTCCTATTACACAAAAAGACTGCCGTCCAAAGTTTCTCTCTCTGGACAGCAGCCTTTTCTTTCCTTCAAAATCAGCTTCTCAGCTCAATTCCATACGTCTTATTCAGCTGTTTCAGCACTTTCTTGACATATCCGTCAACGGTATCTGCCTTGAACGCCTCTTCCTTCGGAGTGAAGAGAACGGTAAATGCCATCGATTTCTTATCGGCTGCGATCTGTCTGCCCTCGTATACGTCGAACAGACTAACATCCTTGACGTAAGCACAAGCCTCGCGGATACAGCCCTCAACCTGTCCGCAGGTGATGTCTTTGTCCATAACCAGCGCCAGATCACGTTTTTCCTCCGGGAATTTTGGAAGCGGCTCAAATACTTTGGCTTTTCCATACCATTTCTCCAGCGCTTTCATGCTGATCTCCAACACATACGCATCTTCGCGCATTGCCTCTTCCTTCATGATCTCATATTTTACCTTACCGAGGTAACCAATCTCCTCGCCCTCGCAGAAGATCGCTGCGGTCTGATACGGATGCAGGAACGGTTTCTCTGCTTTTTCATAGTTAAAAGTAATATTTAAAACATCGGCAACTGCCTCTGCCATTCCCTTTAAGGTAAAGAAGGACTCTTCCTTACCAAATGCACCGATGCACAGCGTCTCCCGCTCTTCCGGATATTCCGTCAGAGGCAGGGACTTCGGAATAAATGCATTTCCAATCTCGAAGATACGTCCCTCGAAGATGCCTCTCTTCTGGTTGCGTCCCATCGCATGAATCATCTGCGGTGCCAGTGTTGTTCTCATCAGGGACAGATCCTCGTTGATCGGATTCATGATGCGGATCGCCCTGCGCTCTGGCGCGTCCTCTGCAAATCCCATTTCATCCAGATCCGACGGGGAGAAGAAGGAATAGTGGATTCCCTCAAATGCGCCAACACTGCACAGCGTTCTCTTTACTTTCAGAATTGTTCTCTGACGCAGGTTGCTTCCACCGATCGTCACCTTAGCGCTCGGCAGGAAGGTCGATGTGATGTGATCGTAACCATACATACGGATCACTTCCTCGGCAACATCCGGATAATCTTCCATATCCTCGCGGTATGCCGGGAAATGCATGGTCAGTTCGTCGCCGTTGATCTCCGGCTGGAAGTTTAAGCCAGTCAGGATGCGTAAAATATCCTCGTCCGGAACGGTAATACCCAGAACAGCGTTTACCTTCTTAACACTTGTCTTGAAGGTGGTCGGCTCTAAGGAGTTTCCGGTATTTACATTTTTATGGGTCTTGGAAATCTTACCAGCTCCCAGCTCCTCAACCAGGTGCAGGGCACGTTTCATCGCCATCTCGGTTGTGTACTCATCGACGCCCTTAGAATATCGCTGGCTCGCGTCGGATCCCTGTCCTAATGCACGGGAGCTTCTGCGGATGTTGTCACGGGCAAATTTAGCTGCCTCGAACATCACTTCCGTCGTGGTATCACGGACCTCAGAATTTAAACCACCCATGATTCCGGCAAGTGCTACCGGCTTTTTGCCGTCGCAGATAACCAGATTGTTCGGATTTAAGGTAAATTCTTTCTCATCCAGCGTCACGATCTTCTCGCCCTCGGCCGCGCGTCTTACGTTGATCGCATTGCCCTCCAGATAATCGCAGTCAAACGCATGAAGCGGCTGACCTAACTCACGCATGATATAGTTTGTAATATCAACAATATTGGAAATGGAATTATTCCCTACCAAAGCCAGACGTCGTCTCATCCATGCCGGGGACTGACCCAGTTTTACGTCATATACATAGTGTGCAATGTAACGCGGGCAAAGATCCTGTGCCTCTACCGTTACGTTGAAGCCTTCTTTCTCAACTTCTGTCTCAGTGTAATCCAGTGCCGGTGTCTTGAGCGGCTCGCCCAGTGCGGCGGCAACCTCTCTTGCCAGACCGAAAATACTCTGGCAGTCCGGACGGTTTGCCGTGATAGAAACATCGAAGATCCAGTCATTTAAGCCGGTCAGCTCTTTGACATCCGAACCAATTTCCGCATCCTCCGGCAGAACCAGCAATCCGTTGTAACCAGCACCCGGATACAGATCCTCGTTTAAGCCAAGCTCGGTACCGGAACACAGCATACCCTGGGACTCATAACCTCTCAATTTACCCTTTTTAATGGTAGCCACGCCCTCGATCGTCACATGATCTTTTGCAGTTGCATATACTTTCGCGCCAATCATGGCAACTGGGAATTTTCCGCCAGCTTTTACATTGTCAGCGCCACAGCAGATCTGTAAGAGTTCCGGACCACCTACATTGACCTGGCACACATGAAGATGTGTTTCCGGAATCGGCTCACAGGAGTCAACATAACCAACGACGATGCCGCTGATATCCTTGCCAACCTGCCATTTTTCTTCTACCTCAAATCCACAGTCAAAAAGCTTCTTCTCCAGCTCATCTGCGGAAATATTAATATCTACATAATCTTTTAACCAGCTTAACGGTACAAGCATTTCTAATCCTCCTGTCCTGATCAGTCATCGATCTGATCCAGCACACGCAGATCAGACTCAAAAAGCATCTTGATGTTGTTGATGCCGTATTTCAGCATTGCGATACGCTCCAGACCCAATCCGAATGCGAATCCACTGTATTTATTGGAATCAATGCCGCAGTTTTCCAGTACCTTCTTATTTACCACACCAGCGCCGAGGACCTCGATCCAGCCTGTTTCCTTGCACAGACGGCAACCCTTGCCGCCGCACTGGAAGCAGCTTACATCGACCTCAACAGACGGCTCCGTGAACGGGAAATAGGACGGACGAAGTCTCGTTTTTGTCTGCTCACCGAAAATTCTCTGAACAAACATATCCAGCATACCCTTTAAATCACACAGGGTGATGCCCTCATCAACAACCAGACCTTCCATCTGGCTGAACATCGGAGAATGGGTCGCATCATCGTCAGAACGGAATACTTTACCCGGGGAAACAACCTTGATCGGCGGTTTTTTCGCTTCCATGACATGAACTTGTCCAGCCGATGTCTGGGTACGGAGCAAGAATTCCGGAGACAGATAGAATGTATCCTGCATATCGCGCGCCGGATGATCCTGCGGTGTATTTAAAGCTGTAAAGTTATAATAATCGGTCTCGATCTCGGTTCCCTCATATACCTCAAATCCCATAGAGGTGAAGATATCCGTCAGCTGATTGCGGACCGTCGTAACTGGATGCAGATTACCGTAACGGATTTTAACCGGCGGCATCGTGATATCAATCTTCTCCGATTCATAGCGCTGCTGCTGCTCTTTCTCTTTTAATTTCTGATCCAGCTCGTCAAAGAAATTGTTTGCCCACTCCTTGGCGCCGTTGATAGTCTTACCAAATTCCGCTTTCTGGTCATTGGCAACATTGCGCATTTCTTTCATCAGCAGACCAATTCTGCCCTGCTTATTATCCAGAAAGGTCTTCTTAAACTCATAGACACTCTTGGAAGTCGTCAGAGCATCCGCACCCTGGCGGATTTCCTCTTTGATCGCAGTGATCACTTCATTCAGTTCTTTTAAATCCTGCATGATTTCTCTCCTTCTATTACTTTTGTTGCTTTTTATCTTGATATTGCTTTAACTTGTGGACACAAATTTGTGCATAAAGGATGTTCTCTGGCACATTCGGGCGTCTCGCGCGGTCGCTTGCGACATGACATAAAAAAATCCCTTCGCACAAAACGTGCAAAGGGACGATCATATCTATACCGCGGTACCACCCAGCTTCCTGTCGGCAGGTCATTTTTTCGTCTGCCACAGACACTTTCCGGTATGTAACGTACACCAGACGGCAATGCCTACTCTAAATTTCAGCAATGCAGCTCCCGTGGGAAATTCGGATATCTGTCTGAACGGGAAAAGGCTCACAGCCGCTGACCTCTTCTCTCTGACCGGAAACAGTATCTTATAGAACACGATCATAGCTTTTGGTTTGTTTGTTTGGTTTGATTGATTTCATGTATGCAATCTGTTTATTATTTTAGGCATGTTGGTGGGAAATGTCAAGGGATTTCTTTCCTTGATATTTTCATTGATATTTTCATCTTGGTATTTTCAAATTATAAGAAATTTTACTTACTGCAAGCATTTTGCAAGCACAAAGCCCAGAAACCTCTAAAAAAGCAGATGTTTCAGTTTGAAAACTTCCGTGTAAGGAAGCTCACTGCAATCAATGCCCTAAATTTTTATATTACCCTGTGCATGGCATTTCTGGCACATATGTCCATGAAATCAGAAACGCATGCCCTGAAGGTTGCAATCATACAGAAAGCAGACCCTATAAAAGAAAAAATCCATTTCAGCTATTATCGGCTGGCTAAAAGTATCTCAGGCATACTGTCGTATGTAAAAGAAGGGATCAGGCTATGGTTTCGGACAAAACGTCCGATATACCGTCAACTTTGCCTTAAGCTGGTCGCTTAAATAGATAAAAAAATAACTCTCCCAAAGTCCGGTTCCGGCGGGGCTTATTAAAGTACCCCTATTCGTAAAACTGCTATTCTCAACGCTTCAAAAATTCAGCAGATTGGTGCTTTGGGAAGCTGTGTTCATTTTAAAATTACATTCTGCGGAAACTCAAGAACTATCCATTAAAATTATATGCTGTTTACAATTATTCGAATTACTTTTTCTATACTTCGCTACCACTGCAATTCTTGACTAATTTCTTTCAATTCAGAAATAACGGCATTTAATTCATCTGTCACTGATTCAACTAACTCACCAGTATCCGTTGGCTTAAAACTTTTAACTAATATACCAAAATCTTCTTGACTCCTTCCGTCACCATGTATATCTGGGGTCAATACAATTACTTTCTTTACTGGACGTATATTTAAACGTTTACCTTTACCACCAAAATGATAATCTGATCGCGTATTATTATAATATGCTTGTAATTGTCCAATACTGGATCTCCCACCGTTTTCTGTCCAAAATGAATTAATTTTTCTGTATTTACATTCCAATACAATTGCCCCTAAGTACCACTCTTTTTTAACATCATACACATGAATCAATATATCTGGTCTATTATGAATCTTTAAAGCTTCATGCGTTTCTGCTATATAAAGTGGCACCTCATGCGTAGTTTTTTTATTACTAAATACAAGAAGTGGTTGATCAAAAACCACTTTAAGAAGAATTTCTCCATCCGAAAATTGCATCACCGTCCCCGCTTTAAGAAACGGGAATAATATTTTCCCTGCAAATATATTATTCCATCCTCTAACATCTGGTTCGTATTTTCCCGATAATAAGTGACATATTCTAAAAAAGCACCACATTTCATATAAATAGCTACTTCTTTTCCATGTATAAGAAAATTCCGAATCAAATTCCACTTGAAATGTATCTTTCCTTAATTCAAGATACATTTGATAAAGTGTATTATATCTTGTATCCATGATAAATGAATGTGGAATATATGCCTCTGTCACATCGCTCACTGAAAAATACCACTCTTTCGTTTTTAGAAGTGATGTTATTTTTTTTAATTTTCTAGCTACCATACGAAATTCCAATATGCTTTTTTCCCATTCATTTTTATACTGCTCTGTTTGTCCCGAATTAAAAGTTTTTGAATAATCATCCATTTCATCCAACAATACCAAAAATTGATTTAATCTTTTTTCGTAATCCAAAAGAATCATTTTTAGTAACCGGTTATCTTGAATATCATAATTAGTAACTTTTTCTGGCACTCTATAGGTAGCTTCTGATCCAGCTCTAGTTGCATACCTTCGAATACTCTCTTCATCAAACCTGCAGTTTCTGTTATTGCCTACGTTTTTATATTGTGTCATAATTTCACATCTTGGATTCTCAGCAATATCTATTAATGCAGCAAGAACAGTTTGTGCATATTTCTTTATTATGATAAAACTATATAATACCTTAGGTGGTACATCGCCATATTTTTGATTGCCAACTCCTATATTTCTTCGTACAATATCTTGCGCTAATCCCACCATTTCCTTTTCAAGCTCATCTTTCATCATTGTCCATTCACCTACACTCATTGGTTTAGGTAAAACTTGAAAAGTACCATAGTACCATTTTTTGTAACAATATACCGAGATTTGAAACATATCTACACAAAGTGCATCGTATCCACTATTAACTTTATAAAGCGTAAACGGTTCCCTACTAGGCATCCTATAGACATGTCCCTTTTCGTCATATGCTATTTTCCTATCATCTATTGGAACAATATCTAATGCTTCTAAATATAATTTTGCCTCTGAATCTTCAGAGTCAAACAGTATCTCAATCTCATCATTTTCTTCAATTGACAATGTTATTTCTTCCTGTGACCAAAGTTCTTTAGGATTACTTAAAAAAAATGTTGCATTCTGATAAGATACTTTCGGAAATTGTTTGATAACTTGTAATTTAAACGGCAAATCAGATACAATATCCATACGACTCTAACTCCTTTTGTTTCTGCTGCACAATATCTCTACAAATACTAAACTTAGATAAATCATGGTATTTATCAAAAATTAAATAGATATTATTTTCACTTTTTTCATCTAGAATTTCTCCCAACTGATTCTCTGGTCCACGAACTTTTGTGAGAACTCTTTGTGCGATCTGTAAATCTATTCCATCCGAATAAGAAAACTCACCTATTCCTGATTTTGGTAAATTCCATAAGTACATTTCAATACTTTTTACTATTCTTGGTCCCACACCATATTTTGAATTTGCCGAATGCAATAATGTATGTATATCCCATAATAATTGATGTACTAACTGCATATCCTCATCCGAGTTTGTAACTGTAATAGAATTATAATCATCTATCGTCCAATTGATATTTCCTAACGAAGCATATTTCGTTTTCGTCCACATGTTAGCATAGTTCAAAACGTCTAATTGTATTACATTTGCGCGATCCAAAACTTTATCTGAAAAATGATATGTAGATTCATCGATATTTACAGTTCCAATAAACTTAACATTATCCCCTATCTTAATTCTGTTTGGATACTCTGTTGAATTATACAATCTTCCACTATATTGCTTATCATATAATTGCAATTCTCTCTGGTTTGCAGGTCGTTCCAAAAGTGACAAAAATTGACTAAAATAATGCTCCACTCTTGCCAAATTCATTTCATCAAAACAAACAATAAATAACTTATTTTTATTTTCTTCTTTTTGAGCTCTAACCAGAAAATCGACAAATCCTGAATCCGATGCTCGATATACCATATGAACTAAATCAACATATCCTAACAGATCAGAATCATCATTCCATGATGGTCTTACTGGAATAAACAACAATCTATTTTCGTCTGGGTTGCCTGTATTATTAATTCCCAATGCACGTGCATAGATATCTACAATCGCAGATTTTCCTGTTCCACTTAGGCCTGATAAAATAACTAAACTACTACATTTAAGCGCTGTATGAATATTCACAAAATCTTTCACATTATAAAACAAATTACGCTTTTGACTATGATAATCCATAGATTTAATTATCAAGTCATCTGTTTTTTCACTCACATCTATCTCTATCAGTTCTTCTTCCCATTTGGTACTTTCTGCATTTGCAGAAACATTTTCTCTCATCTTATTAGAATTATTTTGCAAATCTATTTCCACGCGTTCTCCTATTTTTTCAACAGAGGATGTTTTTAACAATTTATCTTCCACTTTTGCATATATCTCTTCCGGAATAAACATAAGTGTCGGATTTAGCGATGCTTGATAAACCCAAAACTCATCAAATTCATCAATATTAACAATTGCAATTTTGTCACATTCAATGATTAATCCACCTTGCGTATTATGTCTATTGTCAATAACGTGTCCAATAGCATACATTGTTCCATCATCGTCCAACCAAATTACAAAAGATGGCGTAAACGCATCTGGATAATAGCCATATGTACTCCCAACGGGTTTTTTATTTTTTAAAAACTCAATAAATTCTTCTTTGTTTTCATATTCTCGAAATAGGCTCCATTTTCGCTCTAATTCCCATTCACGTGAGGTATCATTATTTTTAGAGCAAAATACTGGCACTGCATAAAAATAAGTGTCCCTGGTGATTTTTTCAGGACGTTTTACCAAACTTGTTTTTCTATTTCCCAAATTAGCATGTCCTTCTTCATTTACCCTGTATGAATAAACAAATAGTTTATCTTTCACAGTCTCTTCAAAATTGTTAATCCGTTCTTCTTCTGACGAATATTCATCATCATTTATTTCAGAATCATCTTCAAATGAACTAATAAAACCCGACAGAAAATTAGGGCTTTCCTGCGGTAACAAAAGCGATTTCACTCTATACTGAATATAAGACCCTTTATTAATAAAAACGTTATCCCTCCCATAAGATTCATCCACACTTGCTAAAATTCCAATATACTGTCTATCTTGAATATCCATTAGTTGTTTCCTCCTACCTTTGTAATTAACATATTCGTATTACGTGCAATAATCACTTTTCCTTTTGCCAGATTCTTTATTGTTTTGGTCTCTGAATAACTAAAATCGCTTTCTGCAATCCAAACCTCACTGTATTTTATCCAGTCAATTGTTTCTACATAATCATTCTTCCATTCACAAATCCATTCAACATTATAAAATGGAAACATTTCTTTATCAATTTCTTTCTTGGAGAAGCATAAGACTTTGGGGGCATTTTCATACATATTTTTATATTTTTCTATTTCTGTTCCCATTTTTGCAAGTTTCTGTTTCTGTTCATGTATTTCATTGTTTAGTTCTTCTATGGTATCCTCCATCAATGTCTTATTCCTAAGTTCTTCTGCATTTTTTGCCTCTAATTTGATATTTTCCCTTTTCAGTTGTTCTATTTCCTTTTTATAATTGTCATTTGCTATTTTATAGCTTTGTATCGTAGCTTGTAATTTTTTTATACGTTCCTGTTGTTTTTTTATAACTTGAGTATCGTCTTTATCATCCGTTTTGATACTATCCTCTATTTCAATACCATCTTGCACATTCTCGTTTTGTTTTTGTTTCTCCAATATAGAAATTTCAATATCTTTTAGCTCCCTTTCAGCTTCTTCTTTACTTACACCTCCTTCAAGCCACTTTTGGGTAAGTTTACTCTCCAGAATATCTTCATCTAATTCTGATAAGCATTTCAAAAAAATCCCACTTTGAAAACCTTTTCCTCGTTTTCTTTTGGTCATTGCTGCTGCTAATATTGATGGGGGTGCTTGGCTAACATTTTTTGCAAACCCCGGCACAGTAAATCCTTGCATTCCTGCTTTTCTTAACGTATCCTGTAATGCTTTCCCTGTCAAAATCTTTACTATTCTTTGTGAAAATTCGAGTTCTTCCATTACTTCTCCCTTGTTCCCTGCTAATTACGCATTCAAAATTTTTGTATTAAGACTATTATACACCATCTATTGTTATAGGGAAAGAAAAAGCAAGCCCTATCTAAGAACTTGCTCTTTCATTTCTAAGCATATATCATCTCTTTATCCACAATCTCCCTTGCACACGCTTGTATATTGTTCATTCTTGCTATTCTTTTTAATTCTACCAGCAGACAGCATCTCTTTTTATGCAAGGTTATCATTTTATCAACTGTATAAGCACGCAAAAAAGCACCAGCCAACTAAGTGACTGATGCTTCTCACATCTGATATCCTTTATTTTTTATAAACTGTATTCCCTTTTGCAATCACTTCAACAAGCTGAAGTTCCTGGTCGAGAATACAAAGATCCGCATCATAGCCTTCTTCAACCTTACCTTTTCCTTTGAGGCGAAGAATATCTGCCGGATTAGATGTAATTGTAGAAATAGCTATTTCTAAAGGAATTTCTGTTTTAAATACACATTCCTTTACTTCCTTCAGAAGGCAGCTGGACTGTCCAACGCCCATTCCAAGGAATTCGCCATCACTACTGTACATCGGAAGGCTTCCCTGTCCATCAGAAGAAATTGTCATGCGGTCAGGATTTACTCCTGCATCTAACATCCGTTTGATACCATTACATACACGTACCTCATCACAGATAGTTTCCCAATAGTCAATATCTTCATTTCCAGTAAAGTCTACTGCTCCGCCTTTCAGTGCATACTCAATCGACTTGCCAAAAAGCATCTCATTTCGATTGATATGTGTTGGCAGTATTTGAGAAGCCGGTATCTCTGTCTCATCTACCACTCGTTCAATAAGATCTAAGCATCTCGGACTGTCGCCAAGATGAACATTTACAATACCAGCTTTCCCGGAAAGAACACCACCAAGTCTTGTATCCGCAACGACACGTGCAAATTCCTCAAAAGTCGGCTGTGAAGAACGATGATCAGAGATCGCGATTTCTCCCGTTCCAATGATTTCCTGAATCATCATAATATCTTTCACAATACTGTCAGTCAACGTGCGGACCGGAATCTGATAACTTCCGGTATAACAGTATGCAGACATTCCCTGCTCATTCAATCCTTTTGTCTTTGCAACCAGTGCACACATATCACGACCGATTCCATCTGTTCCAAGGCAGCCAACAACTGTTGTTACTCCAAACTTCGTAAGTCCTTCCATAGTTGCTTCCGGAGTACGATTGGCGAATCCACCTTCGCCACCGCCTCCGAGTACATGAACATGACTATCAATGAATCCCGGAGTTAAAAGTAGCCCCTCTCCATTGATCCTTTCTGCCTCAGAAAGAAATCCGTCTGCGGATATAGAACCCGCATCTTTAATCTTAACAATCTTATCATTGATTATAAGTACATCTTTTTTCCCCAGATGCTGTGGCGCATAAACATCAATATTCTGAATTAATTTCATCACAAATCACTCCCACTGAGACAAATTTGCTATTACTCGCCACCAAAAGAGGTGGGAGTCTTCTCGACTGAGATAAAATACATATTTTAGAATCCAATTCCAACTGCAACAAGAACTGTAATGATTGCACCAATCATTAAGACACCAAGGAATTTCCACATGAATTTAATCCAGTTAGACCACTCAATCTTTGCAATTGCAAGAGATCCAATCAAGCATCCGGATGTAGGAACAATCAGGTTTGTAAATGCATCACCAAGCTGGAATGCAACTACAGCTGTCTGACGCGAAACACCTAACAGGTCTGACAGCGGAGCCATGATCGGCATTGTGATGGCAGCCTGTCCTGTTCCGGATACAACGAAGAAGTTAAATACGGACTGGAACAGATACATAAGTACGGCTGCAACTGCTCCGGAAACTCCAGACAATGCATTTGAAATATTATACATAATTGTATTAATAACTGTAGGTGTTGTCGGATCAGAACCACCAAGAACCTGCATGATTCCCTGTGCCATAGCAACGACAAGGGCAGCACCGATCAGGTCTTTTGCTCCATCTTTGAAAGATGTTGCAATATCATTCAGTTTCATATCATTCAGTTTAAAGATAACTCCAAACACACCGGAAACAATTCCCATAATAAAGAACTGTGTTGCAATCTCCGGCATGTAGTATCCCTGAGTCATAACTCCCCAAACTACCCATACTACTGTAACAGCCAGTGTCAGAAGGGCTAAAATGTGTCCAAGACCAAATGAATGTCCTTCGTCAATTCCTGTTGTTTCATT
>ERZ773186.2677-NODE-2677-length-12862-cov-154.900601_pt1 | contig 12862 bp, 4 predicted proteins | sample MGYA00581000_ERZ773186 | MGnify/ENA primary metagenome ERZ773186 (study PRJEB29015, sample SAMEA2737752) | human gut metagenome | biome: human gut; feature: human-associated habitat; material: faeces | place: China | collected 2012 ... | reverse complement strand
CAACAACAACTTCCTGATGGAAGGTGCCCATATCTCTCACGATACCGTAATCGGCAACGGTTGCGTATTCGGTTATGGTACCAAGATTGCAGGCGACTGCGTGATTGGTAACGGTGTCATCTACTCAACATCTGTAGTAGAGAATGCCAAGACCCGAGTAGGCGATTTGGCAATGATTCAGGCAGGTACTACCTTCTCTAAGGATATTCCTCCTTATATCATTGCTGGTGGAAAACCTGTGAAATATGCAGGCCCTAACACCATCATCATGGAGGCTGCTGAAGTTACCGAGAAGGTTCGCAAGCATATTGCGAATGCCTACCGATTGGTATTCCATGGTCAGACATCCCTCTTTGATGCCATCAACCAGATCAAGGATCAGGTGCCAGATGGTCCGGAGATTCAGAATATTATCCAGTTCCTGGAGAGTTCTGAGAAGGGTGTTATCACCAAGATGTAAGTTTATTCTCTCTTAAATGTAATAGATGAGCTTTGTTTTCATGACGAAGCTCTACTTACAATCGGTAAAATTTAAAGTCATACCTATTTGAATTTTACTCCGTATGTAGAAAGGACTGGCCGTGAGGTCGGTCCTTTTTTGTGAGTATGCTCGGCATGAGCACTGTCTAATCCTTTTATGTGTCCAAAGGCAGATGCCAACTGACGGTGCCTCCCAAATCCAAGACAAAGATGAAAGCCAAGCTAAAGGAACTTACGAGTCGAAGCAATGGATGGGGATATGCCAGGCGGAAGCAGAATCTAAAGGAATACATACGAGGATGGGTGGGTTACTATCATCTTGCCAATATGAAGCAACTGCTTCTGAAAACGGACGAATGGCTGCGCAGACGAATACGTATGTGTATATGGAAGTCTTGGAAGAAAATCAAGACGAGGATTGCCAATCTCGTAAGGTGTGGTATAGATAAGTACTAAGCCTATATGTGGGCAACAGCCGTCTTGGGTATTGGCGTATTGCTAACAGTCCGATTTTGGCTATGGCTTTCAACAATAATTGTCTTCGCAAGGCTGGATATGCCACGCTGATGGCTTCATATCTCGAATGGCACCCAAAGTAGGAACCGCCGTATGCGGAACCGCACGTACGGTGGTGTGGGAGGTCGGTAAATGCGAAAGTAGGGGAAGAGAAGGAGCCGCTGCTAGGAGGAGTATTGAGCGGAGCTAGGAGAAGAATCGGATGACACCGAGAGAAAAAGTCTATTCTCATGGAGAAAGAAGTTTGCAGATAGGGAGATATTCTCCGTTCAAAGCCTTTGGATGTGCATCACAAGCCTTTGGATGTAGATACAAAACTTTGTGATATAAACTTCCCCTAGACTCGTCAACAATTGGCTCCCTATGCGGTAGGAAGTTCTTGCCTATGTGACATGATGTTTGTCAAGGTTTAGTGACTTTAGGACAGCATGGCGAGGAGAAGTTTTTGCCTATGAGTGAATGAACTTATGAGTGCATCCACTTTATATATGTGGCATGATAAATAGCAAAAGCAAAAAATATGAGACTAGTGCTTTTAGGAGCTGTTTATTTATTGTTCATTGTTTTTCTTGCATATAAACATTATGAATATCCATTTTCGAGCGTATTAGGCAAAAACTCTCTCAAAAAGTTGGTGGTTTGGGATGTTCTTCGTAATTTTGCAACATTATCAACAAGTAATATGAAATATTATGAAGTTTAGTTTACCATTACTAGTTACAATGCTGTTGCTGCAAATTACAACAGCCCAAGCCCAGGAATCAGCTATAAAACTTGGCGTCCGTCTCGGTGTTGGCATATCAATGTCTCCCAAGATGGGTGACATTCTTGTCCCTGAGGACTATTATTCCAATTACTCATTCAAGGACAACTGGCAAGTCATTCCAAGCCTTGCAATCCTCATGCAGTACCACCGTCCTGGCGATGCCATTGGTGTGGAGGGTGGTCTTGCCTTCTGGCAGAGATCCGGCAAGCTTACGTACGATGACAACCAAAGTCTCCATTATACAGTAACCCCACGCTACAGCCACCTTGGACTCTTCGCCATGCTGAAGGCTTACCCTTGGAAGAAAGGGCTCAACCTTTCCGTAGGTGGAAGGATAGGAGCTGTATTGAATGAGAGGGGAGTCTCCTACGCCAGCAACCAGGAGGAAGAGCGTTTCTCGCAATATGGATATCCATCGGTTGGTGAGACCGAGAGATTGATGAGGGAGAAACTGAGCGGCAGGATGGACATCTCCGTTGGGGGTGGTGTCGGCTATGAGATTGGCAGCCATTGGTCCGTGGACTTTCGATACTTTTATGGATTTCCAACTATGGTCAAAACCGAGACCAATGACTTCGGCTGGGCGGAGAAGAACGTCCATAGCCACAACTTGGAGTTAACAGCATCATACCTTTTTAACCTCTAAAAACTCCAGAACATGAATGACAAAGAAAAGGAACGCATAAGCATATCTGTCGCAGCGTTGCTGGCAGTGCTGGTGCCTATCATCGGACTTTTTAAATGCTCGGATGACAGCGACTTACCTCCAAATGACATGACCACTATGGAAAAGGCAACTATGCCAAATCACACCAAAAAGCAACAAAATGTCTTTGCCCAATCTGACGAAGATACGCTTTCCCACATTGTTGGAAAGCAGCCGTCTCCAAATTATCTCAGGCATTGCGGAAAATCACATACAGGCAAAAGACAAATGGTTCCCCGATTGGAACCGAGTGACAGTGCCCAGCTCACAACCCCCATTCCATCCACCCATATGAAAGAGACGCAGCCCAGCGAGGACTCGCAGAAGACAATACATAATGTCACAACAGTGCAGGATGGACACGCAAGCGTTGCAGCAATTCATCACTCACATTTCCCCCGTGGTCATGTTTTCCGCATTGGGTTATACGCAGGCGTGGGCTATGCCTCCGTGTCACACCTTGGTGGCATCGTGGAGGGTTTCGACATTCGTCCCCGATTCTCCATGGATGAGCGAGGCATGGTGACACCGACCGTAGGCCTTCAAGGCATCTGGCAGCATCGGAGGCTTGGAGCTGAACTGGGTGTCTCCTACGTGCGCCTTGGTGGCAGACTGTCGGAGTACAAGTGGGACGATGGCATCCATGAGACGACTGATTTTCACTACGGCTATCTCATTCCACGCGTTGGGCTACGCATGTACGTCCTCCCTGGGCTATACATGGGCGCAGGTGTGGGGCTTGGCATCTCGCTCGGCGGCAATGGCGTTGACTTTGGTGATGACCGCCAAGGCGAGGTCCATCGTCAACAGGCGCAGCTGATCCAGGACCACTTGCGTGGCAGCCTGAGGGGCAAGGTTCTTGCGCTTCCTTTTGCAAGGCTTGGTTATCATAGCCCCGGCATGGGTCTTGGGGTTGCCTTGGAGTATGGCTTCGGAATTGGAGACCTCCTGAAAACCAGGGACAATGTCTATGGGTATCACAACCCAGGCAATACCGCCCAGTATGTAACCCTGACCATAGGCTACGAGTTGACAATCGGAAAAAGAAAAAAATCGGAGGAAACAACAAGATGAGACAAATACAAAACATTGTTTTCTGTGCATTGAGCATGGTCTTTTCGCCAAGCTTGCACGCACAGACACCGGGTGGCGTGGGAATGCCTGCCGTCTGGCAGCGTGAATCATGCCTCCTGCGTACGCAATTCAATAAGCCGCTCAGCGTCGTGAGCTTCATCGACGGCAAGGTCTGTTCCTACACCACCTCTTCCGCCATGGGAGGAACCCTTCGCATGGGCGGCATGCCAATGTCACCGACAGGATGTCCACAGGAACACCTGGCGTATGCCCGCGCCCTCTCCATGCAGGAGAGGCAGAGGGTGGAAAGCCACCTTGCCCTGCGTTATGGGATTACCCTCGGTGGCAATTACCTTGACAGCCATGGAAAAACCATCTGGGATGGGAATCGCAACAAGGCGTTCCGCCATCATGTGGCAGGTATCGTCCATGATGCGGCCTCGGGGTTGGAATTGCTCCATGGCGCAAGCTCGGAGGAGATGTATCCCCTTCAAGTGGCCACTCGGACGCTTGTGGACGGTCAGAGCCTCCTCTGGGGCGATGACGGAGCGCCTGCCGAGCTCGCCGACAGCAAGGCACATGGAAAGTGGGTTTTGCGGAAGTGGGTGTCCGAGTCCAGTTCCATGACTGGCACGCCCATACGGATGTCCCTTGGTATAGACCGACTCCGGCAGACTGGAATGGAGCAAGGCGAGGACATCTACCTCGCCATCGACCCATCGGAGACTGGCGATTTTAGGGCAGATGCGGTCAGGTATGTGAGGGGCGAGATGAATGAAGAAGACAGCGTTGTCTTCCATGGCATTGACGCAGGGAGCCTTCACTGTTTCACGTTCCGTGTGGCTGGGAACATGTTCACCACGCTCAGCGTGGACCAACCTTCTCGTGACAGTGAGAGCATGGGCACAGCCACCATACTCGTTTCGGGTGGTGTTCCTCCATACAGAATATGCCTTGAGCGTGAGGGACAGGCAATGTACGACCAGTTGTCCTCCGACACCTTGCGCAGCATTGGTGGATTGGTCGAGGGACGATATAGCCTCCTCACCACGGACAAGTTCGGAAACGAGTACGGACATGAGTTCCAGGTGAGTGCGTCGGGCAATATGGAACTGCCCGACGACCTTCGCAACGCCCGGTCACTCCACGATGTTTTTTTCCTTGCCACGGAGGTGACACCCAACCCAACGGCGGACGGATACGTGCGCATCAGGCTGGAGACAGCCGCTGAATTTCCGCTCACAACCATCCTCTACACCGCAGCCGGAGAGGAAGTTGACAAGTCGGAGTTTGGCGCAGGTACGTATTTTCACACCACCGCCTACCTCCCATCCCCAGGCACGTATCTGCTCCGGATGGTGGCTGGCAACCATTCGAAAACAATAAAACTCATACGTAGATAAGCTCAGATGAAAGAAAAGACTAGGAAAATGAAAAATAATGTCTATGGTCTGGTGACTATTGTACTGGTCGCCGCCATAATCAGCTCATGTGGTGGCAGAAAGAGCCGAAGCGTGGTACGGTCCATGTGCCTCGGCAAGGATTCTTTATCCACAATGAGGTTACATAAGACTGAACATAAGTTGGATACCGCACATGTGACGGTCAGGAAAGCTTTACGACAAGACACGAAAGGCAGAAACACTCCTCCCAGCGTTGCGCATGCAGACATGGCAAGGCGCATGGTGTCCAAGTTCTTCTCCTGCTCGGACAGCGACACGCTGAGAGTTGGCAGGGCGCAGCTTGCCGTCCCACGTGGGGCGATGACACATGGCAGGACGCTCAGCATAACGCCCTTGCGCAGGGGTGAGATACCTCCCCTGCCGACCGGGCTGGTCAATGTTACCGGCGGTGAGGATGCGGACACGGTGGTCGGCTACCGTTTTTTGCCCCATGGCAACCATTTCGTCCATTGCCCAGCGACTCTCACCGTTCCCTATGACAGCACATTGATACCGAGCGGTTATACCGCCGCAGACATACACACCTATTATTATGATGGCATGAGCCGCCGCTGGACGTTGCTTCGAAGCAGGGGAACGGACAGGAAGAGGGCTGTCGCCATGGCAGAGACCACCCACTTCACGGACGTGGTCAACGGCATCCTCAAGGTCCCCGAGAGTCCAGAGGCCTCAAACTATGTGCCGACCGGCATCAGCGACCTCAAGGCTGCCGACCCAGGAGCCGGCATTCAGCAAATGGAGGCACCCATCGCCAACCAGCAGGGCACGGCTTCCATGGAATACCCCTTCGAGCTTCCCAGTGGAAGAGGTGGAATATCCGTCAACGTAGGCTTGTCTTATTCCAACCAGGGAGGCAGTGGCATGGTGGGCTATGGCTGGAGCCTTCCCGTCAAGAGCGTGGACGTGGAGACACGATGGGGTGTCCCTCGCTTCGATTCAGACGTGGAGAGCGAGTCTTACCTGCTCATGGGCGAGCGGCTTGGCGATCGGGCATATCGCTCGGCGACTATGCGCCCCCGTATGGCTGAAAGACATTTCCAACCTATGGTTGAGGGAAACTTCAACAGGATAATTCGCCATGGCTCGACACCTGCCGACTATTGGTGGGAGGTGACCGACAAGGACGGTACGACCTATGCCTATGGAGGAAAGGACGGTAAGGTGGACGACGCCAGTACGCTCACCGACACCCACGGCAACAGAATCAAGTGGGTGCTGACGAGGATTACCGACGTACACGGCAACTTTGCCTCGCTGCGTTACACGAAGCACGGCGGCAACCTCTATCCCGACCGATACACCTATACAGGCTTCGGTGATGAGGAGGGACTTTACAGCGTGGAGTTCGCCATGGAGCAGGATGCAAGACATGATGCCGTAAGCAGCGGTCGCCTCGGCGTGATGCAAGAAGACGCGGCGCTATTGCGCAGGGTGAGCGTGAGAAACGATGGCAACCTCCTGCGAGCTTATGAGCTACATTACAAGGAGGGGGCGTTCGGCAAGACGCTCCTAGCGTCCATTGACCAGCTTGACAGCCATGGCGATGTGGTCGCAACCCATTCCATGGACTACTACGATGACGTGGTGGGCGGTTTATTCACCACAGAGCCAGTGACATATACTTCTGAGAGTGACAACTATGGAAGGGTGTTCTCCCAAAACGTGGGGCTTCTTGACGGAACCATTTCACTCCTGGGCGCAGGCACGGCCAAGGGCACCACCGTGGGTGGCGGTGTCATGGTGGGAGCTGGCTGGGGTCCTGCATCCGTCAACGCTGGTGCGTCCTACTCCCACAGCAAGGGTGCCAACGAGGGCAAGGCGGCCTTGGTTGACCTCAATGGAGACGGACTCCCCGACAAGCTGTGGAAAGGTTCCGATGGTAAGCTTCACTACCGCCTGAACCTCAATGCCGACGGCAAGCATCCAACCTTTGGTGAGGCTCATCTGGTGGAGGGAGTGAACTCATTCTCCAAGGGAAGCACGTCGAGCAACACCCTTGATGCCAATGTCGCCGTCGGTTTTGGCATCGCAAGCTCCGGCTACGCTGTCGGGAAGACCACCGAGGAGAGTAAGACCCAGGTCTATTTGCATGACTTCAACTCGGACGGACTCGTGGACGTGGCGGTGAACGGAACCGTCTATTTCAATCACAGTGACGGTAAGTCCGTATTCTTCAGTCCATCCAGCTCGGGAACGGACAACCCCATCGTGGGTGGTGACTGTGCCATGGACTCCACCTTCCTGGTTGACTACAAGGTTCTTCGTGACAGCCTGGAGCGGCAATATCCACTCCATGACGCCGTCCGTCTCTGGCGTGCGCCGTTCGAAGGAACGGTAACCGTCACAGGCGATGTACTCAAGCCATCTTCCGAGGGGGATGGTGTGTCTCTTTCCGTGCAGCATGGCGACAGGGTGATATGGAAAAACGACAGGTTTATGGGCGGTACTCTCCGAATACCTGCTATGGACTTGGAAGTTAAGCCTGGGGACTTTTTGTTGTTCAGGTGTGGGGCGATATACTCAGGAGCAGGCGATGCAATCGACTGGCATCCGCACGTTCGCTATGTGTCCCTGCCCGTCCCGACCTATGCAGGCGAGGCGTTGACCGACTATGACAGTGAGGCTGACGCACTGATGGGCGAGGCCTCTACGGCACCCCTTTCGATTGACGGCAAGGTGGCATTTGAGGGAGCGTACGCCAAGGGAAGAACTAGCGATGACATCACGCTCTCGATCGTGCGTACGGACAAGGCCGGAGTGCAGATCTTGGTTGACAGCCTCCTGCTGCCAGCCGACTCAATCGTGTCCGGTGTCTTCCGTGGCGAGTGCCAGTCCGTAGCTTCCGACAGTGCCACCCTTGATTTCATCGTCAGGGCAAACAGTCCGGTTGACTGGCACGCTGTCAGCTGGAATCCTGTCCTCAGGATGGACACGATGCGCTTCGAAATAGCCCCACAGCGAATAATCTACTCCAAGCCCATCCGTATGGCGGCTTCCACACTGGTGAGCCTACCGGCGGACACGGCATGGGGCAGTCGCCTCATCCTCGTTCCCCACCTGTCGGTGAGCCGTGAGTCCGGGGAGGACAGGGATTCGGCGGACGTACACCTCTCTCTGAAGACCGCTGACGGCACGTTCCTCTATGCTCGGACACTCGCCATCGGAAGTGACAACGCCCTCCATGGTGATAGTATCGTGCTTGACGTGTCCTCCATGCGTGGAAAGTTGTCAGGAAAGGAGGTACAGGTTACGTTCTCCATCGCCAATGAACTGGCCTCTGCATCGGAGGCTGGAGTCGAGCTGTGCATGGACTCCACCATTTATGTAGCAGACTCGTTGGGCATTGGTCACGCCATGGGCAGCAAGGTCGTCACCGTGTCTAGCTTGCCGGCTTGTGTGTTCTCCTCATACAACCGTTTCGACTATGGAACTCTTTACCATGGCTGGGGGCAGTTCGCCTGGAACGGAAATGACGGCGCTTCCATCCGTGTCGCCGACATGAGGACGGCGGACACCAACGCCTACCTCCATGATGGAAAGTTGGATGAGGATGCCGTGGAGGCGAACGCCATCGACATCACGGAGCAGCGTTTCTTCACCATGGCGTACCAGTCATCCTCCCAACGCTATGTGAGTGCGACAGACAGCGTGTATGTAACTGGTGCGGTGATGCGCCCATCCCGCCTTGGTGAGGATGACATCGTCATCGACTCCGTGGACTATGCCACTGGCGGTGAAGGGTTGGCGGCCCCCGTGCAGCGCACGTTGACCAAGGGAAGGAGCAAGTCATACAGTCTGGGAGCATCTGCAGGTGTCAGCATCGGCGTGAACAGGAGCGAGTCCACCCAGGATTCCTATACCAAGGTGTCGTTACAGGATATCAATGGTGACGGCTACCCTGATTGGGTGAACGACCATGATGGAAAGATACGGGCGCAGCTGACCTGCCAGACCGGCAGGTTGGGTGATGCCATGGACTATGCCGTGGAGGGTGCGCTCTCCAGGGGAAAGTCTAGCAACACGGGACTTGACATCGGAGCCAGCTTCGATGCCAAGGCATACTCCATCGGACAGTACTTCCAGTTTCCCAAGACATCGAAGGAGGCCGAGTCGTCCTCCCAGTCCACCGCTTATCCGTCCGATGCCGAGTCGGCAGGCAATGCCGGCAAGGTCTCAGAGAACGGCTCGTGCAGTGCCAGTGGCAACTTCTCCAGCGGCGAGACCGTGACGGCGAGGGATTGGAGCGACCTCAATGGTGACGGTCTTCCCGACATGGTGTCCTCGGACGGCATGGTGCGCTATGGACTCGGCTACTCGTACACTGATGCTATGGCGTCGGAACTTCCAGGCACAGACCGCAGCGTGAGCAGCAACCTGGGTGGTGGCAACGGCGTATGCATTCCGGTGTTGGGCATGTTCAGCATCTCGAGTGGCATGAACGACACGCAGAGCCTCACCATGGGAAGGGGCATGCTCGCCGACGTCAATGGCGATGGCCTTCCCGACTACGTGAGCCAGGAGGCCGATGGAAGTCTCTCGGTCACCCTCAATCGTGGTGATGGCTTCATGGAAAAATGGGATATGGGCGGTCGCACTGCCATGTCCGCCAGCGTTGGTTCCTCCCTCGCCTTTTATGGCAGCGTGGCTTACACCATCCGCATTCCACTTCCGTTTGGGTTCCGCATCAACATTACCCCAAGTGTCCAGGCCTCGCACAGCGAGAGCGTCAGCCGCACGACGGCATCTCTCATCGACATGGACGGCGATGGCCTTCCGGACCTCGTGTGTGCCAGTGGCGAGAATCGCCTGCTTGTTTACCGCAATCTTACTGGCAGAACCAACTTGCTCAAGTCTGTGACCCTCCCGTTCGGGGGAAGGCATCTCGTCGAGTACGCCCAGACGGAGCCGAGCCATGACTTGCCTGGCAGAAGATGGGTGATGTCAGCGGTGGAGACCGTTGGTGGATATGCGGAGTGCGGAGCCACCAGGACAAGGACGGAATTTGACTACCATGGTGGTTACCAGGATCGCAAGGAGCGTGAGTTCCTTGGCTTCCAAGAGGTGGTGACAACTGAGGTCAACACGCTTGATGGTGATAGGCTATACCGCAGGACTGTGCGTATGTACGATGGGGTGAGGGACTATCATACCCACTCGCTCCTCACTTCGGAGACCTTGTATGACGCGGACGCCAACAAGTTGCATGGCACATCGTATTCCTATGACTTGCGCGACCAGCAGTCCAGTGAGTCGAAGTTCCCAGCATTGGTCAAGGTTGAGGACATGGAGTATGACCCCGGGACTGGTGTGAGCATGGGCACGAACGTGGAGAATGACTACGATGGCTATGGCAATCTCACCTTCTACAGGCAAACCGCCATTGGACATGAGTTGGAGGCAAGCGTGGATTATCATGAGCTTACCGACAGATACATCGTCGGCGAGCCAAGTCACGTGGCAGTGTCAAGCGGTGGAAAGGTGTTGCGTGAGCGAACCAGCGAGGTCAACTCCTATGGGGACATGACGAGGCTGACGCTACGCAATGGTGATGGTGCTTCAGTCTATGACATGGAGTATGATGCCTATGGCAACATCACCAGGCTCACCAAGCCTGCCAACCATCGGGGACAACGCATGTTCCATGCCTATGCCTACGATGAGAGGCATCACTCCCTTGTGACAGGAGTGAGCGATGCCTATGGCTATAGCTCTTCAGTATCTTATGATCCGTTGTGGAACTTGCCAACCTGCACCACTGATATCAATGGACAGCGCATGGAATACACGTATGATGTTGTGGGCAGGCAGTCCACCGTCCGTGCGCCTTACGAGATAGAGTCTGGCAGACCGTTCACCATCAAGTTCGAGTACAATCCTCGTGGCAGGATGGCGCATACCATCCACGACATGGGGAAAGGCTACATCGACACCTATACATTCGCCGACTCACTGATGGACGTGGTGCAAACCAAGCGTACTGGTGTGGTCTGGAATGGAACCACTGGTGAGAAGGTGACCATCGTGTCTGGTCGTGAGATGGAGGATGCCTTCGGCAGGAAGGTGACGACGTATTACCCGACAACGGAGCCTGTCGGAGATATGGGCAGGTACAGCCACTCCGTGGGTGATTTGGAGATGACCTCCGAGTACGATGAGCGAGACCGTGAGGTGCTTGTCACCCTGGCTGACGGCGCAAGGACTCAAACTGCGTATGCCATCGGCAACCATGGCGGTGAGCCTATGCTTACGGCAACCTACACGGACGCTCTTGGCAGAACCTCTGAGAAATACTCTGACGCATTGGGCAGGGAGCGTGAGACCGTCCGTCATGCCGATGGTATGGATGTAACGGTGAAAAAGTCGTATGACGCACTGGGACAGCTTCTGGACGTGACCCATCCTAATGGGGCACACACCACTTATGCCTATGATGAACTGGGACGGAAACTGTCCGTCGTTCATCCAGATGCGGGCAAGGTGGAATACACCTATGATGCCGCAGGCAATATGCTGACCAAGCTGACCGCCGAGTTGGAGAGGACGATTTCCTCAAAGGCTCCCGTCACCTACACCTACGACTTCGAGAGATTGAGTGAGGTTCTCTATCCCGAGAACCTTTTCAACAGGGTGACCTACACTTATGGAAAGGCTGGTGACCCATTCAACCGTGCCGGCAGGATTGCCCTCGTGGAGGATGCCTCCGGTGGCGAGGCTTACAGTTATGGCAGGATGGGAGAGGTGACGAAGACCGTGCGCACGGTGATGGCGAGTCTCGCCGACGTGCGTACCTATATATATGGTGCGACCTACGACAGCTGGAATCGTGTTCGTACGATGACCTACCCCGATGGCGAGGTGGTGACCTATCACTATGATGCCGCAGGACAGGTGGAGAGCTTGGCCAGCACGAAGCTTGGCAGGGAATCGACAATCGTTGAGAAGATTGGCTATGACAAGGAGGGACATACCGTATATTCGAAACTCGGCAACGGCATGGAGACCACCTACAGCTACGACAAGGTGCGTGACCGCTTGGAGCGGATGGATTTGCTGGGCAAGGGCGGCAAGGTGATGTCGAATGCGTATAGTTATGATGCCGTTGACAATATCCTTGGAATGGAGAACTCTATCAGTCCTCAGTCCAACAAGGGTATGAATCCATCCAAGTTGGGTGGTACATTCTCCCATTCCTATCTGTATGACAAACTCGACCGTTTGGTGAATGCGTCTGGTAAGGCTAAGAATGCCAGCTATGTTATGGACATGGCTTACAATGTGATGAGCATGCCCCTGCACAAGTATCAGGAGGTGGATTCCTCATTGACGGCCCATAGCTACCGCAATGACTACCTTTATGAGGACACATCCCATCCGACTGCTCCGACGCAAATCGGCCATGAGCATTATACGTATGATGCCAACGGCAACCCAACGTTGGTGGAAGATGACAGCCTCGGTACGACTCGTCAGATGTTCTGGGACGAGGATAACCGTCTGATGGTCTTGTCGGACAATGGAAAGACAAGCCGCTATACCTACAATGCATCGGGCGAGCGTATTGTCAAGAGCCATGGCAATATGGAGGGAGTATATGTAAATGGTGCGCCTCAGCGTATCGCCTTCCATGAGACGGATGATTTCACGCTATATCCGGCGAGTATCTTGAGCGTGAGTCGGAATCGTTTCACCAAGCATTACTTCATAGGCAGTCAGCGCATTGCTTCCAGGATAGGTGTGGGCAGATTCAATAACGTCTATGGCATCAATGGAAGTCGTGTCACTGCCGGACAGAAGGATTATGCGGCGAGGATGAGCCAGATAGAGGCGCAGAAGGAGGAGTATTACAAGAGCCTTGGC
>ERZ773186.2657-NODE-2657-length-12924-cov-3.109177_pt1 | contig 12924 bp, 14 predicted proteins | sample MGYA00581000_ERZ773186 | MGnify/ENA primary metagenome ERZ773186 (study PRJEB29015, sample SAMEA2737752) | human gut metagenome | biome: human gut; feature: human-associated habitat; material: faeces | place: China | collected 2012 ... | reverse complement strand
AATATTGAAAGGTCTTGACACTTTATAAGAACCATTTTCGATATTGTCTGCTGTGGCTTCTGCTCCGTCAATCTTCAGAGCCTTTACACTGTCATTTAAAGATCCGAGTGATACATAACCGATTGCATAATCATCTCCTGCTACTGTTGTGAGTACGACCTCTGTGCTGTTGCATGTGATGGCATTTGTTGTTGTGTTGTCGACCTTATTGCCATCTGCGTCCTTCTCCTCAACTCCTGTGAGCTCTACGAATGCTCCTCTTGTTCCTGAGCCTTCCTCTCTTGATACTACTGATATATCCTGTGCTGCATCGAATCCGCCATCTGCGCTCTTTGATGAATTATTTCCACAGCCAGCAAGACTTCCTATCATAAGTGCTGCTCCAAGTGTTACTGCCAATACTTTCTTTAATTTAACCATTTTCTTTTTCTCCTTACTTTGTCCATATTCTTTCTTGGAACATCAGCCATGCAAAATCGCTTTATGGTATGGCTGATGCTGCATAACAAGTTTTCTACGAAAACTTATTACATGTATTCTGGAACATCAGCCATGCAAAATCGCCTATCGGCGATGGCTGATGCTGCATAACAATTTTCTCCGAAAATTGTTACATGTGCCGGTTATCTCTTGAACCGGTCTTTGCAAATATTGTATTATTGGGACATATCATTCTTTGCTTATTTCCCGGAAAAGAACTCGCGCGCCTTTCGTTCTTTTCTTTGCACTATGATAAATGGCACAAGTAAAATACATAACCAGCGCAATGTAAATTGAATGTAAAGTCGGCGTTAATCAATGCATGCTGAATGTACAGCAAATAATCTGCCATAACTTATAAATTACAACCAGAAAGTGGGATAAATATACATGACAAATACCAGTTTAGAAGTAATAGGATATGTGAGATGTGACTATAAAGAAAAGTTCGGCATTCCAAGGCAGAGCGGTCTGACAGACTGCGCCGCCGCTTTTATAGAGATGCTTCCACCGTACAATCAGGCAGAGGCTTTCAGAGGGCTTGACGGATTCTCCCACATATGGCTGCTGTGGGACTTCTCCAGGGCTCACAAGAATGGTTTTACCGCAACAGTAAAACCCCCAAAGCTGGGCGGTAACCAGCGGATGGGGGTTTTTGCTACCAGATCACCTTTCAGGCCGAACAACATCGGTCTGTCATCGGTGAGACTTCTGGATATTATATATAATGAAGAAAACGGCTGTGTACACGGACTTGTGGTGTCGGGTGCCGATATACTGGACGGAACACCGGTGTACGACATCAAGCCTTATCTGTCATACACCGACAGCCATCCGGAGGCGACCGGGGGCTGGACAGACTCCCTTGATATTCCGGAGCTGTCTGTATGTTTCTCTGACGATATCGCCGTCAAACTTGAAACTATATTTTCAAGTGCACAGATCGAAGCTCTGAGGGAGGTTCTTGCACAGGATCCAAGGCCTGGCTATCAGGATGAACCGAATAGACGGTACGGGATGCTGTACGGCGGGTATGATATAAGGTTTAACATATCCGGTGACACTCTTACCATATCTGAAGTGGCCGAACCCGAACCACAATGATACAAAAAGGCATTTTAACGGCATGAAGCTGAAAAATCATGATATTTTCTCATCATCCTGGCAGTGACACTCCTCTCCTCAAAGTTGATATTTCCCAGTAGTTTCACCGGCATGACCCCCATCAAGGAATTGGTCACAAAGCATTCCTGATATGATGACAGTTCATCAGGGAATATCACCGTCTGCGTGACCGCCTCTGATTCACAGATATACCCCCTTACTGTTCCAGGCAGAATACCTGAGTCTATCGCGGGTGTGTATATCCTGCCATCTCTCACAAAAAATATATTGCTCACCGTACCCTCGCATATCTGTCCCTTTGTATTCAGGAAGATCCGTTCATCCATTCCAGCTTTGCCAGCCCGCCTTTTTTCAAGAATGCAGTCTCCGTAATTCATGGTTTTATGATATACGAACGGCGATGTCTCATTTCTTCTAACATTACTTATGTCCATTGCAAACCCCCGTTCGTATATATCCGGGGTGTAAGGATTATCTCTCATTGAAAAAACCACATTTTCCTGAGTCAGCATGATCTTTAACGCACATCGCCTCATATGTTCTGGTCGATCTCTGTAATCATGCTCACTCATCCACTTTCTCAGATACTCCAGCACAGCTATCCTGTCTATGCCCCGTTCTGCCGGCATGCCAAGATCCAGGAATCCTGCGGCATCCTCCAGACGTCTCAGATGCCTGTCAAGAAATATCGGCCTGCCGTCAACTACACTTATAGTTTCAAATGCTCCAAGACCAAATTGAAAGCAATCATCAATTTTTACATTCATTTTACATTTCTCCCATTTTCATCATTTTCAAATACTACTGCAATGCACTGAGTATTGCTTTTGCCTTATCCCGTGTCTCTTCATACTCTGCACCGGGATCAGAATCAGCAGTAATACCGCCTCCAACGCCAAGATAATACCTGCCATTTCTGTACAATACAGTTCTTATCACTATATTAAAATCGCATTTCCCATCCAATGTAATATAACCAATAGATCCGGTGTAAATATTTCTCTTTCCGCATTCAAGTTCATCTGTAATCTCCATAGCCCTGCGTTTCGGCGCCCCTGTAACAGAACCACCCGGGAACGCCGCAGTAAGAAGAGACATCACATCTTCTCCATCCTGCAGCACGCCTTCTACATTCGCCACCTGATGAAAAACAGTCGCATATTCTTCTATCGAAAACAGTTCAGTCACTTTTACGCTTCCCGGTCTGCACACACGGTTCAGGTCATTTCTCTCAAGATCTACAATCATCAGAAGTTCGCTCTTTTCCTTCTGTGATTTCTCAAGCTCCCTCCTGAGCGCCTCATCCTCCCTGACAGTCTCTCCTCGTCTCCTCGTCCCCTTTATCGGCCGAGTATACACATGGCGATCCTTTATCTGCATGAACCGTTCAGGAGATGCGCTCACTATCTGATAATCTCCCAGATCAAGATATCCACCAAATGGCGACGGATTGCTAACTCTCAGGTCATGGAACACGTCCAGAGGCTTTTTATCGCTGTCGACAATTATATGCCTTGTCATATTTGCAACATATACATCCCCCTCGGTTATATAATCCTTCAGTCTTCTTATAGAGTGCTCATACTCTTCCCTGCTGCATTCTTCGTACACATTCAAGTTATACTTCTTCCTCTTTTGTACATCTTCACTCGTCCTGTCAATTATATTCCCATTTTCCCGATCATCCCTGCCGCAATACTTCTCTATATCATTCTCCATTACATCAATATTTGACTGTGCATCACCTATCATCCCATTTGCCACAAGATATGTCTCTTTTTTTAGACAATCTTCAACAACGAAACAGTCATAGAAGATCATGACTGCCTCTGGAACAGACACAAGGTCTTCATTGATGGAGCCAATCCCCATCCTGTCCATTCCATAATCGTAGGATACATACCCTATCGCGCCTGATACAATCGGCAAATCCTCCGGGCTCGTATCCATATGCTGTACAAGATACTGTCTCATATATTCTTCAAATGTTATATTCTTTTCAGAATCTCCATTAACCTCAAATGTATCCCCATTCTTAACAAGCCTGAGATATGGGCATCTCCCAATGATCGAATAGTGTCCCAGATTATTCACAAGGGATGAGTCAAGAAATGCTATTCCTGTCTCATCCTCATATATTTCAAAAACATCAGCTGCACACACGTATCTGTCAAGTTTTTTTACCACTCGTCTCATATTTCTCATATATGACCCCTTATCTGCAATTAAACTTCTCCGCCGCTATACAAAAATTATACAATATATCATGACCATACTCCGTAAGTACCGCTTCCGGGTGAAACTGCACCCCGTACAACGGCAGCCTTCTGTGTGATATTCCCATAACTGCACCATCCTCGGATATAGCATCCACCTGATAATCATCAGGCAGACTGCTGCCATTTATTACCAATGAGTGGTATCTTGTGACATGAAAGCTTTCCGGCAGCCGCGCGAACAGACCTGTTCCACAGGTATGTATCTCTGTCACCTTTCCATGCATTGGCATCTTTCCTTTTTCAACAATGGCGCCCGCACAATACCCAAGTATCTGATGCCCAAGGCAGACTCCAAGTATCGGAATCTTCCCCTTATACATGTTCACAACATCCACACACATTTTTGCCTCCCATGGCCGCCCAGGTCCCGGTGAAAGTATTATGCCCTCCGGCTCCAGATCTTCCACATCATGCAGAGATATCCGATCGCACCTTTTTACGGTCACACATCTTCCCATTTCCTCAAAATACGCCTTCAGGTTATATACAAACGAATCAAAATTGTCTATCATCAGATACATGCACTTCTCCTTATCCGCAATCACTATAAAACACAAAAAGGATAACAGCCGGCATGCCAAAGCATGCACAGTCGTTATCCTTTTCGGTCCGTAATCTGCACGTTATTTTTATCTTTGATTTTTACAGATTCTAACATATCTGACCGCAGAAAGCAAATGCCTTTGCTACTTTTGCGCAGTCTCACTATGCAATGCGCCTACTGACGTGCCCTCTCATAGGCATCTGCATACTGCTGTTCCTGTGAGTTTATCTCCTCCACATCACGATTCTGTTTCAATATGCAGGCACGTAAAATTTATGTAAACGAACCGCTACGCCGACTCCACCTCATATGTGAATCCGGCATCCGTGATCGCCTTTATCGTATCCTCCATGCCCTGTCCGTTCTCTGTGAGATAACCCGATGCAAAGATAGAATTGACAACAGTGAGAAGTCTCTTCTCCTCACCCTTGAAATATCTCTCCCTGCCCGCGGCACATCTTATATCCGCCTGTGGCACCATGAGCCTCGCAAGGCACAACACCTTCAGGCAGTACTCCGTTGTGAGTACTGACGTATCAATGTCCCCCAGTGGCGTGCCTTCTATCGGAAGAAGAAAGTTAATAGGAATCGCCTCGGGATTGATCTCCCTGAGTTCCAAGAGCATGTCCACCACATCCTCCCTGCTCTCACCCATTCCTATGATGCCTCCGCTGCATATCTCAAATCCCACGCTCTGCAGCATCTTTATATTTGCAACTCTCTGGTCAAATGTGTGGGTTGAACATATATTGCTGTAAAAGCCACGGCTGCTGTTCAGGTTGTGATTGATCCTGTCAAGTCCCGCATCCCGCAGTATATGCGCCTGTTTCTCCGTCAGAAATCCGATGGAGCAGCACAGGTGTGTTCCGCTTTCCTTCATCCTGCGGATGCGCACCGCAAGCTCTTCAATCTCCTTATCCGTGAACTTCATTCCGCTGAGTCCTATACAATGTCTTGACAGATGGTATTTGTCCACAAAATCATTGTCTCTGTAAAGCTTCTCATCGCCAACCCAGCGGTATTTGTCGATGTCTGCCTTTGAACGGCACGACTGTGCGCAGTATGCACAGTCCTGGGAGCAGTTACCACTTCTTGCATTTGTCAGGATGTGGATTCCTACATGTTTTCCCTTGTACTTCTCTCGGAGTTCTCCGGCACGTGCTACTAACTCGTCAAGCTGATCGTCCTGTGTGTTAAGTATCCCTATAGCCTCCTCACGGGATATAGTTGGATCTGCTGTCTTTGTTGTTTTTTCTTCTGATATCATATCTGCACCTTTCTTTATCGAACATCTGTCTTTTTGCCCTATGCGATGATCGATGTTTTGTTGCAGCTCTTGTGTATATGATTCAGCCCAATGTCTTTCTCAGTCTTTGTGTATATGATCCAGCCCGGTGGCACTCTAAATCACAGTTTAGCAAACGTATGAATGATGCCACTAAAGAACATTTTATCAGCTTATTTTCTCATTAACAAATGAATTTTCTTTGTGTGGGGAGAATTTACGACGCAAATTGACGCCATATATCAATACAAGTGCTTGATAGTATACAAAAAGAGGTCGCCACACTCTGATACGCATCCAAAATTCCAGATATATTTCAGATGCATTTCATTCGGAAACCTCTTTTTTTCAGCTATATTTCTTATATATTATTTTATCGATTTCTTCTAGTTGTGCTCTGGCACTACAGCATAGAACACCAGATCCTCATCGCCGTTGTTCTTCAGACTATGGCTGTGTCCCGGTGGGCAATAATGGCAGTCGCCCGGATTGAGTATCTCCATGGTATCGTCATACTCCATGGTTCCAACTCCTGAGATGATAAATATGATCTCGCTGTTGGTGTCATGTGTGTGCAGGCCAATGGAGCTTCCTGCTGGAAGTGTTGCCCTCATGATCTTGTTGTAATTGCCTACGTGCATGCGTGGCTTGAATACGCCTTCGCCACCCTTAAAGTTCTGAATATTCTGCTCCTCAAGGGAATCGAATGATATCTTCATCTGTTGTCCTCCTTACGAAAAATACGAAAAAATCCTGCAAACGCATGAAATGCGCTCCGCGCGGCGTCTGCGTGCTATGTCGTCAAGTGCACCACACTCTCAAGAAGTCTGTCACAGGCTTCCTCTATTATATCTTCTTCTATACCCGAATAATTGATAACCAGCGTGTGGCTGTCCTCCTGCTCTTTTCCGTGGCAGTACTGGCTGAGGCTGGATATGTTGATTCCTGCCGCGGCAGCCCTGTCCACCATCTCTCTGTCCGTGTATGACGTGTCGATCTCCATAAGGAAATGAAGACCTGCATTCTCTTCCTTTATCGTTACCTGTGGATACAGCCTGTGACTCCTGATACAACCAAGTATCCTGTCCCTGCTGTTCCTGTAAAACTTTCTCATCCTGTTGATGTGCTTTTCCAGATACCCCTCCTGGATAAACCTTGTGAGTGTATACTGATCAAAATTCGACACCGTACACGCATAAAAGCTTAGTATATGATTATACCTTACCATGAGCGGTATTGGCAATACCATGTAGCTTATTCGTATGGTTGATGACAAACTTTTTGAAAATGTATTCATGTATATGACCTTATCTGAGGCATCTATACTCTGAAGTGCTGGGATCGGATTGCCCACCAGACGGAATTCACTGTCATATTCATCCTCTATGATATATCTGCCCTTCTGCTTTGCCGCCCAGCCCAGCAGTTCATATCTCCTGCTCGCCGGAGTGACAGTTCCCGTAGGGAAATGGTGTGACGGTGATATATGCACCACATCAGCCCCGGACCGCTCTAGCGAATCTATGTTGACACCGCTCTCATCCATGTCTATATAACAGCATTTCACTTGATATGCATCGTATATGTGCTGTATCTTCTGATATCCCGGATTCTCCACACCGTATACGCTGTCCCTGCCGAGAAGCTGTATGATAAGACCATACAGATATTCCGTTCCCGCGCCGACTATGATCTGGTTTGGGCTTACAGACATCCCCCTGAACTGATAGAGATAATCCGCAATGGCCTTTCTGAGTTCAAATATCCCACCAGACGGCGATCTCTTCATAAGCTTTTCCCGGTCATCCATCATCGTCTCCCTCATGAGCTTCGTCCATGTCGAAAATGGGAAGTTCTCACTGAGGGTGGAATTGTTCACAAAGTCGGCAAAGAACCTGTTCTGGTCAGAGGCTTCTGCGTGTTCCCTGATCACATGAGTATGCTCTGTCACATGGTCTTCCGGTCGACTGGTATAGCAGGCATTGCTCACTCCCACAACATCCGCATCCTCAGCCTTCACGTCACACACATAGAACCCGCTCTTCGGCTTGGAATAAATATATCCCTCAGCCAAGAGCTGACTGTATGCGTTTTCCACTGTGACGACGCTCACATTCAGATGAGCTGCAAGCGCCCTCTTTGACGGCAGCTTCTCATGGGCTTTAAGATTTCCCATCAATATGTCATTTTTTATCTCTTTGTACAAATGCTCATAGAGGAAATCCATCCCTCTGTCGTCAAATGAATATGTAAGCATCCACTACTCTCCCAATACTATATCAACGATCTTCTGTGTGTCATGTATGACAAATGGTGCGCCAAGGCTCATGATGAACTCCTCGTCTCTGAATCCCCAGCCGACCATGATGACATCCGTTCCAGAATTTCTTGCTGTGGCAAGATCCACATCAGAGTCACCTATATATACGACATCCTTCTTCTCAAGACCAAGCGTTCTGAGGCACTCCTCCACCATGTCAGGTGCCGGTTTCTTTGCTATGCCAGACTTCTCTCCAAGTGCGAAATCAAACATTCCCGGGAAATAGTCAACACACAGATCCTGCACTGCGAAATCCGCCTTATTGGAAACGACCGCAGTCTTCACACCTGCTGCCCTAAGCTTTGCAATGGCATCATGTATTCCGTCATATGGTCTGGTCTTGATGGCACTATGCTCTTTATAATAAGAAGCAAATGTATCAAACACCTGATCTATCGTTGCCACATCAGTTCCCGCCGGCACAGCTCTCTCAATGAGCTTTCGTATGCCATTACCAACAAATCTTCTAACCTCATCTATAGTTCTCTCCGGAAATCCGTGATGAGCAAGCGCATAGTTGGTACTGTCCGTCAGGTCCTCCAAAGTATTAAGTATTGTTCCGTCCATATCAAATATCGCTGCCTTATATCTCATGTCGTACATCTCCTTGTCATATTTGTATTTATGCTTATTCCCATTATAATCTGTGAGTTAAGGTTGTCAATCAACAATGACGCCACAAAAAAATCCGGCGCAGGAGGGAGGTTCCTGCGCCGGACTTTTATATACAAATGAAAGTAATTATCTACCATATATTTATTCAATTGTTATATACTTTGACTTTGGCTCTTCAGGCTTCTTCTCAATCTTTGGAACTGTGAGCTTAAGCACACCGTCCTCGAACCTAGCCTTGATGTCTTCCTGAGTCAAATCCTTGCCAACATAGAAGGTTCTGCTGCCCGAACCACTGTAACGCTCCTTGCGGATGTACTTTGTCTTCTTATCTTCCTCTGTGACTTCTCTCTTTGTAGAAGCGTTCACGATCAGATATCCATCCTTGAGCTCTATCTTCACATTCTCTTTCTTAACTCCTGGAAGATTCATCTCAACTGTGTAGGCGTCCTCGCTCTCGGCTACATCAGCCTGCATAAATCCATTCATCTGAGTCTGCTTTGGTGCTGCATATGTCCTCTCAGGATATCCAAAGAAATCATCTAAAAAGCTATCTCCAATAATACTAGGCATTAACATAAGTCATCTCTCCTTCCAATATCTATCCCCTCTGCCTTTATCGCATCAGGTTTGTATATGTTAATAATTTCGTTTTCTTTTCAAAGGATCGCTTCAAGGCTTATCGTTAATTTCTATTTAGAAGCTCTTTCCTTTGACTAATTATGTTATATCACTTCTGTTAGCACTCGTCAATACCGAGTGCTAATGAATTTTGTGAAAAAATTGTGAAGTCCACTAAATCAGGACTTCACACCCTCACACATAAAACACCTTTTCATCCTCAAGCCTGAGACACGCAAGTCTGGCATTCTCCTTTCCTATGTTTCTCATCCAACATCCACAGTCAATGTCATAGAACAAAAAGTCCCGTTCCTCATCATACCTTCGAAATACCTGTCCATCGTTATACGCAAATTCTTCCTCTTTGGTCGTAGGAGTATGCCCCGCCACTACCATGCCGTACATGATGCCACCATCTGTAAATCCATCACCCCTGGCATTCATATAGAACTCTTCCCTTGAGCTGTACCTGGCCTTAAGTTCCGGCGTGTCAAGCCTCCTGATGTATCCGGCATGAACTACTATGCATTTCCTGCCAGACACTTCTGTTTCATACAGATACGGCATGCTCTTTATCCGATCCGCCCATATGCAAAGCTGTTCGAAAGTATATCCGGATTCTATCAGCTCATATGCCGTCTCACAGCGGTCAAACTTTACGCTGTCATCTTTTTTCGCAAGCTTTTTCATCGACCGGTACAAAGTTTTCGTGTCCTGCAGGCTATCCCTGTCGAGATCCATTTTGTAGCTGATGATCCTCATCGCCTCTATATTCTGTGCAAAGTCCTCATCGTGATTGCCGCGCAGCAGAATGACATTTGGCGGGACATTCATTATCCATTCCAGCACCTCGGCGTTCTTTGGCCCCTTATCTACATAATCCCCGGCACATATCAGAGTGTCACTGTCCTCTAAATTTATCTTCTCAAGCATCCGGATCAGCTCGTCATAACATCCGTGGATGTCCGATATTACATAACTGCCCATATCTATCCTCCAATATCATACTTCATATCGAACATATACTAGACTTATTTCTGTAAATGTCAACACCATCTGAAAGTAAATTCTGAGTAAATGTCTGGTCAGGACATATAATGCTTGTGCTTTCCAATATCGCCAAATAGTCCAGCGCTCATTCATCAAGCATTAGCTTTCCTTTCTTCGCCTTCAACTTTAATCGTTCCATTTGTTCTTTCTCGATCTGTTGAATACTTTTTTCTGGCGTTGGAAGATCTTCAGGCATCGTGCCACCAATCTTTTCTATTGCAGTGCGCACTTCTTTTCCAACATTATAATGAACTGATGTTGCCTTATCAGCGCCTTGTATTTTGTCTTTCCTCAACTTTTCTTCTGTCTGAGATATACGAAACAAGTTGGCGATCAACTCCGTACTTCCCATATAGTCAAGTATTTTTTGCCCAACTTCTAACTGTTTTCTTGAATGGATATCGTCTACATCAAGTCCTCCATACAGACCCATATAACCTGCATTTTGGAAAAAAGCAAATTCTTCATTTGTTATTACTCCAGCATTATGAGCAGTCTCTGCCAACATCTGATTCCACTGCTTGATATCGCCCCGAACCACCAGTCTCCTATTATCCTCATCCAACTCATTAAAATGATCAGCGACTTCCTGTCTGTATGTCTGGCCTAAAGCTATGACTTCCTTACGTGGATCTCCATTCTGTACTACCAAATAACATGCATATCGGGATAATTCGTAATCTCTTGTTGGTTTCGACGTAACTCCTGCTTCAACGATTTTGCTGACCTCAGCAAAATCGTCAGAAACCCTATGTCCACTATTCTCACATGCAATCATCGCTCTTTTTATTACCTTTTCAAAATTTCTCCACTGTACATAATCAAGTGCCGGGCCAAGTTCTCTCGCACTCCAATATTCACTTCCATCTTCACGAACATGTTTGATATCTTCACAATTACCATAATAATTTTATCATAGTTGCACCTTAACCACTACTTGATTCCCGTATTTTTTATTATTTACGCCATATTTAGCAGTCACAATTACTTTCCTACGTTTTTTCCTGTACCATATAATTCTGACAAATACATACAAAGGAGATCAACTATGGACAACATGCAAACATTGATAAAAAATTATTTGGAATACTGTGGTAAACAGAAATGCCTTGATGAAAAAACTCTGAAAGCGTATAAGATTGATCTAAAGCAATTCTCAGACTATCTTTGCTCATCTGACTTCACCGACGTTTCCACCAGTATATTGGAGGATTACATCGGTGAACTTCATAATAAATACAAGCCCAAGACCGTAAAACGTAAAATTGCATCTGCAAAAGCATTTTTTCACTATCTTGAATACAAAGAATTACTGGATATAAATCCATTTAATAAAATGAACCTTAAGTTTCGTGAACCCGTAATATTGCCCAAAACTATACCTCTTCGCAATGTTGAATCAATTTTGTCTACCATTTATGAACAGCTTAATTGTGCAAAAACCACCTACCAGAGAAGGAATTCTCTGAGAGACGCAGCCGTTATTGAACTTTTATTTGCAACCGGCATGCGAATTTCTGAGCTTTGTTCACTGAAAATCAATGATATCAACCTATACGATGGTTGCATCCTTATATATGGCAAGGGCAATAAGGAACGGCGAATCCAGATAGGAAATACTTCAGTTATAAGTATACTGAGCAAATACAAAGATGATTTTTATTCGGAGATAGCCAATTGCAACCACTTTTTTGCTAACCAATGTGGCCGTCCCCTGACAGATCAGACTGTCCGCAGAATGATAAATAAATATACTTCCATTGCAGCAATTACTCAGCACATTACCCCCCATATGTTCAGACATACTTTTGCAACAAGTCTGCTGGAAGCTGATGTAGATATCCGCTATATTCAGGAAATGCTGGGGCACAGCTCTATCAACATCACCGAGATTTATACTCACGTTGCGCTTGCTAAACAACGAAGTATTTTGGCAACTAAACATCCGAGAAATAATTTTAATATTTAGTTATGGGAGCAAAGCATATTATCCTTCGGGGGATATGCTTTGTTTTCATTTTGCGCCTTTAATCAACCTCGGCGGAGGTGGTATTTATACGGATAATCAAGTATTATCAATATATTCTTGTATATTTCCCTTTATCTTCATTATGAAAATAAATTTTATTTAAAGGAGAAAATTTATATGAAAACGGATGTTAGTTTTATTATTTCAATAGATTCTTCTTTTGAAATGTTAAATAATTTTTTTGAACACTTATTACAAGATGAATTTGCTCTAAATTCAGAAATAATAGTTATTTTAGATGCTATTACAAACTGCAATATTATTACCTATATAAAAAATTTGAGTAAACAAACCCCTAATATAAAGGTATATATTTCTGACAAAAAATTGGGATATGGAAAAGCAATTATGCAGTTAAACAAGCTCAAAACAATATCTTATACTTTATTAATACTGATGTTTTTGCTGAAAAGGAATGTTTTAGTAAAATGCTTGATGCATTAATGCTTGAAAATGTTGCTTGCGTACAACCTTTATTAATTTGGCCTCAAAATAACAGAATACAGTGTGCAGGAAGTACTTTTGGTCCTTTTTACAAGAAGCATCTTTTTGCAGGTCGCTTGTTAAATACTATAGATC
>ERZ773186.2654-NODE-2654-length-12929-cov-22.208560_pt1 | contig 12929 bp, 9 predicted proteins | sample MGYA00581000_ERZ773186 | MGnify/ENA primary metagenome ERZ773186 (study PRJEB29015, sample SAMEA2737752) | human gut metagenome | biome: human gut; feature: human-associated habitat; material: faeces | place: China | collected 2012 ... | reverse complement strand
GCAGGCTCAGCTCACGGGCCAGCACGACCCGGGCAAAGCCCAGCTCTTTCAGTTCCAGTGCGCCCTGCAGGGTGTGGACGCTCATCTGGGTGGAACCGTGGCGGGGCAGCTGAGGCGCGATGTCCCCGATGAGCTTCGCTACCGCGAGGTCCTGACAGATGACGGCGTCGGCCCCGCTGGCGGCGACGGCCCGCACGGCGTCGGCCAGACCCGCCAGCTCGCCGCCGTAGACGGTGGTATTCAGCGCCACATGAACGGCCACGCCCCGGGCATGGCAGAACCGGACGGCTTCTTTCAGGCTGTCGGCATCAAAATTGCCCGCACCGGTGCGGGCGTTGAAGCCGGAAAACCCCAGATATACTGCGTCCGCGCCGCTGAATACTGCTGCGCGGAGCATTTCTTCACTGCCCACAGGGGCAAGGATCTCAATTTTTGACATAGCTCTCCCTTTGACATTTATATAATGTAGGTCACTTCTGCTGCAGCTTGGCCAGCTGTTCCCGCAGAGCGGCATTTTCCCGCTTGAGGGTCTCGTTCTCCGCCTTGACCTTATCCGCTGCCAGCTTCGCCTTGGCTGCATCGGAAATGTAGTCCTGTATCTGGCTGCGCATATTCTCGGCGCTGCCCGCGCTCTTGCGGTACTCGTCCAGATAGTCCATCGCGCAGAACACCGCCGCCTTGGTCACAGAGAGGTTGCCGTTGTTGTCCAGCAGCTTCGTGATGTCATCGTCCAGCTTCTTGGCCAGTGTGGTGATGTAGTTCTCGGTATCGGTCGTTGCAATGGCGTAGGGTGCGCCTGCAATGGTCACTCTCACTTTATTTACCATATCGTCCTCACTTTGCGCGGCACACGCCCTGCCGGGCCGGTCATTTCCGGTCATTTTCCGCCGTTTCCGGGATTTTCGGAAACCATTTCAGCCCTGACGGGAGCGCTTTGCTGCGGCTTTTTCATGTTCAGCCGAGTTTGTCCCCGAATTACCCGCCCGAACCGGTGCATTTCGGGGCAAACACGGCCCTTGTCTCCCTTTATTATAATATAAATAGTGCGCGAGAAAAAGTGCTATTTTTGAATTTTTGGCATATTTGTCAGAAACATTGCCATAAAAATGTCAGATACGGCAAAAATGGTTCCTTTTTCTTGCAATCCCCATCCGGAGTGATTATAATACTATTGTTATGTGTTATGCGAGGGGCGAGGGAATTAGAGGAGAAATGCCCTGTCACCGTACTAATTCAAAAAATTTAAGCATTCGTGCGGATAGGAGTTCATTTATGACTACAAAAGAATTTGCAAAAATTCTTCAGGACAAGCTCACCAGCGAATATGGTGTTGACCTGAGCGTTGCATCTCATCAGCAGATCTACCGCGCTCTGGCCCTCATCTGCCGCCAGATGATGAGCGAGAACCATAAGAAGTTCCAGTCCAAGGCCATCGGCACCGGCTCCAAGCAGGTGTACTACCTGTGCATGGAGTTCCTGATGGGCCGCAGCCTCAAGATGAGCCTGTTCAATCTGGGCCTGAATGACGCTGCCCAGAAGGCTCTGGCCGAGGCTGACATCAGCCTGGACAGCATCTACGAGGAAGAGCCGGACGCAGGTCTGGGCAACGGCGGCCTGGGCCGTCTGGCCGCCTGCTATCTGGACGGCATGGCTACCACCAGCATCTGCGGCACCGGCTACTCCATCCTGTACGAGTACGGCATCTTCAAGCAGAAGATCGTGGACGGCTGGCAGCAGGAGCGCGCCGACAACTGGCTGCCCGGCGGTCAGGTGTGGCTGAAGAGCCACCCGGATCAGGCTGTGGAGATCCGCTTTGACGGCGAGATCCACGAGAACTGGGACAACGGCTTCCACTACATCCAGCACACCAACTACAACAGCGTCATGGCCATCCCCTCCGATATGTATGTGCAGGGCTACGATGGAAAGGGCGTTGCAAAGCTGCGTCTGTGGCAGGCAAAGGCTCCGGACTTTGATATGTCCAGCTTCTCTCTGGGCAACTACAACACTGCTATGAGCAAGAACGCCAACGCCGAGCTCATCTCCAAGGTGCTGTACCCCAACGATAACCACGTTGAGGGCAAGATCCTGCGCCTGCGTCAGCAGTACTTCCTGTCCGCTGCTTCTATCGGCGATATCGTGCAGAACCACCTGTCCAGCTACGCTACGCTGGAGAACCTGCCCGACAAGGTCGCCATTCAGCTGAACGACACCCACCCCACCCTGGCTATCCCCGAGATGATGCGCATCCTGCTGGATGAGTGCGGCTTTGACTGGGACAAGGCCTTCAGCATCTGCCAGAAGGTGTTCTCCTACACCAACCACACCGTTATGGCCGAGGCTCTGGAGAAGTGGAACGTGGACATCTTCAAGATGACCCTGCCCCGCATCTACCAGATCGTGGTGGAGATGGACCGCCGCGCCCGCGAGGAGCTGGCAAAGGCCTTCCCCGGCGATCAGGGCAAGATCGACTACATGGCACTGATCGGCGACAATCAGGTGCGCATGGCCAATATCTGCGCCTACACCGCCAACAGCATCAACGGCGTTTCCAAGCTGCACAGCGAGATCATCAAGGAGAGCGTTTTCCACGATTACTACCTGTTCAAGCCCAACGCCTTCAAGAACGTGACCAACGGCATTGCATACCGCCGCTGGCTGCTGGCCTCTAACCCCGGCCTGTGCAAGCTGCTGGACGAGACCATCGGCGACGGCTACAAGCACGATGCTTCCGATCTGACCAAGCTGAACAAGTACGCCGACGACAAGACCGTGCTGAAGAAGCTGAACGAGATCAAGCTGGCCAACAAGAAGGACTTTGCAAGCTATCTGGCAAAGAGCACCGGTCAGGTCATCGACCCCAATTCCATCTTTGACTGCCAGGTCAAGCGTATGCACGAGTACAAGCGCCAGCACCTGAATGCGCTGAACATCGCTGCACAGTACCTGTACCTGAAGGAGAACCCCAACGCCGACTTTATCCCCAAGACCTACATCTTCGGCGCAAAGGCTGCTCCCGGCTACTACATGGCAAAGCAGATGATCCGCATGATCTGCAAGCTGGGCGATCTGATCAACAATGACCCCGCTGTGCGCGACAAGCTGCGCGTGGTCTATCTGGAAGAGTACTGCGTCTCCCTGAGCGAGCACCTGATGCCCGCTGCCGAGGTTTCTGAGCAGATCTCTCTGGCAGGCACCGAGGCTTCCGGTACCGGCAACATGAAGTTCATGCTGAACGGTGCGATCACGCTGGGCACTCTGGACGGTGCAAATGTGGAGATCGCCGATGCTGCCGGCAAGGAGAACGAGCTGATCTTCGGTATGCTGACCCCTGAGGTGAACAACCTGAAGCGGGTGGGCTACCACCCCAACGCCTTTATCATGGGCGACGACGTTGCCAACAGCGCCCTGAACTTCCTGGAGCGCGGCTGGAACGGTGAGAACTTCCACGAGGTCACCGAGAACCTGCGCAGCAGCGACCCGTACATGGTCATGGCCGACTTCAAGGACTACCGCCGTGCACAGGCCGACCTGCAGAAGCTGTATGCTGACCGCGAGACCTGGGCCCGCATGAGCCTGAAGAACATTGCCAACAGCGGCATCTTCAGCGCAGATCGCGCCGTGCTGGACTACGCCCGCGATATCTGGTACGCTTCCCCCGTGCCCATGGGCAAGTAATTTTCCCCTGTAAAACCGCAAAGCCCCGGTGGCATTTCGCCCGCCGGGGCTTTTTTGAGAAAGGACGATCTTTTTTGTCTTGTCTGTTCAACAGCTACGACCCCTATTTTAAGCAGCCCTTTGGTGCCGTGCGCGCCGGGCAGACTGTGCACCTGACCCTGTGCATCCCCGAGGAGCTGGGCTATGTGGACCCGCACCTTGTACTGCAAAAGGAGGGCAAATACGATGTGCCCGTGCACTACCGCATGAAATTTGACGGCCAGACCCCCCATCAGAACCACTTTTCGGTGGATGTCGTGCTGGGCGACCCGGGCCTATACTTCTATTACTTTGACCTGTATACTGACTTCCGCCGCATCGTGCGCGGGGCAGACAACTGCGGCGTGGTCAGCTGGCAGGAGGGCGAAAGCTGGCAGATCACGGTCTACGAGCCGGATTTCCAGACACCTGAGTGCATCAAGGGCAAGGTGTTCTACCAGATCTTCCCGGACCGGTTCTGTGAGGGCATCGAGAACAAGCCCATGCCCTTCCCGGACCGGCTGTATCAGGCCGATAAGCACGCCGAACCCTTCTGGCAGCCCAATGAGACCGGCGGCCACCTGAACGAGGACTACTTCGGCGGTGATCTGGAGGGCATCCGCATCAAGCTCCCCTACCTGCGGGAAATGGGCGTGGATTATTTGTACCTGAACCCCATTTTTGAGGCACACTCCAACCACCGCTACAACACCGCCGACTACCTGAACGTGGACCCGCTGCTGGGCACCAACGAAGAGTTTGAGGTGCTCTGCCGCGAGGCCGCCAAGTACGGCATCGGCATCGTGCTGGACGGTGTGTTCAGCCACACCGGCTCCGACAGCCGGTACTTCAACCGCGAGGGACGCTACGGCGAGGGCGGCGCTTACCGCGACCCCAACTCCCCTTACCGCAGCTGGTACGATTTTGACCCCAAGTACAAGGGCGGCTACCGCAGCTGGTGGGGCTTCGAGACCCTGCCGGAGGTCAACGAGGAGACCCCCTCCTTTGTGGAGTTCATCACCGGCGAGGGCGGCGTCATCGACACATGGCTGCGTCGGGGCGCTGCCGGCTTCCGGCTGGATGTGGCCGACGAGCTGCCGGACGAATTCATCGAGAAGATCCGCACCGCCGTCAAGCGGGTAAGCCCGGAGAAGTTTTTGCTGGGCGAGGTGTGGGAGGATGCCACAACCAAGTTCGGCTTTGACCACCGCCGCACCTACCTGCTGGGCAAGGGACTGGACAGCGTGATGAACTACCCCTTCAAGAACTCCGTGCTGGATTTTGTAAAAGGCAAGCCCGCCCAGCAGGCCGCCAACGAGATCCTTTCCATCTGCGAGCACTACCCTGCCCCTGCCATCAACACGGCACTGAACTTTTTGTCCACTCACGACACCGAGCGCGCTTTGACCGTGATCGCAGACGAGCCCGCCAACGGACGCGGCCGGGAGTGGCAGAGCGGCCGCAGCGTGACCGGCGAAGCCTACGAGGAGGGCATGCTGCGCCTGCGCATGGCCTATGCCATCATCTACACTCTGCCCGGCGTGCCCTGCCTGTACTACGGCGACGAGATCGGGATGCAGGGCTACCGCGACCCCTTCAACCGCGCCTTCTTCTGCTGGGACAGCCACGAGGAGCGGCTGCGCCCGGTGCTGGCACAGCTGGCGCAGCTGCGCCACAGCTGCGAGGCCTTCCGCACCGGCGAGCTGCGGGTGCTGCGGGCTGAGGACGGCATTCTGCACTACCAGCGCATCGGTAAGACCGAGACTGCGGAGATCATCGTGAACCGTTCTGAGCACATCATCGTGGAGCCGCTGGCTTCCGGCAAGCACACCGAGGTGAACCCCATGGGCTTTACCATCGTGGTGGAGGAAAACGGCCACAACCCCAACCACAGCTACTACGATATCCAGTGATGCCTGCGAGGCTGTAACCATTTAAAATGCTCTCCGCTTGCGCTCTGAGCATCCATAGCGGGATCCTATTCTTTATTTGTAAGTCGGGAGGCTCTGCGGAGCCTCCCGACTTACTTTTTTCACAGGGTGGGACGCAGTGATTTACGGGCTTTTTTCCCATTTTTGTCTATATTTTGTTTTCTGTGCAACGTTCCAGTAAAAAGCTCTTGACCTTCCCCCAAGGGGATGCCGTATAATAGCAGCATAAGGAGGTAACATACCATGCAGATCTCCCCCATTCTCTGGCTGGCTGCAGCCGTGGGCTTTCTGGCACTGGAGGCCAGTACCTTTAATATGACCTCCATCTGGTTTGCCATCGGCTCTGCCGCCGCATTGCTGTGCTGCGTGTTCACCGGGTCGTTCCGGGTGCAGGCGGTGGTCTTTCTGGTGGTAAGTATCCTGTGCCTTGCAGCCTTCCGCCCGCTGGCGGCAAAGCTGCGGCTCAAGCATACCGCCACCAACGGCGACCGCAATCTGGGACGGGAGGCCATCGTGCTTTCCCCTGTCACTGCCGAGGTCCCCGGCCGGGTACGGCTGGACGGCGTGGACTGGAACGCCCGCTGCGCCACCCCCGGCGACACCCTCACACCCGGTGCGCTTTGCCGCGTTACCGAGATCCACAGCACCCTGCTCATCGTAGAGCCTGTTCTGACCGAAAGCCGCAACCCCCACACAACAACCTGACAAAGGAGATGTATTATGGTTCTGTTTTTTGTCATCCTTGCGCTTGTTTTTGTTCTGGTGCTGGTCATTGTTTCCAACATCGTCATCGTGCCGCAGTCCAAGGTGTATGTCATTGAGCGGCTGGGCAGCTACTCCGAAACATGGCCTGCCGGCCTGCACGTCAAGATTCCCTTTATTGAGCGCATTGCCAAAAAGGTAAGCCTGAAGGAGCAGGTGGCAGACTTTCCCCCTCAGCCCGTGATCACCCGCGATAACGTGACCATGCAGATCGACACGGTGGTGTTCTTTCAGGTCATGGACGCAAAGCTGTACACCTACGGTGTCAACCAGCCCATTGCCGCCATCGAGAGCCTTTCTGCCACCACCCTGCGCAACATCATCGGTGAGATGGAGCTGGATCATACCCTGACCAGCCGCGATGTCATCAACGGCAAGATCACCGCCATCCTTGACGAAGCCACCGACAAGTGGGGCATCAAGGTGAACCGCGTGGAGGTGAAGAACATCATCCCGCCGCGGGAAATTCAGGAGGCCATGGAGAAGCAGATGAAGGCTGAGCGTGAGAAGCGCGCCGTCATCCTGAAGGCAGACGGTGAAAAGCAGGCTGCCATTACCGCCGCCGAAGGCGAAAAGGAATCCGCCATCCTGCGCGCCGATGCCGTAAAGCAGCAGCGCATTCTAGAGGCCGAGGGCGAGGCACAGGCCATTCTGGCTGTGCAGAAGGCCAACGCCGATGCCATCCGCCTGCTGAACGAGGCCATGCCCAGCGACAAGGTGCTGGCCATCCGCAGCCTTGAGGCGCTGGCGAAGGTTGCCAACGGCAAGGCCACCAAGATCATCATCCCCTCTGAGCTGCAGAATCTGGGCGGCGTTGTGCCCAGCATCAAGGAGCTGATGACCGACCCGAAGGACGCCGAGTAAGCGCCCACTTATCCAGCAGTAAGCTAAAACAGCTCCCGGTCACGTTAAGCGGCGTGACCGGGAGCTGTTCTTTTGCTATTTATGCTTTATCCGGGGGGATCACTTCTCCCCTTTTTCCTCGTTCTCCTGTGCCTGCTGTTCGCGGCGCAGTTCCTTGATGCGCTTTTTCTCGCTCTGGACGTGGGGCCATGGCCAGGAAAAGCCTTCGTTCTGCTTGCACCAGCGGGTAAGGGGGCAGAAGGCAAAGGCCAAGCCAAAAATGTACAGCAGAGCGTACAACAGGGCATCCAGCGTGATCAGGGCATCCAGTGCACCGATCACCGCCACAACGCAGCCTGCCTTTAAAAAGAACTGGCCGTTCTGGCGGCAGTATTCCTCAAAGTTTTCGGCCTTGACCGCCCTGCGCCCCTGATCGCCCCACACGCGGGGATTTTTCATCACCGAAAAACCGTAAAAGGCCATCATCAGGCCAAGGGTAAGCTGAAAGCCAAAAAACATGGGTCATACCTCGTTTTTATCAGAATGCAAAGTCGGATCAGTCCTCAAACAGGGGCTTCATAAAGGGCAGAAAGTCCAGCGTTGCAAAGTAGTCGCGAGGGGTCTGGGCGCGGCGGATCAGCCGGTGAGAGCCGTCCTCGCACAACAGCACCTCGGCACAGTGCAGCTTGCCGTTGTAGTTGTAACCCATAGCGGAGCCGTGGGCACCGGTATCGTGGATGTAAAGGATATCCCCGATGTCGATCTTAGGCAGCATCCGGTCAACGGCAAACTTGTCGTTGTTCTCGCACAGGCCGCCTACCACGTCGTACTTGTGGTCGCAGGGCTCGTTCTCCTTGCCCAGCACGGTGATGTGGTGGTAAGCGCCGTACATGGCGGGGCGCATCAGGTTTGCGGCGCAGGCATCCAGACCGATGTACTCCTTATAGATGTGCTTTTCGTGGATGACGGTGGACACCAGTGCGCCGTAGGGGCCGGTGGTAAAGCGGCCCATCTCGCTGAAGATGGCCACATCGCCCATACCGGCAGGCACAAGGATCTCCTCAAACTTTTTGCGCACACCCTCGCCAATGGCCATGATGTCGTTCTCGGTCTGCTCCGGGCGGTACGGGATGCCCACACCGCCGGACAGGTTAATGTAGCTGATGTGCGCACCGGTAGCCTGCTGCACCCGGACAGCCAGCTGGAACAGGATGCCTGCCAGCTCCGGGTAGTAGGCGTCCGAGATGGTGTTGGAGGCCAAGAAAGCATGGATGCCGAACTGCTTTGCGCCCTTCTGCATCAGCTTTTTGTAGCTGTCGATCATCTGCTGCTCGGTCATGCCGTACTTGGCATCGCCGGGCTTGTCCATGACCTGAAAACCCTCTTCGCTCTCGCCCAGCTGGAAGGTTCCGCCGGGGTTATAGCGGCAGAAGATCTCCTGCGGCACCCCGGCCACCCGCTCCAGAAACTCCACCATGGTGGCGTCATCCAGATTGATGTAGGCGCCCAGCTCGTAGGCCTTCTGCATATCCTCCACAGGGGTCTGGTTGGAGGAGAACATGATCTCGTGGCCGGTAAAGCCGCAGGCCTCGCTGAGCATCAGCTCGGTCAGGGAGGAGCAATCCACACCACAGCCCTCCTCCTTGAGGATCTGCAGGATGACAGGGTTCGGCAGTGCCTTGACCGCAAAATACTCCTTGAAGCCCTTGTTCCAGCTGAAGGCCTTGTTGATGCGGCGGACATTCTCCCGGATGCCCTTCTCGTCGTAGACGTGGAACGGCGTGGGCACATCCTCGATGATCTGCTGTGCCATAGCCTCGGTCAGAAACGGTTTCTTTTCCATAATAACATCCCTCTCGTTTTGCGCAGCCCGGCATATTCCGGCCTGCGATCTATCCCATGCGGCCCAGTGCCGCAGTTCAACCAGTTACAGTTTCAGATTCTCCCGGGTGGGGGTAAAGGTGGGGATCATAGCCGTCAGCTGGCGCACCACACCCTCATCGTTGTGGGCGGCAGCGGCTTCCAGCGCCTGCAGCTGCTCGTAGAACTCGGCCAGATCAATGGTGCGGGGGCTTGCCACAAAGATCTTGTTGTGCTGGGTGCGGCGCATCTTGTCCTGCTCCTCGTCCATCATCAGCTCTTCGTAAAGCTTTTCACCGGGGCGCAGGCCCACGATCTTGATCTCCATATTCACGCCCGGCTCGTAGCCGTAAAAGCGGATGAGCTGCTTGGCCAAGTCCATAATGCGCACCGGCTCGCCCATATCCAGCACATAGATATTGCCGCTTTCGGCCAGCGCACCCGCCTGCAGCACCAGCTGAGCTGCCTCCGGGATGGTCATAAAGTAGCGCACGATGTTGGGGTCGGTCAGAGTGACCGGCCCGCCCTTTTTGATCTGCGCTTCAAACAGCGGGATAACGCTGCCGTGGCTGCCCAGCACGTTGCCGAACCGCACTGCCACACACTTCATATCCGTGTTGCCCGCAAAGGTCTGGATGAGCATCTCGCAGATGCGCTTGGTGCAGCCCATGACACTGGTGGGGTTCACGGCCTTATCGGTGGAAAGCTGCACAAAGCGCTCCACCCCGTGCTCGCTGGCACTGACCAGCAGGTTTTTGGTGCCCAGCACATTGTTCTTTACGGCCTCGGCGGGGCTTACCTCCATCAGCGGAACGTGCTTGTGCGCCGCTGCATGGAACACCACAGTGGGGTGGTAGGTATCAAAAACCTCGTCCAGACGTTTTTTATCCCGGATGGAGCCGATGAGCACCGTGACCGGGATATCGCGGCCGTACTTCTGCTGCAGTTCCATCTGCAGCTCGTAGGCGCAGTTTTCGTAGATATCAAAGATGAGCAGCTTGCCGGGCTTGAAGCGCATGACCTGACGGCACAGCTCGCTGCCGATGGAGCCGCCGCCGCCTGTTACCAGCACCGTTTTGCCGGTGAGGTAGCCGGAAATTTTGTCGGTATCCAGCGTGACCTCCTCGCGGGAGAGGAAGTCGGCGGGGTTCAGCTCGCGGAACACCTCCTGCTGGGGTGCGCCGCTGCCCACCAGCTGCGGGTCACTGAGCAGCTGCACCGCGCAGTGGGTGCTGACGCACAGGTCGATAACGTGGCTCAGCTTGCTGCCCTTTAAGGTTGGGATGGCAATGATGATGCTGTGGATGCCGTAGCGCGTGCACAGCTCCGGGATATCCTCCAGCGTGCCCTTGACCGGCACGCCGTGGATGGTCTGGTTCAGCTTTGCGGGGTCATCGTCCACCGCCACCACGGCGTGGCCGTATTCCTTGTTGGATTTGCACACATTGATGGCCCATGCACCGGCTTCGCCCGCACCCACGATCAACACCGGGCGGTTGGGGTCCTTGGCGGGCACTTTGCGCATCCGCTCACCCAGCGGATGGTTCAAAAACAGCCGCCAAGCCAAGCGGCTGCCGCCGATGAACAAAAAGATGAGCACCGAGGCCATGCAGTTGGCGGAATTGAACAGCACACCGTGGATAAAACGGCGGTTCACCACATACACCACTGCGGTGGGCACGGCGATCATCCCGGCAAGGCGGATCAGATCCCGCTCGCCGGCGTACTTCCACAGCACCGAGTACAGCCCGCCTGCCAGGAAGCAGACGATATACACCGCCACGATCCACGGCAGGTTTTCGTACAGCAGGGCACGGTTGTGCGGCCACCACCCGGCCTCCACGGCACCGTCTGCCCGCAGCAGCAGGGCAAAATAAAAGCTGAATGCCACAATGGCTGCATCCAGCAGCACCAGCAGCGCACGGCGCAGCAGCACCTGCGGGGTATTCTTGGTTCTATCTTTCACTTACGATCCTCTTTTTCCCTCTCAGCGCCAAGGGTTTGCCCTGCGCTGCTTTTTCGGCAGTGTTCTCCCCCGGCAATGCCGGAAGGATACAACTACACGTTTGTATTATACTCACAATCCCCGCCTGTGTCCAGAAAATTTACGTTTTTATCACTTTCCCCTGTTTTTCCCGGTCTTTGCCTGCCGCAGCACCGCCCGCAGCTCCTCCCAAAGCCCCAGCGGCAGCGCCGCCAGCAAAAACACGATGGCCGTCACCGTACCGCCCACTGTCAGCACTGCCAGCTGCCCCGGCAACCCTTGAGCCGGAAAGCCCGTCAGCGCCCGGCGCACACCCCGCCCTGCCGCACCGGCGGCAACCGCCGCCAGCAGCGGCGCACCCAGCCACCGCCGGAAGGCGTGCCCTGTGCCGCTGGAAAGCAGCAACCGCCCGGTGTTGGCTGCGCAGGTGTAAAAGCTGGAAAGTAAGATCACCGTCAGAAAGCCCCGCATCCCGTACCGGGGCAGCAGCACCGCCACCCCGCCAATGCGCAGCACCGCGTCCCACACGCTGTACCGGAAAGCGGCCTTCTGCTCCCCGATGCCCTTCATGGCGCCGTCCACCATGCTTTCCAGATACATCAGCGGCATGGCAGGAGCCAGCGTTTCCAGATAAAACCCGGCATCCGCACTTTGGTACAAAAGCTGTGCCAGCGGCCGTCCCCACACCCAGAACAGCACCCCTGCCAGCGCGGAAAAATAGCCGGTGAGCCGCAACATCCGGTCCAGAAGTGTTTTGAGCCGTTCGGTCTGGCCCAGAATGTGGGCCTGCGTGATCTCCGGCATCAGCAGCACCGAAAGACTGCCCAGCAGGCCAAATGGGAACGTAAGCAGCGGCAGAGCCATGCCTTTCAGTTCTCCGTACTGCTCCAGCGCGGCGGTGCGCCCGCCCGCGTTGATCAGATAGACCGCAAGGCAGGCGGGCACCAGCATATTCTCCGCCGTGTGCAGGGCGCTTGCCAGCACCCGCCCGCCCTCCACCGGCCACAGGATCTCCCACAGACGGCGGGCAGTGTCTGCCGGGCGGACGGCTTTTTGCCCCGCAAAGGCACTGCGGGCATCCCGCCGGTAAAAAGCCAGCATACACAGCGCCGACACCGCTTCGCTGACGGCGGTAGCTCCCAGCACCAGCATACAGCGCACGCCCACCGCAAGGCCCTCGGTGCGGGTAAGCGCCAGTGCCACCAGCGCGATGCGCACCGTCTGCTCCGTAAGCTGGCTGAACACATTGGGAGCTACATGCCGTCGGGCGATGAAAAAACCGCGCAGGACCGCAGACACTGCCATCCATGGCATTCCCAGCGCTGAAACGCGCAAAGCACCGACGGCACGGACATCGCCAAGCCACAACCGGGCCGCAAGATCCGCTGTCGCCAGCTGCAGTGCAGCGGCAAACAGCCCCAGCACAAGTCCTGCCGCCAGCAGACGGCGCAGCATGCCGCGGGCTGCACCATGGGCGGAAGCCGGGCCGCTGAGTTCCTCGGCCATGAGCCGGGTAGCCGCCACCGAAACGCCCGCCGTTGCCAGCGTGATGAACAGTGAATACACCGCCAGCACCAGCTGGTAAAGGCCCATCCCCTCGCCGCCCAGCTCGTTTGCCAGCCAGATGCGCAGGCCCATGCCGGCCAGCCGCAGCACCACGTCTGAACCGGTGAGCAGCGCCGCATTTTTCAAATAGCTCTGCCGCATGGCGCACCTCCTGCCGGAATGTTCCGGTTCCAGCATATGAAGCGGCGGAACAGGATATGCAAAAGCAGAGCGGCGCGGCGGGTTGTTTCCCGCGCACTTTTATGGTATAGTAAAGGGGCGGCTTTTATATGGCCGTATTCTGTTTA
>ERZ773186.2646-NODE-2646-length-12970-cov-10.169493_pt1 | contig 12970 bp, 10 predicted proteins | sample MGYA00581000_ERZ773186 | MGnify/ENA primary metagenome ERZ773186 (study PRJEB29015, sample SAMEA2737752) | human gut metagenome | biome: human gut; feature: human-associated habitat; material: faeces | place: China | collected 2012 ... | reverse complement strand
TGTTAAGCACGCCGCCAGCGTTCATCCTGAGCCAGGATCAAACTCTCATGTTAAAGTTTTGATTCCAGTCAAAATTCGCTTGGCTAATTTTAACCGTTATTACTGTTGTTTTGGTTTTGTTCTGAATGTTCTCTTGAACTTCAAGGCTTAACCAAAAGCCTTTGTTCTTAGAATTTTCAGGGTTTTACATACTGTTCAGTTTTCAAGGTTCTTTGTTGTTGTCTCATTGACAGCTCATTTATATTACCACAAGCAGTTATCTTTGTCAACAACTTTTTTATTTTATTTTTTGCAACTGAGCTTTCACTCAACAGCTTGAATATCATATCATAGGCAGTTGTCGTTGTCAACTATTTTTTCTTAATTTTCAAAACATTTTCGCAAATAAGAAAACCTGTGATATTCGATTTTCCCTGCATATGCAGACCAACGTCAAAACACGTTAGAGTTAAAGTTTACCATTTCAGCATTAACTTGTCAAGCGATTTTCACTTGTTTTTTCGCTGACATATTCCATACAGAATCATTGCGCATCCTCGCGAAGCGTTTATCTCAGCCGAAGACCCAACTCCCACTGAGACAAATTTGCTATTACTCGCCACCTAAAGAGGTGGGAGTCTTCTCGACTGAAATAAAAAATTTGGCACACCTAACTCATCACTAAGTAGCGAGAATGCGGTGTGCCGTTTTTCAATATCACAGTTTTTCTCTATACGCTTTTAAATAATCCGTTTCACAACACCCATCAGGATGCTTCCAAGCATATTGTGGTCATACAGCCAGGTCAGCCAGATATTGCTTTCTATCTGGTTCAGGAAAAGTTCACCAATCGCCGTTGCCGAGAACAGTGTAATAAGCAGTGCTGCAATCCAGACGAAAAAGATCCCTTCCGCGCCCCCCAGCACGGCACCTGCCAGACGGTTCAGCCCCGATATGATCGGCAGCCGGGAGACCACATTGAGCGATACGGACAGAACACGCAGTCCGCCGAACACGGCTGCAAACAGCAGAAAAAAACTTATAATATTGATCAGGCTGTTTGCCAGATAACGGCTGACGTAGTGGGTAAAGCTGCTTACACCCAGCGCCTCGTAAACTTCGCTGTTATTATTCTCCAGAAGCGCATCCTTTAACTGTTCCGGAAGCTCCATTTCTTCAATAATACTGCGCTGTACGGATGGCGGCGCCGCGTCAGCTGCCTCATTTTCCGCCTCATCGTCCTTTTGAATAAATTTCGTCACGCTGTCCTCCACCGCCTGATAGACCACCTCATTGCTGCGAAGCAGATTCGCGACAGACGGCGCACCAAAATGAACCACCCCCAGCGACAGCACCAGGGAAACGGCCGAGACTGCCAGGCGGACAAATCCGCGGTAATGCCCGTACAGTACCATGGAAACCAGATAGACTGCCACCACCACGAACAGCCAGTTTTCTTTTATATAAGCACCCATTGTCTGATCGCCTCCGCTACGCCCTCTTCCCGGTTCGAAGCGGCAATCCGGTCTGCGCGTTCCTTTAAAAATGGGGCGCCATTTTCCATCGCTACGCCGATTCCTGCTGCCTCCAGCATGGGCCAGTCGTTTTCGCCGTCTCCAAATGCCATCGTCTCCTCCGCTTCAATTCCCAGATACTGACAGAGATTCCGCAGCCCGCTCCCCTTTGTGATGCCCGCCGCGTTGAGTTCCAGATTCCACGGAAGCGAGGAGGTCACCAGAACCTCCGGCATCGCTTCCAGCTTTGCCCGGACTGCCTGCTTGCTCTCCCGGTCCTTAAAATTTAAATTCATCTTCTGCACCGGGCATTTTTTCTCCCGCAGATACTCCACCATGTCAGTAACTGCCCGGCGCGTCGCCCGGATATAGGCGCATTCACGTTCCGGTATCCCGTATTCTTCCAGCTGTGCCAGCAATCGCGTCTCGCTGACGCCGCCCTCCGATACATACATATCGTAAATAACCGGATGCCGGCGCAGCACCTCAATCACCCGGATCGTCTCTTCCCAGCTCAGGCAGCTTTCCGACACCCAGGTATTTTTTCCGAAATCCCGGACGACCGCCCCATTTGTAAATATGCCATAGTGGACGCCCGGCAGACTCAAAACCTCCTCTGGCACTGCCGGGAGCGCGCGCCCGGTCGCCGGGACAATCTCAATCCCCCGCTGCGCGCACAGTTCCATCACCTGTCTTGTTTTTTCCGACACGTGCATTTTTTCATTTAACAGTGTCCCATCTAAATCGAGGGCTATTAACCGTGTTCCCATCTTTCTCTCCCGTATCTCTTTTTACTGTCCACTACCAGAAAACGCTGCCGGGAAGCATTCCCCCGCAGCGCTCTCTTTTACTAATTAGTTTTAATTTTAAAATTTCTCGAATTGTTTTAATTAATCAAAGAAATGTTTCTCTTTCAGAATCAGAAGTCCATCCTTATCATATTTCGATGAGAACAGTCCGCTGAAGGATTTCTTCTCCGCCTTATCTGCAGCTTCCTCGATCAAATCTTCGGCACTTGTCTTGGTAAGCGGTTCTCCGTCCTCCTCCATCATCTCAGCGCGCTCGTACAGAGCCAGCATGCTCTTTCCCGAAATACTGCAGTCGATCTCCGATGCATATTTGCAGGCGTACTGAACAAACTCCTCAACATCCATATCGCCGGACTTTTTGGACGGTTTCTCTTCCGGCTCATCCTCTGGATAATTGGAATACTCGTCGTCCTCGCGTTCGTCTTTATAGCTGTCTTTGTAATCGTCCTTATAATCATCACGATAGCCGCCACGCGCATAATCATCCTCCGGCTCATACTCGTCCTTCTCGTAGTGATCTTCTTCGTCTTCATACTCTGGCTCGCCATCGCGTCTTGCCTCTTCCTGACGGCGCAGTTCTTCTCTCTGCTGCTCTGCCAGACGGCGATCTTCCTCCGCTTTACGCGCTTCTTCTGCCTCTTTGGCTGCCAGTGCCTGTGCTTCTTCCTTGGCGCGCTCTTCTTCCTCACGGCGGGCTGCTGCTTCCTGCTGTCTGCGTTTTTCCTCTGCCTCTTTTTCTGCCTGACGGCGGATCTCCGCTTCACGCTCTGCCTGGCGTTTTCTGGCTGCTTCTGCTTCCTGCTGCGCCTGCTGGCGTTTCAGCTCTTCCTCGCGCGCCTGTGCCAGCTTCGCTGCATCGTCTTTCTGGTTTTCACAGCCGATATACTGGAAACGCTCTGCTAATGCCGGATATGCGCGGTGCATCTGCTCTAAACGTGCCTGCGTATCAATCAGAACAACGACCATGCCGGTTTCATCCTGTGTCATCAGTTCTTCCAGCTCTTCCACCGTCAAATCGTCCAGATCAGCTGCATGCTCGACCACCAGATCCTTGCCTGCCAGGCGCTCCGCCACCGATGCGATGCCGCGATGGGAAAGGTTTGCACCGCTGATCTTGGCAACCGGATGCTTGGTTCCCAGCTCGCGGTGAATCTTTTTCAGAGAATCAAGTGCCATCGCAAGACCGGCTGCCGGATCTTCCGCCTCGATCATCAGATGATTTGATTCCTTGATCTCCTCTTCTTCCTCTTCCGGTTCGAAATCCCAGTCTTCCACTATGGTTTCCTCTTCCTCTTCAAATTCATGAATCGGAGCTTCCTCGCTCTTTTCCTCTGCCTCTGCCGGCTCTAGGTCGCGGAGATTCCTGAAAACACGTGTCTCCCCTTCGGATGCGCCCTCTTCCTCATCGTAAGGCTTGATCTTGGACACTTCTTTTGCCAGCGCTTCTTCCGCCTGTGCTTCATGAAGGCTTGCTACTACATCCTCGTCCAGCGCAGCCTTTTCTACTTTCTCGTCCGCCGGTTTTGTCTCAGCTTTCGGTTTTCCAGCCTTCTCTTCTGGCTCTGCCTGCTCCGGCTGTCCCTCCGGCTCGTTCTCCGGTTCGTCGTCCAGCTCTGCCTCCGGCTCATCCGTATCCAGATACTCTCCTTCCGGCTCCGGCTTGCGGTATGTACCGTTCTTGTACTCTTCTTCCACCGCACGCAGCTTCTCTTCGTACTTCTCGCGGTTTTCCACCAGATCCATCTGATATTTCGTCAGCGGCGCATACTGAAGTTTCAGTTCCATTGCCTTGTCCACATATTTGCCAAGACCGAACATCAGCATGATCTTGTCGCAGATCCGCACACAGTCGTCCGCCTGGTTCGCCTGATGATAAAGCTCTGCCAGGTGGTACAGCCATTTCTCATCCAGCTCTTCCTGACAATATCTCTCCAGAGAATTGATCTGCTGCTCTAACGGCGCATCCTTCGCCTCCAGAATCAGGAAACGAAGCAGGTACTGGCGCGGGTCATCGCCGGACAGCTCACAGAACTCCCGGTAATATGCCTCTGCCTCCTGAATATTATTTTCACGCAGTGCAAGGTCGGTCAGCTTATATAAAAGCCCCTTTCCAAGCGGCGCTCTCTCATATGCCAGCAATAAAATATCCTTGGCATCCTGATACTCTGCATTTTTCTCATAAATCTGGGAAATCATCGTAAGCAGGCTGGTGCTGCGTACACGACGCCAGTCGATGGTATCGGCGATCTTCATCGCCGTCTCGAAATCTCCCTTGTTAACCAGTTTCTTAATCTGCTCTACCTTGATGTTAAACTCGTATTTATCCATCTTATGCATCTCCTAACTTCCTGCCGCGGCAGAAGTTTTATTGTTACTGTTCACGCACACGTGCCCAGTAACGTTTTATTTGCTCACCGGCTACAGCTCTGTACGCCCATCCAGCGCGCGCAGAAGCGTTACCTCATCAATATATTCCAAGTCGCCCCCGACCGGAACGCCGCTGGCGATTCGCGTCACCCGGATCCCTGTCGGCTTAATCAGCTTGCTCAAATACATCGCGGTCGTCTCGCCCTCCAGGCTTGAGTTGGTTGCGATAATGACCTCACGAACCTCCTCTTTCTGCAGGCGAGTCATCAGCTCCTTGAGCCGGATGTCGCCCGGCCCGATCCCCAGCATCGGGGAGATCGCTCCATGCAGCACATGATAGACCCCGTTGTATTTTCCTGTCTTTTCATATGCCGCCAGATCGCGCGTATTTTCCACCACCATGATCGTCTCATGATCACGCCGGTCGCTGCTGCAGATCGGGCACAGTTCCTTATCAGTCAATGTGCAGCACTCCTTGCAGTAACGCACATTCTGCTTGGCTTCCAGAATCGCGCCGGACAAGTGCCTGACCTGTTCTTCCGGCATATTGATGATATGAAATGCAAGACGCTGCGCCGATTTACTTCCGATTCCGGGAAGTTTTGACAATTCTTCGATTAGCTTGCTAATCTGGCTGCTGTAATAATCCATCGCTTAAAACGGGAATCCGCCTCCCAGACCGCCAAGGCCACCGGTCAACTGGGACATCATCTGGCTGCTGTCCTCTTCCGCCTGACGGAATGCCTCGTTGGTCGCCGCCACGATCAGATCCTCTAACATCTCGATATCATCCGGATCCACTACTTCCTCAGACAGTTTCACGGAAAGAACCTCTTTTTTACCAGATACGGTCACGGTTACAGCGCCGCCGCCCGCGGATGCGCTGTACTGCTTCTCCTCCAGCTCTTTCTGCTTCTCTTCCATCTGGCGCTGCATTCTCTGCGCCTGCTTCATTAAATTGTTCATATTGCCCGGCATACCGCCTGGGAAACCGCCACGTTTTGCCATGGTGTCATTCCTCTCTTTCACTTCTTTTTATTTATATTCAGACTGGCTGCCGATTGCAGCCGGTTCTATATATCATATAAACCCACTAATATCATTTATCTGCATTTAATCACAGCTTCTTACATTACAAAACAAGGCTCATCTTTGGCAAGCTCCACTACACGGAATCATCCTCTTCGACAATCACATCGGTATGGATTGCGTTCTTTAAATCCTCATCACTGACATAAACCGTTCTTTGCGGCACAGCAGATGATTCTAAACGGACTTTAAATTGCAGAGTCTTTTTGTATTTTTCTTGCACTACTTCCTGCAAATTCTTAAGCTCAGGCTCCCGATTGATAATTCCAAACGTATTTTCATCTGTACACACAATGCAAAGGCAGCCTTCGCCCGCCGGTTCTACACTTGTCTTGGGAAGACTGAGCCTAATCGAACCCACAAGCTGGCTCAGGGACGCAATCCGTCCCCATTCTTTCCGCATCAGCATCAGATCTTCGTACTGTGCCGGCGGAAGGGATACCATCTTCGGCTCAGGCGGCGTTTCCACCACAGCCGTTTTGGAGGATGCAGCCTGCCCCGCTGCCGGTGCAAGGGACGCCAGTTTCTGTAAATTGTCCGGCATTTCCTGCATTTTCTGCTCTAATAGCGTAATCCGCTGTAAAATGGAATCAAGATTCTGTTCCATCGACGGCGTCGTCAGCTTGATAAAGGCAATCTCCACCAGAATCCGCTTCTGCGACGCGTAGCGCAGCTGCCCGGAAAGCTCCGAGAAAATACGGATGTAACGCATCAGCGTTTCCGTATCAACGCCTGCCGCCTCTTCCTTTAAAACTGCCAGATTTTCCTCCGACATATCGAGCATATCGCCCGGTTCGTCGGTCGTCTTGGCAATCAGGAGATTTCGCATATACCAGACGAAATCGTTGACAAGCTGCGAAAGATCGCGCCCCTGGATGATCATTTCCTCAATCTCACGGATGCACGCCTTCGTATCACTTGCAAGCACCGCCTGAAACAGCTTGCTGAACACGCGGTTATCGACCGCGCCCAACACCTCGAGCACATTGTCATACGTCAGCTTTTCCCCGAAATGGAACGCCACGCACTGATCGAGAAGGCTTAACGCATCTCGCATCGAGCCATCCGCCGCACGTGCCACATACCTAAGTGCCCGATCGTCTACATCGATCTGCTCCGCCTGCGTCAGCTCCGCCAGCCGTCCCGCGATGGTATCGATCGAGATCCGCTTGAAATCATATCTCTGGCACCGGGACAGGATCGTGATCGGGATCTTGTGGACCTCCGTCGTCGCCAAGATAAATATAACGTAGGACGGCGGTTCTTCCAGCGTCTTTAAGAGCGCATTGAACGCGCCAATCGAAAGCATATGAACCTCGTCAATGATGTAGACGCGGTAGCGCCCGTCCGTCGGCGGGTACTGCACCTGCTCCCGGATATCGCGGATATTTTCCACACCATTGTTGGATGCCGCATCGATCTCCACCACATTGAGGGAAGCTCCTTCCGCAATCTGGCGACACATACTGCACTCGCCGCAGGGGCTGCCGTCCACCGGATGTTCACAGTTGACTGCCCGTGCAAAGATCTTGGCAATACTCGTCTTACCGGTTCCGCGCGTCCCGCAGAAGAGGTACGCGTGCCCGATCCGCCCGGAGTTGATCTGATTTTTCAGGGTCTTTACGATATGGTCCTGACCCCGGACCTCTTCAAAGGACGTCGGACGCCATTTTCTGTACAGTGCTGTATATGACATAAACTACTACTTCCTTACTATTCGTCGCCGAAGCTGATGCCTACATCCTTAGCTTCCCGGATAATATCGCTCTTCGGATCGACCATCTTTAATTTACCGGCAATGTCCGCGAGCGGAATTTTTTCAATCTTATTGTTGTTTAAAGCGACCATATAGCCGTATTCTTTGCGGCGGATCATCTCTGCTGCCTCCGCGCCGAGGCGCGTCGCAATCACGCGATCATACGGGCATGGCTCGCCTCCGCGCTGCATATGCCCCGGAACCGTCACACGGATCTCCTGCCCCGTCCGCTCGGAAATCTGGGCGCCCAGCTCGTAAGCGACCGACGGATAAACCGGTCCATTTTTCTTCTTTTCTTTTAATTCTTTCTTGGTCAGGGCTGCATTTTCCTTGGAAATCGCGCCCTCTGCGACCGCCAGAATCGTGAAATTCTTGCCATTTTTAGTACGGCTGCGGATCGCATTTACCACCACATCAATATCATACGGGATCTCCGGCAGGAGAATGATGTCAGCTCCGCCCGCGATGCCTGCATAGAGCGCCAGCCATCCCACCTTGTGGCCCATGATCTCCACGATGAAGACTCTGCCATGAGACGCCGCCGTCGTATGAATACAGTCGATGGCATTGGTCGCTACATCAACCGCACTATGGAATCCAAACGTAAGATCGCTGCCCCAGAGATCGTTGTCTATGGTCTTCGGAAGAGAAACGATATTGAGTCCTTCCTCCCGCAGCAGATTTGCCGTCTTCTGGCTGCCGTTGCCACCTAAAATGACGAGGCATTCCAGTTTCAGCTTGTAATAGGTGTGTTTCATCGCTTCCACTTTATCCAGACCGTTCTCGTCCGGCATCCGCATCAGCTTGAAAGGCTGTCTGGAAGTTCCCAGAATCGTACCTCCGCGTGTCAGAATCCCGGAAAAATCCGACTGTTTCATAATCCGGTAGTCTGCATACATAAGACCTTTATAGCCGTCTTCAAATCCAACTATCTCTATGTCATCGAACATCTTGTACAGCGATTTTGCCACGCCTCGCATCGTCGCATTTAAGCTCTGGCAGTCGCCGCCGCTGGTTAACATACCGATTCTTCTCATGAGCGCTTTCCCTTTCTTCATAACCGTCCAGTACCTTCACAGTTACCTTTATTCTAAATTTCCAACAACCCCCATATCAGGATAAACTACACCCATTTTGTAATTATAATACAATCATATCCCGCGGGCAAGAAAAAATTCCTTACAAATATCATAGACATAAAAATACCGGGATACGCGCTTTTAATCTGCTCCGGCACGGTATTCCTACCCCTTGGCAAATCAAATTCCACATATCCCGGCTATATTCACACACCTGCAAAAATGCTTGTTTCTGTATCTATTATTTTCTATTTTTTATTTCATAGGAAGCAATTTCCTATGAAATAAAAAAATCCGCACGCCCGGCTTCGAACGTATGCCATGGACGTTACCCTGACAGTTAACTCGGTCCAGGCTGCCTTGCGGCACACAGAAGCTTCTGCTTAGTGCTGCTGCATTCCTGCCCTGACACGGTTCACAGATTTCTGTTGCGCAAGACCCAGACTTCAACGCCACTTTTCAGGGGCAGCCCCACAGTAAAAACGCCCTCGGTCGGACAACACCCCTGCTATAGCGGATTGCAGGTACAGGGCACCGCTAACTCCCCGGCTGTGCGGAAACTTTATGACTTGATCTTATATGACGGAATGACCTGCAGACCGTCAGCCTGTTTAGTATACATGGCAGCCGCCGTTTTGTCAAGCCGGAGCTTGACTAACAAGCATTGTATAAAAATACACAAGAATACATTTTATTGTTTTTTTATCATTTTTTATCCCAGAATCTTGCAACAGAAGAAAGAAATCATTATAATAGGTATAAATCTAGCGACTGCAAAAAGTCAAACAGTTACTAAATCATAAAATTCTGTAAGATTGGAGCAACGATTATGGAGAAGAAAAACATCGACTGGAGCAACATCGGTTTCGGCTATATGCCAACGGATTACCGCTATGTTTCCATGTACCAGAATGGTTCCTGGGACGAAGGCGTCCTTACCTCCGACCCGAATATTACCCTGAATGAATGTGCCTGTGTTCTGCAGTATGCACAGACTTGCTTCGAGGGTCTGAAAGCGTATACGACCGAGGACGGCCATATCGTTACGTTCCGTCCTGACTTAAACGGCGAGCGTATGGAGAATTCCGCAAAAGGTCTTGAAATGCCGCCATTCCCGAAGGAGCGCTTCGTAGACGCCATCACAAAAGTAGTAGAAGCCAACGCAGCATTCGTACCGCCGTATGGTTCCGGTGCAACCCTGTACATCCGCCCGTATATGTTCGGTTATGATTCCATCATCGGCGTTAAACCGGCAAACATCTATCAGTTCCGTGTATTCTGTACACCGGTTGGCCCGTACTTCAAGGGCGGCGCTAAACCGATCACCATCCGCGTCAGCGATTTCGACCGTGCAGCACCTCACGGAACCGGTCACATCAAAGCCGGATTAAACTACGCGATGAGCCTGCATGCGATCGTAGATGCTCATAAGAACGGTTTCGATGAGAACATCTATCTGGATCCGCAGACACGTACCAAGATCGAGGAGACCGGCGGCGCAAACGTTATCTTCATCACCAAAGATGGCAAGCTGGTAACCCCGAAGTCCAACAGCATCCTTCCGTCTATCACACGCCGTTCTATCCTGCAGGTTGCAAGAGATTACCTCGGCATGGAGACCGAAGAGCGTGAAATATACTTAGACGAGGTAAAGGATTTCGCAGAGTGCGGTCTGTGCGGTACCGCAGCTGTTATCTCCCCGGTTGGCAAGATCGTTGACCACGGCAAGGAAATCTGCTTCCCGGCAGGTATGGAGAAGATGGGTCCGGTTACCCAGAAACTCTATGAGACACTGACCGGCATCCAGATGGGTCACATCAAAGCTCCGGAGGGCTGGATCCACGTAATCAAATAAGGACTGTATTTTTCGGTTTGAATGGGAAATATGGAATGCAAAAAGCTGGTGGAAATCATTCACCAGCTTTTTCTTCTTTCTTCTTTTTTCTCTTTTCACGCAATTCTTTGAAAAATTCTTTCAACATCATCGAACATTCCTCGCCCAAAAGTCCTTCTTCTGTCTCCACCTGATGATTGAATCTTTTTTCATCCAGAAGATTCAGTACCGAACCGGCGCAGCCGGCTTTCGGGTTCATGGAACCGATGTAAACTTTTGGAATCCGCGCCTGCACGATCGCCCCTGCGCACATCGGGCATGGTTCCAACGTCACGTACAGCTCACATTCTTCCAGGCGCCAGTCGCCCATGCGCTTGCACGCTTTTTTGATTGCCGCGATCTCCGCATGTGCCAGCGCGCTATGATCGACCATCCGACGGTTGTAACCCCTGCCGATGATTTTGTCCTCATACACGATCACGCAGCCGATCGGCACTTCTCCGAGCGCCCAGGCTTTCTTCGCCTCGCGGATCGCCGCTTTCATATATTTCTCTTCCTGTGTCAATTTTGCTGCCACTGTTTTTTCCTCTTTCTTGTTTTATATATTTCTATCTTTTCCTCCATTCAAATTTATCCGCTTCCAACAACAGACATCCTTATCTCAGTTTCCCGGCAAGTTTGCTCCGCTGCCAACCAAACACCTGAAAGCATTTGACCTATATCCATCCTACCCAGAAAAGCTATCCTTTGTCAAGAGTTCTGTAAAAGGAGCGACCGGCTTTTATGTAAAATTCAAATCCGTATACCAATACCCGAACCGGCTGTCGCGCGGCGGCTGGCGGGTGGAACGGACAAAGCGGTCAAAGCCGAACATCGCCGCCATATATTTTTCATTGTTTCCATAATGTCCCGGCACGCCCAGAATGTAGCGCCCCCGTTCGCCGGGTTTCCCCAGTCTCGCCAGAATCAGATATCGGTAGTTGTAGTAACCGTGCAGAAGAAAGCTGTTATTTCCATACACCCAGTTTTCCCGCGGCAGAAGCCCGATATCCTGCGGTTTGATTACCAGAATCTCGCAGCCGTCGGCGCATTCGAAGGCGGTTACTTTGGGATAGGCAGCACGCAGACGGTTCCAGAGGGACTCGGCGGGATCTTCTTTCGGAAATTCCTTGGATGAATCTGGTTGCGGTTGTTTTTGATTTTGAGAGTCCGACCGAAATGCCTCTTGATGGTCTGGTGGAGAATCTGGAGGCATTTCTTTCCGGACTTCCCAGGTGGATTCTTGAGAATCTTTCCGTCGCGCCTCTGTCTGTGCTTCCTGATAGGATTCCTGAAAACTTTCCTTCGGTGTCTCCGTTTGCACTTCTTGAGTGGATTCCTGAAAACTTTCTTGCGGTGTTTCCGTTTGCGTTTCCTGAACAACTTCTGCCTCTTGATGATCGGATGTTTCTGAGATATCTGGAACCGCTTCCATGGTTTCCGTGTCCTCGAAAATCTCCAGGTTTGAATCCTCCAGCTTTTCTGGCTGGGGCTGGCTGATTCCGAAGTCCGTTTCGTTTATATTCACATCTTCTTTCTTCTCTGTCTCCGTGGATGTGTCCTGATTCTCCATTTCTCCCGACCGGGTAAGTTCTGACGCCTCATCCAATTTTTCTTTCCCTACAGACGCACTGTTCACTTCCCCAGATACATTCTCTGCCAGTTTCCGCGTTGCCTCTTCCTTCTCTGCTTCCTGCTCCCGCACTTTCTCAGCAGTCACATCCGCCAGCTCAACCTCTGCCGCATGCGCGACGGCATCTTCCCAGATCGTCGTATAGGCACGCCATGCGCTGTCCGTCTCATGAAGAGTCAGACCACAGCACTCTTCCATATTGCAGCCGCTTCCTTCAATATTTTCACAATTGACGACGGCACGGAACTCCCCATTTCCGCCACGGACAAACAGGGTGCCGATACGGATCTCCTCCTGCCCTGCCAGAAGGTATACGCCGATCGGGCTGCCGCCCGCAAAGACACGGCGGACGCTGACCTGAATCCGGCAGGAAGTTCCCCGCGTCTCCAATTTCGCAAATCCCGTATTTTTCCCTTTGATTCCGCCCTCGTATGCATAGATATATGATATTAACCGATGATATGCAGACATGTTTTCACTCCTTTGCTTTGTATTATATGCAAAAGAAGCGCCGGTTTATGACAGGATTTCTATATCCTGATATAAACCAACGCTGCAAATACGTCCGTATAACGCAAAATCGGGAACAGTTAAAAACTGTTCCCGATACTGCCGGCGACCGGAATCGAACCGGTACGAAGTTTAACCCTCGCAGGATTTTAAGTCCTGTGCGTCTGCCAGTTCCGCCACGCCGGCATCATGATTACTCATGACTGGCACAAAGCCAAATGGATGGAGGTGGATTCGAACCACCGAAGCGAGACGCAACAGATTTACAGTCTGCCCCCTTTGGCCACTCGGGAACCCATCCATTTTAAAAAGCCGATGATCGGACTCGAACCGATAACCTGCTGATTACAAATCAGCTGCT
>ERZ773186.2637-NODE-2637-length-12996-cov-7.667955_pt1 | contig 12996 bp, 12 predicted proteins | sample MGYA00581000_ERZ773186 | MGnify/ENA primary metagenome ERZ773186 (study PRJEB29015, sample SAMEA2737752) | human gut metagenome | biome: human gut; feature: human-associated habitat; material: faeces | place: China | collected 2012 ... | reverse complement strand
GTGTCGGCTATGACATTGGTTCATGGACCGATATGTTGCCAGAATTTGGTGGCGATACCTGGAGTCAGAAAGATGTCTTCATGACATACCGTACCACCGGTGTAGCAACCTATCGCAACTACGATTTCTTTGGCTTAATTGAAGGGCTGAACTTTGCCGCGCAATATCAAGGCAAAAATGAACGTACTGACAACAGTCATCTTTATGGTGCTGACTACACGCGCGCCAACGGTGACGGTTTCGGTATCTCCTCAACTTATGTTTATGATGGCTTTGGTATCGGTGCGGTATATACCAAATCTGATCGGACAAATGCGCAGGAAAGAGCCGCTGCTAATCCTCTCAATGCCTCCGGTAAGAATGCAGAACTGTGGGCCACAGGTATAAAATATGATGCCAACAACATTTACTTTGCAGCTAATTACGCTGAAACATTAAACATGACCACCTATGGCGATGGTTATATCTCGAACAAAGCACAAAGTTTTGAAGTGGTGGCGCAATATCAATTCGACTTCGGCTTGCGCCCATCACTCGCTTACCTGAAATCGAAAGGCAGAGATCTGGGCCGCTACGGCGACCAGGACATGATTGAGTATATCGACGTTGGTGCGACGTATTTCTTCAACAAAAATATGTCGACCTATGTTGATTATAAAATCAACTTGCTTGATGAGGATGACAGCTTCTACGCTGCGAACGGTATCTCTACCGATGATATCGTTGCTTTAGGTCTTGTATACCAGTTTTAATCTCACCTGCCCGCCGTTTGGCGGGCTTTTTCTTTATATTTATCCTCCCTTGATCTAAATTAAAAATGTGAGCTCCGTCATTACACAAAATGTGCCATCTGGCGTTACACTTTATACGGATACTAAAACAGGAGGTTTTATGAACAGAACGATTCTTGTCCCTATCGATATTTCAGATTCAGAATTAACTCAACGTGTGATTAGCCACGTTGAGGCAGAGGCAAAGATTGATGACGCAGAGGTTCATTTCCTGACGGTTGTACCTTCGCTGCCCTACTATGCCTCGCTGGGATTAGCGTATTCCGCAGAATTACCCGCAATGGATGACCTGAAAACGGAAGCCAAATCGCAACTGGAAGAGATAATTAAAAAATTCAAGCTGCCATCCGACAGGATGCATATTCATGTCGAAGAGGGTTCACCAAAAGACCGTATTCTGGAATTGGCGAAGAAGATCCCAGCTCACATGATCATCATTGCTTCCCACCGACCTGATATCACCACTTATCTGCTCGGTTCTAACGCTGCGGCTGTAGTGCGTCACGCAGAGTGCTCAGTGCTGGTCGTGCGCTAACACTTACGCCCGCAGATCGCTGCGGGCTTTTTGATTCATTTTGCCCCTTCTTGCCATCAATAATTGTCCTCATAAAGTTCATTTCAAAGCCAAATCGCTGTCCTACTTGATCCTCAATACCACATCGTCAGCAGGAAACAACCTAATCCCTGTGTTGGGGCAAACGCAAAAAGTGCTAATGATAATCATTTTCATATTATATGGCTTATGCTATAAAACATAGCAGTTGCTATGTTTGTTCTAATTTTGCTCACCACAGGTACTGAATTATGCACTCAATAAAAAAAGTAACCATGCTCTTAGGGTGTCTCGCTCTCACCTGTTCGATAGCATTTCAGGCGAGCGCAGCTGAAAAATTCAAGGTCATTACAACATTTACCATCATTGCAGATATGGCCAAAAACGTGGCTGGAGAGGCTGCAGAAGTCTCATCCATAACTAAGCCCGGTGCAGAAATTCATGAGTATCAGCCTACCCCTGGCGATATTAAACGTGCGCAGGGAGCACAGCTGATTCTCGCCAATGGTATGAACCTGGAATTGTGGTTCAAGCGCTTTTACCAGCATCTCAATGGGGTTCCAGAGGTGATTGTCTCTTTGGGTGTGACGCCAGTAGGGATCAACGAAGGACCCTATGAGGGCAAACCAAACCCCCATGCCTGGATGTCGCCAGATAACGCTCTGATTTATGTCGATAATATTCGTGATGCGTTGGTAAAATACGATCCGGCAAATGCACAAACCTACCAACGCAATGCCGATACTTATAAAGCCAGGATTACCCAAACCCTTGCCCCCCTGCGTAAGCAGATTGCGGAACTCCCTGAGAACCAGCGATGGATGGTCACCAGTGAAGGGGCTTTTTCTTATCTCGCCCGTGATCTGGGGCTGAAAGAGCTTTATCTGTGGCCGATTAATGCCGATCAACAAGGAACACCGCAGCAGGTACGTAAGGTCGTTGATATGGTGAAGAAAAATCATATCCCGGCGGTCTTTAGCGAGAGTACGATTTCCGATAAACCGGCGCGTCAGGTTGCGCGTGAAACCGGCGCACATTACGGCGGTGTGCTCTATGTCGATTCGCTGAGCACAGAAAACGGCCCAGTACCTACGTATATCGACCTTCTGAATGTTACTACCAGTACGCTGGTGCAGGGAATTAAAGCCGGGCAAAGGGGTAAATAATGACGCAATCTGCGGGTATTGTCGTTAATGGTGTTACCGTCACCTGGCGCAACGGGCACACAGCACTGCGCGATGCATCCTTCACCGTACCGGGCGGATCTATTGCCGCTCTGGTTGGGGTAAACGGTTCCGGAAAATCGACGTTGTTTAAAGCGATTATGGGATTCGTGCGTCTGACTACCGGAAAGATATCTGTTCTGGGTATTCCCACTCGACAGGCGCTACGGAAAAACCTGGTTGCCTACGTCCCTCAGTCGGAAGAGGTTGACTGGTCCTTTCCTGTCCTGGTCGAAGATGTGGTGATGATGGGGCGCTATGGGCATATGGGCATGTTGCGTATAGCCAAAAAGCGGGACCGTCAGATTGTCACCGATGCGCTGGAACGTGTCGATATGGTAGATTTTCGCTATCGACAAATCGGCGAGCTTTCCGGCGGGCAAAAGAAACGCGTCTTTCTGGCGAGAGCAATTGCCCAGCAGGGTGAGGTGATCCTGCTGGATGAACCTTTTACCGGCGTTGATGTGAAAACCGAAGCCAAAATCATCAGCCTGTTGAAGGAGTTACGCGCGGAAGGCAAAACGATGCTTGTCTCGACGCACAATCTCGGATCCGTCACCGCATTTTGCGATTATACGGTCATGGTCAAAGGCACGGTCCTGGCAAGCGGGCCGACAGACACCACTTTTACAGCAGAGAACCTGGAGCTGGCTTTTAGCGGCGTACTGCGCCATGTCACACTTAACGGCTCGGAAGAAAGCATTATTACCGACGATGAACGCCCTTTTGTGGCCCATCGACCGTCAGCGGTGCAGAGGGAAGAAAGATGAACGTGCTACTGGAACCCTTCAGCTATGAATATATGCTCAATGCGATGTGGGTCTCGGCGATGGTCGGCGGTCTGTGCGCTTTCCTGTCATGCTATCTGATGCTCAAAGGCTGGTCGCTGATTGGCGATGCGCTGTCGCACTCTATTGTCCCGGGTGTGGCGGGGGCATATATGTTGGGGCTTCCGTTTTCTCTGGGAGCCTTTTTTTCCGGCGGACTGGCTGCGGGCAGCATGCTGTTTCTTAACCAACGCACTCGCTTAAAAGAAGATGCCATCATCGGCCTGATCTTCTCGTCCTTTTTTGGCCTTGGGCTGTTTATGGTGTCATTGAACCCGACATCCGTGAACATTCAGACCATCGTCCTGGGCAATATTCTGGCAATCGATCCGGCGGATATCCTGCAACTCACTATCATTGGCATTGTCTCGGTCATCGTGCTGTTTTTCAAATGGAAAGATCTTATGGTGACCTTTTTCGACGAGAATCACGCCCGTGCTATTGGATTGCATCCGGGCAGATTAAAAATCCTCTTCTTCACCCTGCTGGCGGTATCAACCGTTGCAGCGCTGCAAACGGTTGGTGCCTTTCTGGTGATCTGTCTGGTGGTTACCCCTGGCGCAACAGCGTGGTTGTTAACCGACCGTTTTCCCCGTCTGCTCATGATTGCTGTAACTATTGGCAGTGTAACCAGTTTCCTCGGCGCGTGGGTCAGTTACTTTCTGGACGGCGCGACGGGTGGAATCATCGTGGTAGCGCAGACACTGCTGTTTCTTTTAGCATTTGTCTTTGCGCCCACCCATGGGCTTTTGGCAAATCGTCGGCGTGCGCATAAGGCGCTGGAGGATCGCTCATGATGGCATTATTACTGGAGCCACTGCAGTTCACCTTTATGACTCACGCACTGCTGATTTCACTGGTAGTTTCCATACCCTGTGCGCTGCTGTCGGTCTTTCTGGTCCTGAAAGGTTGGGCACTGATGGGTGACGCGATGAGCCATGCGGTTTTTCCTGGCATCGTGCTTGCCTGGATACTGGGTTTACCTCTGGCAACAGGGGCATTTGTCGCCGGCGTGTTCTGCGCGGTGGCGACGGGATACCTGAAAGACAACAGCCGGATCAAGCAGGATACCGTGATGGGGATTGTTTTTTCAGGCATGTTTGCCGTCGGGCTGATCTTGTATATCGCGGTTAAACCCGACGTTCATCTTGACCATATTCTTTTCGGCGACATGCTCGGGATAACCATCGGCGATATAATCCAGACGACGATTATTGCCGGGCTGGTTACACTTATTATTGGCGTGAAATGGCGGGATTTTTTGCTGTTCTGCTTTGATTACCAGCAGGCGCAGGTAAGCGGTTTACGTACGAGATGGCTGCACTATGGCCTGCTGTGCATGGTCTCTCTGACCATTGTGGCGACGTTAAAAGCAGTAGGGATCATTCTCTCCATCTCCCTGCTCATTGCGCCTGGCGCCATTGCGGTACTCCTGACTCAACGCTTTCATATTGCGCTCCTGCTGGCGATCGGCATATCGGTAATGGTCTCGATAAGCGGTGTCTGGATGTCGTTTTTTATCGACAGCGCACCTGCTCCGACGATTGTCGTCTTATTCGCGGTTGTGTTCATCATTACGTTTATCGTTACCAGCATCATCGCTCGCACAAGGGAAAACGCCGGTTCACAGGATCTGTTATCATCCGATTAGCACAACATCCGGGCCAGGGATCTGAACGGTAACACTACTACAGCCTGCTCCTGAAGCACTGAAGGAGCAATACAAACCGGCCGGTCATCATCGCAAAAGCGAAATCACTATTCATCATCGGGAGTACGGCAAAACCGACAAGCAAAAACTGCATTTTGTTTTCATGCCCAGGATGTGTAACTGAAAACAGAAACCTTATTACTCGGTAAGCAGTTTGGGAGCAAGATGGAATGCAGCAGTAAAACGTGCTGGCATTCGCCGCCGTAATCCGTACCATACGCGACATACTTTTGCCTGCTGGCTGTTGACGGCAGGAGCGAACCCGGCATTTATAGCCAGCCAAATGGGGCATGAAACTGCGCAGATGGTGTATGAAATTTACGGTATGTGGATTGATGACATGAACGACGAACCGGTAGCCATGTTGAATGCGCGGTTATCGTAGTTGCAAAGTTTGCTCCCAATTTGCCCCATCTAGTACCAGAGAACTGAAATAATGCAACAAAATCAAGAAATTAGCAAAAAAGAACAATACAACCTGAACAAATTGCAAAAACGTCTGCGTCGTAACGTGGGCGAAGCTATTGCTGACTTCAATATGATTGAAGATGGCGACCGCATTATGGTTTGCCTCTCCGGGGGTAAAGACAGCTATACCATGCTGGAGATCCTGCGTAATTTGCAGCAAAGCGCACCAATCAGTTTCTCGCTGGTGGCCGTTAACCTCGACCAGAAACAACCTGGCTTCCCGGAACACGTTCTCCCGGAGTATCTCGAAAAGCTGGGCGTTGAGTATAAGATTGTTGAAGAGAATACTTACGGGATCGTAAAAGAGAAAATCCCTGAAGGAAAAACCACTTGCTCGCTCTGCTCCCGTCTGCGTCGCGGTATCCTTTATCGCACCGCAACAGAACTGGGTGCCACGAAAATCGCACTGGGCCACCACCGCGACGACATCCTGCAAACGCTGTTCTTAAATATGTTCTACGGCGGCAAGATGAAAGGCATGCCACCGAAGTTAATGAGCGATGATGGCAAACATATCGTGATTCGTCCGCTGGCCTACTGCCGCGAGAAAGATATTCAACGCTTTGCTGATGCAAAAGCGTTCCCGATTATTCCGTGCAACCTGTGCGGTTCACAACCTAACCTGCAACGTCAGGTGATTGCTGACATGTTACGTGACTGGGATAAACGTTATCCGGGACGTATCGAGACGATGTTCAGCGCGATGCAGAATGTGGTGCCGTCGCATCTGTGCGATACCAACCTGTTCGATTTCAAAGGCATTACCCACGGTTCAGAAGTGGTTAACGGCGGTGATCTGGCGTTTGATCGTGAAGAGATCCCACTACAACCAGCGGGCTGGCAGCCTGAAGAAGACGAAAATCAGTTGGATGAATTACGGCTGAATGTGGTTGAAGTGAAATAACCAGGACAGAGCCCGATGCGCAAGCTTATCGGGCTACTCTTATGCAGGCCGGATATGACGCTTCCCCGCGTCGTATCCGGCAACGCCGAAGACGATGATTAGTCTCAACATTTCGTTATTTTAATAACCGCACCCGGCACGTTTTTCCCTTAATCTTCCCGCCCTGTAGCTGTTTCCATGCTTTATGAGCCACTGCCTGACGCACCGCGACATAGACATGCGCCGGATGCACGGCTATTTTGCCTATGTCTGCGCCGTCCAGACCAATATCGCCCGTCAAAGCACCTAACACATCACCCGGACGCATTTTGGCTTTTTTCCCGCCATCGATACACAACGTTGCCATTTCTGCCTCCAGCGGAACAATGTCCCTGCTGGCTGGCAGCGCTTGCCAGTTAAGTTTCATCTGCAACATGTCGGCAATGATATTGGCGCGCTGTGCTTCTTCCGGCGCACAGAAACTGATCGCCAGACCGCTCTTTCCTGCACGCGCTGTACGCCCGATACGATGTACATGAACTTCAGGGTCCCACGCCAGTTCAAAGTTCACTACCAGCTCAAGTGACTTGATATCCAGACCACGCGCTGCAACATCTGTCGCAACCAGCACGCGGGCGCTACCATTGGCAAAACGAACCAGCGTCTGATCGCGATCACGTTGTTCCAGATCGCCGTGTAACGACAATGCACTTTGCCCTACTTCGTTCAGCGCGTCGCACACTGCCTGACAATCTTTTTTGGTGTTACAAAACACCACACAAGACGATGGCTGATGCAAACTTAATAACCGTTGCAACAACGAAATTTTGCCCTTGCTGGATGTCTCATAAAATTGTTGTTCAATAGGCGGCAGAGCATCTGTTGAGTCAATTTCAATCGTCAAAGGATCGCGTTGTACACGACCGCTAATCGCGGCGATCGCTTCCGGCCATGTGGCTGAAAAGAGAAGTGTCTGGCGAGAAGCTGGCGCAAAACCGATGACTTCATCAATTGCGTCACTAAATCCCATATCCAACATGCGGTCAGCTTCATCCATCACCAGAATATTCAGCGCATCCAGAGATACCGTGCCTTTTTGCAGGTGATCCAGCAAACGCCCCGGCGTTGCCACGATGATATGCGGCGCGTGTTGCAGTGAATCGCGCTGAATGCCAAACGGCTGACCGCCGCATAAGGTCAAGATTTTGGTATTTGGCAGAAAACGCGCCAGCCGACGTAACTCCCCTGCAACTTGATCCGCCAGTTCACGGGTCGGACACAGCACTAAAGCCTGGGTCTGAAACAGCGATGCATCAATTTGCTGTAACAATCCGAGGCCAAATGCTGCGGTTTTTCCGCTGCCGGTTTTCGCCTGCACGCGAACATCTTTTCCGGCAAGGATCGCTGGAAGTGCGGCGGATTGCACAGGTGTCATGGTTAAGTAACCCAACTCATTAAGGTTAGTGAGCTGGGCGGGAGGCAAAACGTTCAGGGTAGAAAAAGCGGTCACAATCGATTCTCGTGGTCATCAGCGCAAAGTTAGCAGGCGCGTATCCTCGCAGATCTACGCTCTCGTTGCGACAATTTAATCGGTTCTTCATCGGGCGGCGGGTCGGGCATAGGTTGCGGACGAGGGATAGGATCGGGGACTGGCACGGGATCGCCAGGAGTCGGTTCTGGGACAGGAATTTGCAAATAAATGAGTGTCATCATATTCCCCTTTGGTCATTGGGTAGACTCTTAAAGGGTAGACGTTGACAGATAACAGGCAAAAAAAAGCCGACTTATCTAAGTCGGCGTCGTACGAATCAATTGTGCTATGCAGTAATTCAAAAAAGGAAGTAAGACAATATGGAGCGCAACGCCCATCGCTTGACGTTGCATTCACCTGCAAGAGAGATATTGCCCTGAATGGGTAGAGAGTTTATTGACTTCGCTCAAACTTTGCGGCGTTTTTGTATACAGACAGCCGGAAAAATTGCTTTTGTTACAACCATTTACTACGATGCAACCATAAAGCAACACCACCAATAAGAACAACTAACAGAATACAAAAAAGCGAAAAACCAAATTGCCATCCTCCACCGGGAATACCGCCGAGGTTAACGCCAAATAAACCGGTTAAAAATGTACTGGGTAAAAAGACCATTGCCATCAATGACATTGTGTAAGTACGGCGGGCTAAATTTTCCTGCATCACTTGGGCGATTTCGTCCGCCATCACGCCAGTTCTCGCAATACACGCGTCAATCTCATCAAGACCACGCCCAAGACGGTCTGCAATATCTTGCATCCGGCGGCGTTGATCATCGTTCATCCAGGGCAGGCGCTCACTGGCAAGACGCGCATAAACATCTCGCTGCGGCGCCATATAGCGACGCATAACAATGAGTTGTTTACGTAGCAGCGCTAAAAATCCACGCGGTGGAATTTGCTGATCGAGCAGATTATCTTCCAGGTCGATAATTTTATCGTGCAGTTGCTCGATAAACTCGCTGGAATGATCGGTCAACGCATCACATACATCCACCAGCCAGCCGCCGCAATCAGTCGGGCCGGTACCCTCCTCCAGATCGCTAACCACATCGTCCAGCGCCAGCACTTTGCGTTGTCGGGTCGAAACAATTAACCGCCCGTCCATATAAACACGCATGGCGACCAGCTGGTCGGGACGTTCATCAGTACTACCATTAATGCAGCGCAAAGTAATTAACGTCCCCTCGCCAAGACGGCTGACTCTGGGTCGCGTGCTTTCCCCTGCCAGCGCGTCACGCACGTTATTTGGAAGCAATGGTGTCGTTGCCAGCCACTGAGCGCTGTCATGGTGCACATAATTAAGGTGGAGCCAGCAGGGATGCTCTTCATCTATCTCATCTGTATTTTCCAGCGGTTTAACGCCGCCTTTACCATCCAACATCCAGGCAAATACTGCATCCGGTACGTTTATGTCCGATCCCTTAATCGTTTCCACAGTGCCTCCATTATCAATACTTTATTTCGTAGTCTAGTCTTCTGGTCATCTTACGCAACATCTCCTCACCCCATTGCCCTGAAATGATTAATAAAATCCTGTCAAAACTAAACACAGAAAGCAAAATACTTTTCATGATTACAAAAGAGGTAAAGCGTTAAATAGCGTCTATCATTATCAGAATTATCTGATCAGTTGTCGTGGCATTTTTGCGTTCAGATAACAACAGAAAATTGATAAAAATAACGGGATTTCAATGACTACGCACAACTTCAATACTCTGGACTTATTAACCAGTCCTGTCTGGATCGTTTCACCCTTCGAGGAACGGTTAATTTATGCCAATAGCGCAGCGCAACTGTTGATGCAAGAACGCGCTTTTAATCAGCTACGAACCGGTCTCTATTCCGTCTCCTCCCAAAACGAACTACCAAAATATCTCGCAGACCTGCATAACCAACTTGATATTGTAGAAATTCTCACGGTCAATCGTAATGGTGTAGAGACAGCATTAAGCTGTCGGTTGACCCTCAAAGTGATTAGTGATTCTGAAGAAGTGATTATATTCGAAGGAATGGAGACACCCGCGAGTCTGGGCTTAAAAGCCAGCCGTTCTGCAAATTATCAGCGTAAAAAACAAGGGTTTTATGCGCGTTTTTTTCTCACTAATTCCGCGCCAATGCTGTTGATAGATCCCTCGCGTGATGGCCAAATTGTCGATGCCAATCTGGCCGCACTCAATTTCTATGGCTATAACCATGAAACAATCTGTCAGAAACACACCTGGGAAATTAATATTCTTGGGCGTCGTGTGATGCCCGTCATGCATGAAATTTCGCGTTTACCCGGCGGACATAAACCACTCAACTTTGTCCATAAGCTGGCAGATGGTTCCACTCGCCATGTGCAAACTTATGCCGGGCCAATTGAGATTTATGGCGACAAGTTAATGTTATGCATTGTGCACGATATTACCGAGCAAAAAAGGCTGGAACAACAACTGGAGCACGCTGCTCACCATGACGCGTTGACGGGATTACTTAACCGCCGACAATTTTATCACATCACCGAGCAAGGCCAGATGCAGCATCTCGCGATAGCGCAGGATTACAGTTTGTTGCTTATCGACACCGATCGTTTTAAGCATATCAATGACCTGTACGGTCACCAGAAAGGTGATGAAGTCTTATGCACTCTGGCACGTACGCTTGAAAGCTGCGCTCGCAAAGGCGATATGGTGTTTCGATGGGGGGTGAAGAATTCGTCTTATTATTACCCAGGACCCCGCTGAATACCGCACTTTCTCTCGCTGAAACTATCCGATTGAGCGTAGCAAAAGTGAGTATTTCTGGCTTACCGCGTTTTACGGTCAGCATTGGCGTGGCACATCACGAAGGCAATGAAAGCATCGATGAACTGTTTAAACGCGTAGATGATGCGTTGTATCGAGCGAAAAATGACGGACGCAACCGCGTACTGGCAGCGTGATATTTTCAATAGCGCGGAAGCGTCAATGAATTATCGGCTGCGTTTAGCGTGACGCTCCCAGTTTTCTTGTTTCGCCTGTGCTGTTTTACGCAGTGCAACGTAACACGCCCCGCTACCGCCATGATGCGGTAGCGCGGTGCAATAGGCCTGAACGTCATCAAACTCGGTCAGCCAACGTGCTACATAACTACGAACAATGTTGGCGTGAGACTTATCTTCCCTACCTTTACCGTGAATAATAAGCACATTACGCAAGCCATCCGCCCGCGCCTGATGAATAAAACTAAACACCATTTTGCGGCACTCTTCCACCGACTGGCGAAGTAAATTCAGGCTAGCCTGTTGCGGATATTTACCGCTACGTAGCTTATCGATCACCCCATGTTGCAAGCCTTCCCGGCGAAACTCCAGTGGCTGGTTTAGCGGGATAATGTCGAGAAATCCCGTAGTGAGGAAATTATCAAGTTGCAGCGTGTCTATACGCTGCGGCGCACGTTGGTTACGCACGGGATGCCAGTGGACATCGGTAGCGCGTTTCAGTGGTTGGACATCTTCCATGGCGTCAAGAAACAGCGATTTGTCGGATAGGTTCATGTAACCTCCTATGCACCTTCGCACGTCGTGATTCAGACGGGTTAATTGTTCATACAGCTGATACTTACTGCATCGTTCACTTCGCAAGCTGAAACAATATCTTGCTCCATACCGGCTAGCGTCCCCGCAGGCGGGGCATTTTATACCAGCCAGGTCGCGGTATCGAACAGTTTAGGCAGGGGAAGCCAGCACAAGCCCTAATTAAGGCAATTTGCTCATCGCAGGAACCAATATATGATGAAGGAAATTCGTTGCACTTCGCCTGAAATATACTCAAGCAAGTCATTCGACAATATGTTTAAACGCCGCACAGATTGCTCACCTGCTAAATTCCCCCATCGATAACGATGCATGATTATTCAATCACGAGATGAACGATTTAACTTATATTTTCGTGAAATCTGTCACTGAAGAAAATTGGCAACTGATAGGCAAAACCGTTATAACACTCTCACCGGCTGTCAGGAAACAGGCCGGATTCAAGACGCGGATGCACTGCTGTGTGTACTGTAGAGTCTGGCGGATGTCGACAGACTCTATTTTTTTATTCATTTTTTTGCATTGTAGATAAGCACATTCTCGCCGGTATCGGGAGAAGTAACGAAACGGCAGACGCATTTAGCTCAGAAATCCACTTCAGCACTATCGATAAACCGGACGCTAATTCGAGTACCTACTATTCATTAGTCTTTCCGTACCCTCTTATCTTCTTGTGGTATGGCTGCTAATGTTACTGGCGTGGTATCTTGTTGGTCTGCCGATTAGTCTGGGCGTTTACCCACATTTGTCTTAAGAGAGAACGGATGCTGAGATTACTTGAAGAAAAAATTGCCACACCACTGGGTCCTCTGTGGGTTATTTGCGATGAACAATTTCGTCTGCGGGCGGTTGAGTGGGAAGAGTATAGCGACCGCATGGTGCAATTGCTGGATATCCATTATCGCAAAGAAGGTTATGAGCGCATTTCTGCCACCAATCCCGGAGGGTTAAGCGATAAGCTTCGTGATTATTTTGCCGGTAATCTAAGCATTATTGATTCCCTACCCACTGCTACCGGCGGCACGCCATTTCAACAGGAAGTATGGAAAACGTTACGCACTATTCCGTGTGGACAGGTAATGCATTACGGTCAACTGGCTGAACAATTAGGTCGCCCTGGGGCCGCGCGTGCCGTCGGCGCAGCCAACGGAGCAAACCCGATCAGTATTGTGGTGCCCTGCCACCGGGTCATTGGCCGAAACGGCACGATGACTGGATATGCCGGCGGAGTACAACGAAAAGAGTGGTTATTGCGCCATGAAGGTTATCTTTTACTGTAAACATTAAGCAATTTGTGCCTGCTTGCTCACACTTTTACGTAAAGTCACCCTTAACAATCTAAGGTATTTCAATTAGATAGATATAAATTAACATCTATTATCGGAATTCTCCTCTGTTAAGGTTTGCTTAGACTTACTTGCTCCCTAAAAAGATGTTAAAATTGACAA
>ERZ773186.2625-NODE-2625-length-13025-cov-3.122282_pt1 | contig 13025 bp, 10 predicted proteins | sample MGYA00581000_ERZ773186 | MGnify/ENA primary metagenome ERZ773186 (study PRJEB29015, sample SAMEA2737752) | human gut metagenome | biome: human gut; feature: human-associated habitat; material: faeces | place: China | collected 2012 ... | reverse complement strand
ACGGTTTTCAAGACCGCCGCAATCGACCACTCTGCCACCTCTCCAAAACTCCTTTGAGAAGTACTTTCTTCCTGAAAGCGGTGCAAAGGTACGCTTTTATTTTAAAACTGCAATACTTTTAGGAGAAAAAAAACAAAAAACACTATATTTTTTCTCTTAAGACCACCTATATCCCACTTTTTAAGTCTACTCTCCTCATAAATTATTATAAGAAAGAGACAATGCAGAATGAAAATCCCAAAATTATCATGTACATTTGCATCTACAATAGAAAAAACGCATGAAGATAACGTATCTCCTTTTAGTACTTTTCCTTTGGACACCCTTTTGCGCAAAAGCGCAAAAGAAGCCTTTTATTATCGAAAAGCAACTGGAAGTTATCAAAAAGGAACCTGAAAATAGTAATGCACTAAAATTTCTATGTCAATATTACCTCAATAAAGGAGAGTTCTCCAAAACAATCACTTATGCTGAATACATGAAAAATATAGCGGATAAGAGTAAAAATCCATCTCTCTATCTATATTCCTATCTCTTTCAAGGACAAGCACAAATGATGAGTGGCAGGGAGAAGGTTGCCAAAAAGAATTTGAATCTGGCTTTGGAGTTGGCAACCAAACTTCACAATGATTCCCTTCTATGCTCAGTGTATGGCAATTTAGGGCTATATGCTGCCAATATCGATACAGATTATTATCGTGCCATTCAATGGCTGTATAAGGGTATCACGTTGGCACAACAAAATAAATATCAAGAGCAATACGCTATCCTATTAGCTAATTTAGCTAATATCTATTATCTGAAAAAAGATAAAGCCGGCATCAAATATGCGTTAGAATCGTATGAACTCGGACATAGGCTCAACGACCCCTATATTATTTACACCGGAGCAATTAATACCGCTTATCTGTATTTCTTGATGAAGCAAAACGAAGAAGCCATAAAATATATTCATGAAGCAGAAAAGTTAATGCTGGAAAATGATTTTTACGATCAGGCACATACTTATAATCTTTTCGGAAATATCCTATGTGATTCAGGAGAATATGTACAAGCCATCGAATACTATAAAAAAGCAATGAAAGATAAACAGGCTGCACAAACTTCTTCCATTGTATATGCCCATTTGGGATACGCCCGTGTTTTAATGAAGGAAAAGAACTATGAAGAAGCTATCCTGTTACTGAAACAAGGATTGGCAATTTCGTATGCACGGGCAAATGCAATTCACCGCAATGCACTTTATGAAACTCTTTCTACCTGTTACGAACAACTTCATCAGTACCATAACGCACTGAATTACTATAAGGTGTTCCGCTTGGAGAATGATAGTCTTTTTAATAAAGATAAGGAAAGAGATTTAAGCGAGATGAGATTTAAATATGACACCGAGCGACAAGAGAATATGATAAAACAGAGTAAGCTAGATGTGATGCAGAAAGAACAACGCATCCAGCAGCAAACATTTATTCTTATCATTATCTTTATTGTATTGGGATTGCTGTACTACCTCTACCAACGTAAAAATAAACTTTATGTAAGTATCGTCAAGCAAAATCAAGAAGCCATCAAAAGAGAAACAGAACTGAACCGACGTATCAGAGAACTGGAACAAAACGGAAAGTCCGGTAATGCTCCCGAAAAATATGCCGGATCATCACTCACCGATGAGAAAAGTCTGGAACTTTTCAGAGCTTTAGAGCGAGCCATGCGTGAAGAAAAAATTTACAAAGACAACAGTATTACAAAGGATAAAATAGCCGATTTATTAGGCACAAACCGCACCTATCTTTCTCGTATTATCAATGAGCAGTCCAAACAATCCTTTACTCACTATGTAAACAGTTTCCGTATTGAAGAAGCCATCCGCCTATTATCCAATCCCCAAAACGACACCCCGCTAAAAGCAATCTCTGCCGACTTGGGGTTCAACTCCATTTCTACTTTCTACAACCTTTTCCAATCGGTGGTGGGAATGACTCCTTCTCAATACCGCAATAAAGTGCTGGAATTACAAAAACAGCAATAAGTCACTATATACCCTTGATTTTTCTTCCGAAAACAGCAATTGCCGATATTTATATAGGTATAAAGACTCTTTTTTTAGATTTTATCCCTTTCTTTGTATCATCAGAATATTAATAACGTAAAATACAGACAATGAAAAAGAAGTTTTTATTAAGCTGCCTCTTGATAATCATGGCATGGCTTCCGTCATTTGCCCAAATTCAAGAACCAGTCAAGTTTAAAACTGAGTTGAAAACAATTTCCGACACAGAAGCACAGATTGTGTTTACCGGTAATATTGATGCCGGATGGCATGTTTATTCCACTGACCTTCCTTCGGGCGGTCCTATTTCCGCTACCTTTAATGTGGAAAAAATACAAGGTGCAGAGCTGATGGGAAAGCTCACTCCACAAGGAAAAGAAATTGAAAACTTCGACAAAGTGTTCGAAATGAAATTACGTTACTTCGAGAATACTGCAACTTTTGTTCAGAAGTTTAAAATCACAGATGCTTCCTATCAAATTGAAGGCTATCTGGAATATGGTGCATGTAATGACGAAAACTGCTTACCACCGACAGAAGTACCGTTCTCCTTCTCGGGAAAAGGGAATGCCGCTACCGCTACAGTTGCAACATCGGAAACCAAAGCCGAAACAGTAAACCAGCCTGCTGCTGAAAATTCTGTTGCAGAAACAACTGCCATTGACAGTGCTGCTACTGTAGCCTTATCCGATAACGAAACCTCTGTACAGGACTATTGGACACCGGTTATCAAAGAATTGAACAGCTATGGTGAGACAACTTCGCAGCAAGATCGTTCTTGGATATATATTTTCTTTGCCGGATTCATCGGTGGGTTGCTTGCCTTATTCACTCCGTGTGTATGGCCTATTATTCCAATGACCGTAAGTTTCTTCCTGAAACGCAGCAAAGATAAAAAGAAAGGTATCCGTGATGCTTGGACTTACGGTGCATCTATCGTAGTTATTTATGTTGCATTAGGTTTGGCTATTACTTTAATTTTCGGTGCAAGTGCATTAAATGCTCTATCTACCAATGCTGTATTTAATATCTTGTTCTGTTTAATGCTGATTATTTTTGCTGCGTCATTCTTCGGAGCATTTGAATTGACATTACCTTCCAAATGGAGTAATGCAGTGGATAGCAAAGCAGAACAAACAAGCGGTTTATTGAGTATCTTCCTTATGGCATTTACCTTGTCATTGGTTTCTTTCTCTTGCACAGGTCCTATTATAGGTTTCTTATTGGTAGAAGTTTCTACCACCGGCAGTGTCATTGCCCCTGCTATCGGCATGCTGGGTTTTGCTATCGCTTTGGCTTTGCCATTCACACTGTTCGCTATGTTCCCGTCTTGGTTAAAATCAATGCCGAAATCCGGAGGCTGGATGAATGTCATAAAAGTAACATTGGGCTTCCTTGAATTAGCATTTGCCTTAAAGTTTTTATCCGTAGCCGACTTAGCTTATGGATGGAGAATTCTGGACCGCGAAACATTCCTTGCCTTGTGGATTGTAATCTTTGGTTTGTTAGGATTCTACTTGTTAGGCAAGATTAAATTCCCACATGATGACGATGACAATACCACAAGTGTACCCCGCTTCTTTATGGCATTGATTTCTTTGGCATTCGCCGTATATATGGTTCCCGGATTGTGGGGAGCACCGTTAAAGGCTGTCAGCGCGTTCGCTCCTCCTATGACAACTCAGGATTTCAATTTGTATAACAATGAAGTCCATGCCAAATTTGATGATTATGATGCCGGCATGGAATATGCCAAACGCAATGGAAAACCGGTTATGCTCGACTTCACAGGCTACGGATGTGTAAACTGCCGCAAGATGGAAGCTGCTGTATGGACAGACCCGAAAGTAAGCAAACTGATGACAGACGATTATGTATTGATTACATTATATGTAGACAACAAAGAGCCATTGCCGGAACATATCAAGGTAATGGAAAACGGTAAGGAACGTACTCTACGCACAGTAGGTGACAAATGGAGTTATCTGCAACGTTCTAAGTTTGGTGCTAATGCACAACCATTCTATGTATTAATAGACAATGAAGGAAAGCCGCTGAATAAATCGTATTCATATGACGAAGATATAGATAAATACGTGGATTTCCTTCAGACCGGATTAGATAATTACAAGAAAGAAAAATAAAACCCCGAATAAGAAGGCTGTCTCTAAAGACCCGGCAGTCCCATCATCTTGTCATTCTGAATAAAATGAATCGGACAGCCTTCTTATTCATAAAAATTCTAAAACTATGATTGCCAAGTCAGAAAGAGAGCAAATCATTGCCCTGATTAACCGCGAAGTGGTTCCTGCTATCGGATGTACCGAACCTATAGCTGTCGCACTTTGTGTAGCCAAAGCAACTGAAACATTAGGGAAAAGACCTGAAAAAATAAAAGCACTGTTAAGTGCCAATATATTGAAAAATGCCATGGGAGTGGGCATCCCGGGAACCGGTATGATCGGCCTTCCCATTGCCATCGCTTTGGGAGCTTTAATCGGAAAATCCGAATACCAGCTTGAAGTATTAAAAGACAGCACCCCCGAAGCTGTAGAGGAAGGAAAAAAGCTGATAGATTCACAAGCAATCTGCATCGGGCTTAAAAAAGACATAGACGAAAAGCTATATATTGAGATAATCTGTGAAGCCGATAATGACAAGGCAACGGCTATTATATCAGGAGGGCATACTAATTTTATATATGTATCTCATAACAATGATGTTATACTGAACAAACAGGCTACAAGCTCCTCTGAAGAAGAACAACATGAACCAGAACTTAATTTGCGGAAAGTTTATGACTTTGCCACAACTACCCCTCTCGAAGAAATCCGCTTCATACTTGAGACCAAACGTTTGAACAAAAATGCAGCCGAACGCTCTTTTCAAGGTAATTACGGACATCAATTAGGCAAAATATTAAAAGAAAGCAAAAGCGAAAAACAGTTATTAGGCAGCAATACTTTCACTCATATTCTATCTTATACTTCTGCAGCGTGCGATGCACGTATGGCCGGAGCCATGATTCCTGTAATGAGTAACTCCGGCAGTGGAAACCAAGGAATTACTGCTACTTTGCCTGTGGTGGTTTATGCAGAAGACAACCATAAATCTGAAGAAGAATTAATTCGTGCACTCGTTCTCAGTCATTTGACAGTTATTTATATAAAACAAAGTTTGGGGCGTTTATCTGCTTTGTGCGGCTGTGTAGTTGCAGCAACAGGTTCCAGTTGTGGAATAACCTACTTAATGGGAGGAAATTACGAACAGATTACTTTTGCCGTACAAAATATGATAGCCAATATCACGGGAATGATTTGCGACGGAGCAAAGCCCAGCTGTGCCCTCAAACTGACCAGTGGTGTATCTACAGCTGTATTTTCCGCTATTTTAGCAATGGAGCATAAATGCGTCAGTTCCGTAGAAGGTATTATCGATGATAATGTAGACCGCAGTATCCGCAACCTGACCAAAATCGGCTCACAAGGCATGAATGAAACAGATAAATTAGTATTGGAGATTATGACTCACAAACAGTGTGACTAAAATACGGATACCAAAGAAGGCAGTGTGTCAAAAACAAACCAGTGTAATAGTTACATTGGATTTCCAACACACTGCTTTTTCGTCTTTATACCAATAAATCCCCGTATTGCGAATGACGTATGAAATATGTTTTTGCAAATGAACAAGTAGGTTTTATCTTCAATTGATTTATTTCGGCATATCTGGCAGCAGCCGTTGTCAAATCTGCTGCTATTCCCATTCCTTCCAATTGTGGAGGAACCATGGTATGGAGTATATCCAGCACCCCGTCTTTTTCCTCATATTGCAGATAAGCAATCTGTCCCGATTCAAAAACCTCAAACCGATTTACCTTCTCATCATGTATGACTGTATGTTCCATTCTATTCTTATTTTAAATGTGATTATTACAAATAAAACAACTTCCAAATGGAATTGTTCTTATCATTCGCCTTGTTCTTGTTTTTCTTTCTCCTGATACACTGACGGAAGCATACCAAATTCTTCTTTAAAATATTTAGTAAAATACTTAGGATTATTGAATCCCACCTGATAAGCAACTTCCGATATATTCATCCGAGTCTCACGCAACAACTTAGCAGCATGCTTCAAACGAATAACACGAATAAACTCTATCGGTGTCTTCCCTGTCATAGCCACCAATCTCTTATATAAGTTTACACGGCTCATTCCCAGTTCACGGCTTAATTCTTCTACCGATAAATCGCTACGGGAAATATTACTTTCTACATATTTCATCGCGGCTCCCAATAGCTTCTCATCTACCGATTCATCATTACCACTATGGCTTACAGCTTTCTTCGTTCCTATCATCTCACTGATAGCAGGAGGGATAATACCATCAACCTTCTTACTTCCTGCAGTAATAATCACCTCCGGCAACTCATCTTCCGGTACTATATAAGTAGTATACTCGTCACTGTTTTCATCTTCTATAAGTTGGATAACTCTGGCCCTCTGGGTCTTGATGGTTGAAACGGTGTCAATTTCCTTTTTTTCCTCCAAAACAGATTCTATCGTTTTTATCTCTACAACCTCTTCTTCTTCAACTGCTTTCGAAACAACTTCATCCACAACTTCGGAAGATATTGATTCATCGTGAGCAAGTAAAACGGCACCGGATTCTTCTTCAGACGTCACCTTCTCTTCCGGTTTATAACTGCCGGGCTGTTCTAATTCTTCCGATTCCTCATCCGATTCATCCTCTCCTATCTCAGACTGCTCCTCTGATGGTCCGGATTTACGTTTGCCACCGCACATTTTACTGCACATTAACAACATAATGCCAACAAACAGAATAACATACAGTATACAAGCCCATGTAGACAGCCAAAACGGAGGTGTAACAACTATTTTCAGCGAAGCTTCTTCATTTCCACTGAATCCATCACTGTTTATTGCTTTTACCCTCAATAAATAAGTACCGGGAAATAAATTGGTATAAACCGCCTCTCCTGTCTTAGTCGTAATCCATTCATCACCGAATCCTTCCAGCTTATAGGCATATTCCACTTTCTCAGGAATAATATAATTATCTGAAGCGAACTGCACACAAAACATATTCTGCTTATAATCCAACTCCACTTGATCTACAAAATTCAAAGCCTTATCCAAAATGACTTTATCACCATATACTTCTCCTACTTCAACTTCTTTATTGAATAACAAGAAATGAGTAAAAAACACGTTAGGCAATACCTCGTTGTATTTAATCTTATCAGAAAAGAAACGATTAATTCCATATACTCCTCCTATTACGATTTCACCGGAAGACAACTTTTTCACAGAGCGTTGATTAAAACCGCTACTCTGTAAACCATCTCTTTCATCATAAATATTACAACGAAAATCATACATACCGGTCTTTGAGTCAAGCATCGGTATGATATGAGTCAATCCTTTGGCAGAAGTTATCCACATATTCGAGTTATCATCCTCCACAATTCCGACTGTCAACAGGTTTGACAAACCATTTTTCTCTGCAAGAATCGTCAATTCATCTATCTTCGGGTTATAAATATTCAATCCCTCACGAGTTGCTATCCATATCAGCCCACGACTATCTTCATACACCTGATTTATATTCTGGTTTGAGAAACGAGTCTTTCCCGATTTAGTTCCCGTCAAAGAAATAATCTTTTTTGTTGATAAATCCATGACAGACAGTCCCCGGGAAGTCCCTATCATTAAGGAGTTATCCCTAGTTATATACAATGAAGAAACAGTATTAAATGCAAGGTCAGACGTTGTGGTATTATAAGTATTAAATTCTCCTGTACGTGGATTGAGACTTTGCAGACCACCACCTGATGTACCTATCCAGACAATACCAGATTTATCTTCCGCCAACGCCACAATATTATTATCAGTCAATGATTTACTATTTTTCACCATATTCTTATAATGAGTAAATCGTCCATTATCATAACAGTCCAATCCTCCTCCCAGCGTTCCTATCCAAAGCTTTCCGTCTCTGGTTCTCAATAAACAAGAGACAGCATCCGATGATAAAGAATTGGCATCGGATACCTCACGGACAAACAATTGAGGTTCACCGGTATTTATTTTCCAATGTATCAAACCATCATTGTTGGTTCCTATCCACAAATCCCCATTCTTATCTTCTTCAACAGCAGTAACATCACCCACATAATCAAGACTGAATTTGAAGATACTTTCATGATAATAAGATATTCCTTTCTTCCATGTGCCTAACCACATCATTCCATTAGGATCTTCATATAATGCAGAAACAGTATTATCTTGCAGACTGCGTTCATCGTCAGGTTGATGCATCAATGTTTTTATTTCCCCGGTAGACTTATTCAGGATATTTACCCCGTCATGTTCCCGTCCTATCCAAATACGTCCTTGCAAATCCTGAGCAACGGACAACACCGCACTCCGCGATTGCCGATTTATAAGGTCTCTTAACTTCTTTTGCCACTTCTTCTCTGCCGGATTATAAATCCAAAGTCCGGAAGGACTGTAAATCCAAATGTCATTCTCTTTATCTACGAAAAAAGAAAAAGTCTCATATTTATTATTTCCCAATTCTTTGGATATCTCCTTTAAATCCCAATTTATTTTATTTGTATCCCTGTTCAGACACACAATCATTCCCGTATTATACACAAGCAATGCTCCATCACTACACTCTGAAATATCCGTTATCTCTCCTTCAGGCAATTGACCGGCATCAAACAAAAGCGGATAAAGCAACTGTGATTCAGGAATATAAAGATAGCAGCCTTTAGAAGCAATATAGAACCACATGTTCTTATTCTTATCAATATAAGTCAAAGCAGGGATTCCGTCAATACCGGCTTCCCACAACAAAGCATGCACATCACGATTAAAACTTTCTGTTTTAGAATCATAAATCGTATAACCGGCAGCGGTACGTATCCACAGTCTTTTCTTTCCATCTTCCTGTACCTTTTGAACACAATTATCCGGCAAAGGTCCCAAGTCAAGGTTATGGCTGCGATAAACTTTCATTTGGCAACCATCATAACGATTCAGCCCCGAAGCCGTAGCAAACCACATAAAGCCTTCTGAATCTTTAAATATATCGTTTACCCGATTACTAGACAAACCATCTTTTACTTCAAGATGCTTGAACATAAACCCACCTGCACTAACTGCCATAGAAAGACACAACAGCACAATGACAAGTCCCAATTTCTTCATATCCTTTATTATTTAAAAGCTAATTTCTTTTTCCTATGCAAATGAAAGAAAAAGCTTGATAATAACCAAGTTAATTCTTTCATTTTTATCATTTAATACCTATAATTTGTTTCATCCTTCCTCCTCCCTTTTGAGCATAAGCATTATTTTTCCTATTTTTGCAACCGAAATGAAGCCATTAACAGATACCCAATACATCCGGCAACTGGTCTCGGAGGGAGAACATTGCCATCAAGATTTTAAATTCGAAATATCGGATGCACGCAAGATAGCCCGAAGCTTGTCCGCCTTTGCCAATACAGAAGGAGGACGATTGTTGGTTGGCGTCAAAGACAACGGCAAAATAGCCGGCATTCGTTCAGAAGAAGAAATATATATGATAGAAGCGGCAGCCACAATGTATTGCTGCCCTAAAGTAGAAATCGAGACACGGACTTATTTGGTCGAAGGAAAAAGCGTATTAGAAGTTTCTATCGGTGAAATGGCAGTCAAGCCTGTCTATGCACTGGATGAAAAAAATAAGCCTTGGGCATACATCCGTATCAAAGATGAAAATATCCTTGCCACACCTGTACATCTGAAAATGTGGCAGCATACAAAAAAAACGGAAGGCGTATTGGTTGAGTTTACAGAAAGAGAACAACGGCTGCTTGACACACTGAAAGAACGTGGAGAAATATCTCTCAATCAGTGTTGCCGAATTTGTAACTTAAACAGGAAGACTGCAAGCGAACTATTAGCAGACTTTATTCGTTTTGGCTTAGTAGAGCCTGTATTTAGCGGACATAAGTTTTACTTCAGACTAAACCAAGAATAAAAACATCAATATTAAAACCTAAACTAAAGACAATATAAAGTAATGGATATTTTAACCCAATTAATCGGCAACGTAAATGATGTTATTTTGACATACATCTTAATTATAATGCTGCTAGGTTGCGCATTCTGGTTCACTTACAAAACGAAATTTGTACAATTCCGCATGATAGGCGAAATGGTACGCCTGCTTGGAGATTCCACCGGCAAGACAGAAGGTCGCGAACATCACATCTCCTCTTTTCAGGCATTTGCCATCTCCATAGCAAGCCAATCTGGCAGGAGTAGCCACCGCCATTACATTGGGTGGTCCGGGTGCAGTCTTTTGGATGTGGGTAATTGCACTTTTTGGTGCCAGCAGTGCCTTTATCGAATCCACACTTGCCCAGCTATATAAGGTACATGGACATAATTCTTTTGTCGGTGGCCCCGCTTATTACATGAAAAAAGGATTAAAACAACCATGGATGGGAATTCTATTCGCCTTTTTGCTCATTTTCACCTTCGGGTTTGCTTTCAATTCCGTGCAGAGCAACACTATCTGTGCCGCATTCGAGGAAGCTTTCAATATTTCTCCGGCTCTGATGGGATGCATATTGACTGCACTTACATTAATTATTATTTTCGGAGGTATTCAGCGTATAGCCAAAGTCAGCAGCATCATTGTACCCATCATGGCCTTGGGGTATATTTTTTTAGCACTTTTCATCGTGATTATGAATGTCAAACATTTGCCGGGAGTCATTGAGCTGATTATTGAGAATGCTTTCGGTTGGGAACAGGCATTAGGCGGGGGTATAGGCATGGCATTGATGCAAGGCATCAAACGCGGATTGTTCAGCAACGAAGCCGGTATGGGTTCTGCACCCAATGTGGCAGCAACCGCCGATGTCACCCATCCCGTAAAACAAGGATTGATTCAAACATTAGGTGTTTTTACAGATACCTTGGTCATTTGCACATGTACAGCATTTATCATTCTTTTCAGCGGGCTGGCGTCTACAGGAGAAGCCAACGGAATTAAACTGACACAGATGGCGTTAAATAATGAAATAGGTGATATCGGAACAATTTATGTAGCAGTAGCAATTCTATTTTTTGCTTACAGTAGTATATTGGGAAACTATTATTACGGCGAAGCCAATGTACGATATATCACCCGCCAACGCTGGGCTATTCCGGTTTACCGCATCTCTGTATGCGGCATGGTAATGTTCGGTGCACTTGCCAGCTTGGACTTGGCATGGGGCCTGGCAGATATAGCAATGGGATTCATGACCATTTGTAACCTGATAGCCATCGTTCTATTAGGCAAATATGCTTTCCGCCTATTAGAAGATTATCGGATACAGAAACGTAGCGGAATTAAGAATCCTGTTTTCACGAAAGATAGAATGAAGGACATTGAGGAAGATTTGGAATGTTGGTAAAGTATTAAAAAAAATAAGTATCTTTGCGGCAAGAACATAAAATAAAAAAGCCATGAGCATATTTTCAAAATTATTCAGTAAAAAACAAGCAGAAGGAGAAGAAAACACCAAAGTAGGTGGAATGGAAGACTTCATGACGCTGATTCGTGTATATTATCAGTCTGTAATGGCCTGCAATATAGGTATTACCAATATTAATTTTCTGCCTGACATGGCAGTTTTCAAACGTACACTTAAAATCCCGACCCAAAACAATAAATTAGGAATTGCCGAAAAGTCACGCTGTAAAAAAATGTTAGTAGAACTTTATGGACTAAGTGATGACTTCTTCAAAGAAATAGACAATTCCATTAAAAAGAATTGTAAGAATGTAAACGATGTAAAGACATATCTTTTTATGTTCCAAGGATTCAGCAATGACTTGATGATGCTTATCGGCAATCTGATGCAATGGAAGTTCCGTATGCCCAGCGTAATGAAGAAGATGTTACGTAATATGACGGAAAAAACTATCCATGACATTATGACCAAAACAGACTGGAAAGATGACAGCGTACACAAAACTTGTATTGCTATCCGTAAGTATCAACACGCATTGGGATACTCTGAAAATTGGATGACCGAATACGTTTACAATATCGTTTTATTGGCTAAAAAAGAGCCGAAGCCAAAAGAATAAACTCGCATTGCGGTTTACTACTCTTGCCATTATAGCTTTGCTGTAGGGACGAATCCGAGTATTTGCCCCTATGGTAAAGGTACATATTTCGATATAGCTTCATAAACTTAATTTCCAAAGATTTCATGAATTCTCTATTAAATATCGAAGAACATCCATTAGAACCCTTTCTGCCGGCTAATGCTGTCCTGCTGATGCTTGGCAGTTTTCCTCCGCAAAAAAAACGGTGGAGCATGGATTTCTTCTACCCTAACCTGCAAAATGATATGTGGCGTATCGTCGGACTTATTTTCTTTCAGGACAAAGAGCATTTCCTGAACCCTGAGAAGAAAGTATTTGATAAAGACCGTATCATTGAATTCCTAAACGACAAAGGAATCGCACTTTATGATACAGCTTCAGCTATCCGCCGTTTACAAGACAATGCCTCCGACAAGTTTCTGGAAGTAATAGAACAAACAGATATCAGCCTGTTGCTAAAACAAATTCCGATGTGCAAAGCCATTGTTACCACCGGACAGAAAGCAACAGACATTATCCGCGAACAAATAGAGGTAAAAGAGCCAACCGTAGGTACAAGCGAACCTTTCGAATTTGGAGACAAGGCTATGAAATTATACAGAATGCCTTCTTCCAGCCGTGCCTATCCTTTGGCCCTGGAAAAAAAAGCTGCAGCTTATCGGGTCATGTTCAACGAATTAGGATTACTGAACGAATAGAAAAAAAAATATTTTTCATAAATAGATTTGTATATTTCAAATATTACACTACCTTTGCAGCCGCAAACACGGGAGTAGCTCAGTTGGTAGAG
>ERZ773186.2623-NODE-2623-length-13028-cov-12.998767_pt1 | contig 13028 bp, 5 predicted proteins | sample MGYA00581000_ERZ773186 | MGnify/ENA primary metagenome ERZ773186 (study PRJEB29015, sample SAMEA2737752) | human gut metagenome | biome: human gut; feature: human-associated habitat; material: faeces | place: China | collected 2012 ... | reverse complement strand
AGTACGGTCGTGCGGAAATTGAAGGCCGTGAGTTTATCTGTATTGATACCGGCGGGATTGATGGCACAGAAGACGGTGTAGAAACCCGCATGGCGGAACAGTCGCTGCTGGCGATTGAAGAAGCGGACGTCGTACTGTTTATGGTGGATGCGCGCGCGGGCCTGATGCCGGCAGATGAAGCGATTGCCAAACATCTGCGCTCCCGTGAAAAACCGACCTTCCTGGTGGCAAACAAAACTGACGGTCTGGATCCCGATCAGGCAGTGGTTGATTTCTACTCGCTTGGTTTAGGTGAAATCTACCCGATCGCCGCGTCTCACGGTCGTGGCGTATTAAGTCTGCTGGAGCATGTGCTGCTGCCGTGGATGGAAGATCTCGCACCGCAAGAGGAAGTCGACGAAGACGCTGAATACTGGGCGCAATTTGAAGCGGAAGAGAACGGCGAAGAAGAAGAGGAAGACGACTTCGACCCGCAAAGTCTGCCGATCAAACTGGCGATTGTGGGTCGTCCGAACGTAGGTAAGTCTACACTCACTAACCGTATTCTTGGTGAAGAGCGCGTTGTTGTTTACGACATGCCTGGCACGACGCGTGACAGCATCTACATCCCAATGGAACGCGATGGACGTGAGTATGTGCTCATTGACACCGCTGGCGTACGTAAACGCGGCAAAATCACCGATGCTGTAGAGAAATTCTCCGTAATCAAAACGTTGCAGGCCATTGAAGACGCCAACGTGGTGATGTTAGTGATTGATGCGCGCGAAGGTATTTCCGATCAGGATCTCTCGCTGCTGGGCTTTATTCTCAATAGTGGGCGCTCACTTGTCATTGTGGTGAATAAGTGGGATGGCCTGAGTCAGGAAGTGAAAGAGCAGGTGAAAGAAACGCTGGACTTCCGTCTGGGCTTTATCGATTTTGCTCGTGTGCACTTTATCTCTGCCTTGCACGGCAGTGGTGTTGGTAACTTGTTTGAATCAGTACGTGAAGCGTATGACAGCTCCACCCGTCGTGTGGGGACCTCTATGCTGACGCGCATCATGACGATGGCTGTTGAAGATCACCAACCGCCGCTGGTACGCGGTCGTCGTGTGAAGCTGAAATATGCCCACGCCGGTGGTTATAACCCGCCGATTGTGGTGATTCACGGTAATCAGGTGAAAGACCTGCCTGATTCCTACAAGCGCTACTTGATGAACTACTTCCGCAAATCGCTGGACGTAATGGGATCGCCGATTCGTATTCAGTTCAAAGAAGGGGAAAACCCGTATGCGAACAAGCGTAACACTTTGACGCCGACACAGATGCGCAAGCGTAAGCGTCTGATGAAGCACATTAAGAAAAGTAAGTAATTACTTATCTGGTTTCCCTTTCCATATGGTGAGGGAAACCCATGAAAATGTGAGGAGCATTTATGGAACTCAATTGCCCAATCTGCCAAAACTCTCTCGAACGTAACGGCGAGACTGCTCACTGCGCAACGTGCAACAAAGATTTCATTGTTCAGGTTCTTTGCCCTGATTGCCATCAGCCGTTGCAGGTTTTAAAAGCGTGCGGTGCGGTGGATTATTTCTGCCAACATGGACATGGATTAATTTCTAAAACACGCGTTGAATTTGTTATTGTGTAATATCACGGGAATATATGATTTCATATCATGTATTCTCGGTATTAATATTATGACCTCTTTGCTATTACGTTAACGACTAATTGATATGAGCAAAGTCTCGTTCTTATAACTTTAAGAATATATTTAGCATTTCTGGTGTGCAGTCCCTGAATTAACTGGAATACAATAGTAGATATTATTCCAGATATTAATTTTTATAGGGAAAAACATGCTGAGATGGATCCGCTGTATAACGCTAATATTTATCTCTGGTGCTGCTTATGCGGCACCAGAGATAAGTGTTAAGCAAAGCGAATCACCATTGCCTGATCTGGCAAGCGACGCTGCACAACAAGAAGAACAAAATAACAAAGGTAAATCCTTTAAAGAGCGTGGTGCCAACTACGTTACCGAGTCCGCCCAGCAGGGCTTTGAGAACCTGACGCCCGAAGCTCTTGAATCCCAGGCGAGAAGCTATCTGCAAGGCCAAATCACTTCATCCGCACAGTCGTATATCGAAGGGACGCTTTCTCCTTATGGTAAAGTTCGCTCTAATCTTTCCATCGGTCAGGATGGCGATCTGGACGGCAGTTCAATCGACTATTTTGTCCCCTGGTATGATAATCAGAGTACAGTCTATTTCAGTCAGTTTTCTGCGCAACGTAAAGAAGATCGCACGATAGGTAATATAGGTTTAGGTGTAAGACATAATTTTGATAAATGGCTTCTGGGTGGAAATATATTTTACGATTATGATTTCACCCGTGGACATCGCCGTTTAGGTTTAGGAACAGAAGCCTGGACGGATTATTTAAAATTTTCTGGTAACTATTATCATCAGCTTTCTGACTGGAAAGATTCTAAAGATTTTGACTTCTATTTAGAACGCCCCGCACGTGGTTGGGATGTGCGTGCGGAAGCCTGGCTACCGTCTTATCCGCAATTGGGTGGCAAAATTGTCTTTGAACAATACTATGGTGATGAAGTCGCTCTGTTTGGGACTGATAATTTAGAGAAAGATCCTCACGCAGTGACGCTTGGTGTCAACTACCAGCCAGTGCCATTACTGACGGTCGGGACAGACTATAAAGCAGGTACAGGAGATAACAGTGATCTTAGTGTTAACGCCACGGTTAACTATCAGTTCGGTGTTCCGCTAAAAGATCAACTGAATAGCGATAACGTTAACGTCGCTCACTCGCTGATGGGCAGCCGCCATGACTTCGTTGAGCGTAATAATTTTATTGTTTTGGAATATAAAGAAAAAGATCCTCTCGACGTTACGTTATGGCTGAAGGCTGACGCCACCAATGAACACCCGGATTGTGTCATCAAGGACACCCCTGAAGCTGCGGTGGGTCTGGAAAAATGCAAGTGGACCATTAACGCGCTAATCAACCATCACTATAAAATTGTCGTCGCCTCGTGGCAGGCGAAAAACAATGCTGCACGCACGCTGGTGATGCCTGTTGTAAAAGCGAATACCATCACTGAAGGTAACAACAACCACTGGAACCTGGTGCTGCCAGCCTGGCAGTACAGCTCCGATCCCGCAGAGCAGGAAAAACTCAATACCTGGCGCGTGCGTCTGGCGCTGGAAGATGAAAAGGGCAATCGACAAAACTCCGGCGTGGTGGAAATCACCGTTCAGCAGAACCGCAAAATTGAGCTGATCGTCAATAACATTGCGGATGTACCGGAGGAAAACAATCACAGTCATGAAGCCAGCGCCCAGGCGGATGGCGTTGATGGTGTCGTGATGGATCTCGATGTTACCGATAGCTTTGGTGATGGCACGGATCGCAATGGTAATGCGCTGCCTGAAGATGGGCTGAGTCCGCAGCTTTACGATGCTCAGGATAAAAAAGTCACTCTCACTAATAAACCCTGCTCAACTGAAACCCCGTGCGTTTTTATCGCGCAGCAAGATAAAGAGAAAGGAACTGTTACCCTCTCCAGTACCCTACCGGGCACCTTCCGCTGGAAAGCAAGAGCTGCCCCGTATGATGATAGTAACTATGTTGATGTCACTTTCCTCGGCGCGGGGGGGAATGATGTGAATGCCTTTATCTACCGAGTATCTGCGACTAACCCCGTCAATCTTATCGGCAATGAGAAAGAGCATTTGCCTGTTGATAATGCCTATCGATTTGTCTTGTGGCGCGATGCCAACAAAGATGGCGTTTTTCAGCAGTCGGAAAAACTGACAGAAGAGGAAATGGCGCAATACGACTACCAGTGGGAATTTACCGGACAGAGCGTCAATGGCTACACCGGTGCGCAATCAAATACCAATAATGAAGATATTGTTATCCCTGCCACTAACGAAGAAGCCGTGCAGAAGTTCGGTGCACGAAAAGAAGATGGGGTACAGGGATATGGATTACGTGTGGTTTACAGCAAGCACTAGATCGGCGTAATGGCCGATCGGCCAGTCGCTGGAAATTAATCAAGGAGAGAGTTGAATGAAACACTATTTAAAGCGACCGATGACTAAAGTCGCGCTGGCACTGGCTTTAGCGGGGTATTGCGCAGTGCCTGCTGCAATGGCAGAAGGGCAGGGCAATCTTAGAGCGGGTCAGTGGCAATCAGAGACACTGACAACCGGAACAATTCAGGGGACCATGCCGTGGATCACCCGTAGCGCATCAGAAACGAGTGATGCTGATAAATCTCATGTAACCATTACGATTGATCGTGGTGCGCGCACCGCTTCATCAAATGGCGAAAAGCAATTTCATATTGGCGATAAACTGACAGCAAACTGGGCCATTGGCGATACCCAGGGCGACCTTGATGAAAGCAATACCGCAACAAAAGCCACGCTGCAATGGATGAGTTTTAGTGACCAGGCTGGGAGCGATCCGAGAGAGATTGGTACAGTGGGTAGCGATACCTACACCATTGCCGCAGCGGATGCCGATCGCTACATCGGTTTGAAAATTACCCCGACCACCACAACCGGTGATCCTAACGTTGCAGATCAACTGGTCCTGTTAGATCTCTCCACCAACGCGGGCGGTGGTTCTGACAGCGATGATATTCCGGAAGGTCCGGTATTTGACGATTCGGTTAAAGTTGTTATTCATGAGCAGGGCGTTAACACTAACCTGCTGGGCAAAGATACTAAACTCAAAACTAATACCACTTATCAAGTCATGCTGTGGAAAGATAAAAACAGCAATGGTTCCTACGATTCTGGTGAAGAAGTTACCAACCAGTACAACTACCGCTGGCGCTTTACCGGTACCAGTTTGCAGTTGGCGACGGCGGGGGGGCTTGTCAACCCGAGCCACAACAACAACGACCTTGTTATCCCGGTTACCAACGCCGAAGCGAAGAGCTCTTTCGACTATTCCGAAGGCGGCCTCACCATTGGTGCAGATGGTGTTCAGGGCTACGGTTTGTCCATCGATTACCAGAGAAAATAATCTTTACCAGCACCATTCCCGCGTGGGAATGGTGCTTTTCCGCGCACTTTGCTTAGCCAGTGTTAAGCAAAGTGGGTTGAGGTGAAAAATAACTTTAAACGGGCAGGTTTCAATAATGGGCGGGACTTTGAAACTGATAAAAGCGATAACGGCGGTTTTGCTGCTCTCCCTTTCTTTTCAGGTAGCGGCAGTGTTAAAAGGAGGCCAGTGGCAGCAGTCTGGCGCTTCTACCGATGCAATCAACGGTACCGCCCCTGTCGCCAGGAGTGCCAGCGTACCTGTTTATCAGGGCAGCACTCAGCTTGATCCAACGGAACCTCATGATGTTCAGGCCTTTGCAAAGCCCAGCGAATTTAGCGTGGATGATACGGCCACACAGATGATCCTACAGGAGCCTCTGGATACTGAAGGGGATGTTTTTGCCGCACCACCACGGCTGCGCTGGGAGGATCAGACGCCCCCCTCTGTTTCTCTGGTATGGGCTGAGGCCGCCACGCCGGATACACCGTTAGATCCGCAGCCGCGGCCGGACCGTTCATTTTGCGCCCAAAATCTGGCCGGGCATTCGCTGGTTGCCTGGCCGCGAATTGACCAGCAAAACTCCGTGCCCTTACTGTACCTCTTTACCTTAACTGGCGTACCTAACCAGGGGGCCGTGCCGCTAATAGAAAATAAAGTGACGTTGAATATCGCAGCTGCGCAGGGGGACCTGGTGACCATCAGCGCCAACGGATATGACGACATGTTGAAAGCGGCAAAAACCACGGTAGATGGCACAATTACAGTAACGGTGACGACGAAAGACTGCCAGGGCAATGTGGCGGGAAATATCCCTTTTATTATCAAACGTAAAGATGCCAAAAACCGGCAGGGTGTGGTGAATAATACCGGACCGGTGGTGCTGGGAAGCACTGAGTTAACCACTACGGCAACAGAATACAGTGGCACAACAGATGCGAACGGCACCGCGACGGTACCGGTGACCCAACCCAATGGCCCCGGCGTGAAAACCCCGTTGGAGGTCAGCCTGTCGGGCATTTCCCAGACCAGCGAAACTGCGGTCATTTTTACAGTACTAACCAGCCCGGATGTGCCGGAAGCTAACATGTGGGGTCATATGGCCGACACAGTGGAAGCCCACGGCTACACCTTCTCGCGTCCAAAACTGGCGGCGGAAGCCAGCCACGACGGTACGGTGATCGATCATAATGAAACCTGGTCCACCTTCACCTGGAACGGCGCGGACAACCACTGCGCCATTCTGCCTGGAATGCGTCAGTTCGGTGCGCTGGCGACTGTGATCCCGACCTCGGTACAGCAGGTGCTCGGTTGGCCGATGCAGGATGACTATTATTGGTCATCGTTGGCAGGGACGATCGGGCAGCATCATGCTGCGGATGTTTCCAACCGCAGCGAAGCGCAAAAACCAGATGACACCCGATTCCTGGTAAGCTGCGTCGATAAAGAAGCGCCTGATGTTGAACCGAAGCTGGTGCTGACACCAGGTAGTTTTGACAATGCGCTGAATGCTGCGAAAGCGAAGGTAGGTGAAACGATTACCATGCGTCTGGCAATCACGGACAATAAGAATAACGATCAGCCGCTACCTTACTATTATTTCTCATTACATCTGGATAACGGCCTCAACCGTAAAGGGGAAGCCGATGCAACGTGGGAAACGCATCCAGTACAGATCGCTGTTGGCGACAATCTGCGAAAAGTCGATGACCATACTTATGAAGGTTTGACGGATGCTAATGGTCTGGCGACGCTCATTCTGTCGCAACCCGATGGCGCCGGGGTGAAAACTCATATTACGGCTAAAATGCGCAGTGATTTTAGTGCCCAAGATGCTAAAGACGTGATCTTTACCGTGATCACCAGCCCGGATGTCACCCAGGCGCGGATGTGGGGCCATATGCGTGGTCTGATTGCCGCAGGTAGCGTGTTTAAGCGCCCACTACTGGCGGATGAAACCAGCCATGAACTGGGACAGATGCGTGAAAACAACGAGGATTGGGCGCTGTTCGATCAGGATACCAGCATGCAGGCCGAATGCGGCGTCGGGCATATTCCGCGCCAGAGTTCGCTGGAAAGTTTGTATGCCGCTTATCCCGGCAATAAGATTGGCACTCAATATGGTTGGCCGACGACGAAACAGGATTATCTGACTGCGGCGGAGCAGATTACGCACTCCTCCGTGAATATGAGTAGCGGCGGTGTTGATAGCTACAGTGGGTTTAAACAAAATTACCTGAGTTGTTCCGGTAATGAACTGGTGACCCATGTTGAAGCCACGACCGATCATGATATCTCTGATGGTAGTGAAGCAAAGGCGAAAGTAGGCGAAAAAATCACCATGACGGTACATACCGTCAATGCGCTCAATAATGCGCCGGTGGCCTATGCAGCGTTTACTATCACCAAAGATATTGGCCTGAACCAGCAGGGCCGGGCGGATGGTTTTAACGATCCCACAGCTGGTGCGCTGGAGATGAACGGCACGTTTTACGGTACCTCGCAGCCATTGCAGGTCTATTCCGGCACCACGGATGCACAGGGTAACGCCACGGTAGTAATCGAGCAGCCGCAGGGTGTGGGCTTAAGAACTCCGCTTATTATTACGCCAACTAATTCAGCACTTTCCAACACGGTTAACTACTCGGTGATCTTCACCGTCGCCACCAGCCCGAACGTACCCGGCCCGCAGGGGTCGCAGATGTGGGGCCATATGGATGACACCATCGCCGTCGGCTCCCTGACCTTTAACCGTCCCAAACTGGCGACGGAAGTGACGAATGCGCAAAGCTCCATTACCGAGAATAATGAAACCTGGGTACGCGTAGCACAGGCAAGCCTCGATGATACCAGCGTGGGCGGCTGCGGTGCCAATATGCTGCCACGCCGGACACAATTGACGGATTTATACAACTCCAATAGCGGTAATACCATCCAGACCGTTCACGGCTGGCCGACCCTGCGTCAATCGTACTGGAGCACTTCTCCGGCGGACAAAGTGCCGCATTTGTATACCGTCTGGCTGAACGATGGTAACCTGGTGAACAATAATGAATCTGAAACCTATGTCAGTTGCCTGAGTTCAGCAAACGTACCAGCCGCCAGCATTACACTGGAAGTGGTTGACCCAGCACAGTGGGATGCGACGGACAATGCGGCGAAGTTGAAAAGAGGCGAAACGTTGCAGGTCAAAGTGACGGTGAAAGACGCCTCAGGCAATCCTATGCCAGATATGCCGTTTACCCTCAATCGCGGTGATGGCTATACTCGCTATCCCGTTGAAAAACATACCGCAGGCAGCACCGATGTATTGACTTCACCGGTGATAGTGGACAGCGGTCAGCCTGATGAAGTGACGCTTAACGATAAGGCCACCACCTATAGTGCGATGACAGGCAGCGACGGCAGCAAAATTCTCAGCATTACCCGCCCGGACACCCACGGCACCAAAACAGCGCTGACGGTGGCGCTATACTCCGACCCAACCAAAAAAGCCAGCATGGATACCATTTTCACCGTACCCACTAGCCCAGATTATGCGAAAGCAAAAATGTGGGGCCATATGGCGGAAACGTTGACGGCGGGCGGGCTGACCTTTAAACGCCCGCTACTATTTGCTGAACTGACCAACAGCAGTGGTCGGCAAAGTCAGGTAGAGGACAACGAAACCTGGGCCCTGTTTACCGAAGACGAGGCCGCAAACACTGGCAAAAACGGCTGCGGCGTGGAGTATATCCCAACCCGGGATGCGCTGGTCACGCTTTCTGGCAGTTGGGGCGGCCATGCGGTAGACGGCTGGCCAGTGCTGAAGAATTACGACAGCAGCACGGCGGATGACGCCACAACAGACAGCCGCAAATATAAAAGCGTGCAGATTAAAGACGGCACCAGCAGTACGCTGACGGCCAGCGATTCGGGCTATTTAACCTGCCAGACCACGGCGAACCCGCAGGCGGCGCAAATTGAGCTGACCTCAGCGCAGACGGCGACGTATGACGGCAACGCCGGGGTAAAAGTCAGAACCGACTGGACCAATACAGGCGATGAAATTGTAATGACTGTCACCACGCGTGACGCGCAGGGGCAGTCGGTGGGTAACGTGCCGTTTTCGCTTATTCATGGTACGACGGTATCGCGTAGAGCTACAGGTATTTCATTGAACAATCAGACGCGTTGGGTCTCTGTTAGAGGTAGCGATAACGAGAGCAATGAATACTTTAACGACAATGAAAGATATTACGGCCAGACTGGGGCTGATGGGACAACGCGTATTACGCTACACCAAACTTCCGCCGGAATGGGAGGGCGCATTCCGCTAACGGCACAACTGGACAGCGGCGCGAGATCGAATACGTTAAGTGCTATTTTCACCACATTAACCAGCCCGGATACGCCATTAGCGAACTTCTGGGGACATATGGCTGAAACAACAACGGCGCAAAATGGCAAAGTATTTAGTCGTCCACAGTTGAAAGCTGAAACAAGTTCGGCCTCAGGAATATCTATCAACAACGAAACCTGGTCAATAACGACAATTACTCAGGCACATAATGGGGTTTATGGGGGATGCAAGGATAAACTCCCCCTTATTCATGATTTGCAATCACTGGCTGAGGCCTACCCTGGCGACCAGCTTCAGGTATTACAGGGGTGGCCGTTGGGTAATTCCTCAGGCAATAATTATTTCTGGTCGCGTAATGTGGCCTCCAGTCAGTGGGGAACCTCTTCGCCTCTTTATCAGGCGATGGATCTCAAAGGAGGGATCACGGGGATAACAAGCAGTACCAGCACCTCGTATTCACAAATTTGCCTGATGAATGCAGAACCAATAGGCGCGATTACCCTCACGCCGTTACAAACAGAAAGTTGGGACAGTGCCCTGTTAGCAGCGAAAGTGAAGAAAGCTGAACCGTTGCCGATGATTGTCACGGTAACGCGTAGCGATGGTTCTCCGGCCGCGTATGAATCTGTTGCTATCAGTCGTGGGGAGAGCGTGTCGCGTAAGGGAGCGGCGGCCACTAGCAGTAGTAATTCGGATGATTTCGTCGTTGATAGCTTGATTCCGGCGCAAACTTTTTCAAGCAGCACGTCCCTCTCAGGGAAGAATAGTGGCTTCGTTTATATGCAGACCGATGCCCAGGGAAAATTGACGTTTACTTTGCATCAGGATAATTCGACCGGACTTAAAACGACGCTCACAGCAACAGAAATGGGTAACAGCGCACAGTTGAAAGCGTCGCTGGACGCGATTTTTACCGTGATTACCAGTCCAGACAGCAGCAAAGCCAGTATGTATGGACATATGCCGGAAACGGCAACAGCGGCGAATGGTGTGGTGTTTGAGCGGCCTAAGTTGACCGCTGAGTTGACATCTTATAGCGGTAATTCCATTTCGATTGCGAGTGAAATGTGGCCACTGCCGACGGCGCTGGAAAAAATAACCATTCCATGTTCGGATGAAGCGAAGCATCCGACGGTCGATGACCTTGAATCGCTGTATGACCGCTATCCGGATGGTGCAGTGCAGGCAGCGATCGGCTGGCCAGCGATATCAGGTGGCTATGAATTCTGGACGTCTGATCCATCATGCGGCAACACAAAGACGTCCAGATGCCAGACAGTGAACCTGTACAGCAATGTCATTCATAATGACAAAAGCAGAGCCTACCAGGTTTGCCTCGTGACGCCGCGCCTGAATACGTCCATCACGCTGACGTCATCGCAGTTTGCTTCCGCAAGACAGGCTGCTGTGACCAAACAAGGTGAGGCGATGTTTTTAACTGTGACGACGAAAGATGGTGCCGGTAAGGCGAAGCCCAATGTGGCGTTCACTCTGAAGCGCGGCGAAGCGGCGCCGAGAAACCCGGGTGCGACGCTGTACGGCGATGATGTGGACAGTTTTGATGACATGTTGCTGGCGCCCGTATCGCCCGCAGGCGCGAACGTCACGCTGACGGATAACGGCGGCAGCATTAGCGGCGTGACCGATAGTAATGGTAAGGCGACTTTTACTATCCGCCAGGATAGGTCGCTGGGGTATAAAACGCCGCTGACGGCGGCACTGGAGAGTGACAACACGGTATCATCGTCGCTGGATACCATCTTTACCGTTATGACCAGCCCCGATACTCCTACGGCACACTTCTGGGGGCGCATGCTGGATACTGTATCCGTGAATGGGAAAACGTTGCACCGCCCACTGTTGGCGTCGGAAGTGTCGTCAGCGACGCCAGCAGCAACGCCAGATGTAAATCATGAAATCTGGGCGCTGGCGCATACCATTGACGCAAATAAACTGGATCTTGCACAACAGTGCGGTAGCCTGGATAAAGCGCCAACATACAATGATTTGCAGATATTGTTCTGCTCAATAGGCAATGTGGGATGGCCGACGTCGTCGAATCAATACTATCTCTCATCATCACCCAGCAGCGGTGGCATGTACTGCGGCATGAATATGACAACAGGCGCCCAGAATTGTGCTATCAATGCGGTTAAAACACTTGGGTTTGCTACTTGTTTCCAGTGATTGCGTACCAAAATGCCGGATAGTGGCTATGCCCTGTCCGGCACAGAACGGCGAGATTTACGTGATCGCTTCACTGCGCTGACTTCACTGATTACCATACCATCGCCCAGACGGGTAGTTAGCGTATCGCCCACTTTTACTTGCTTAACTTGCTTGAGTACCTTGCCGTCAGCAGCGCTGGTGACGCTATAACCGCGCGCCAGCGTTGACAGTGGACTTACCGCTTCCAGATGCGTTACCGCGTTACCAAAGCGTTCTCGCGTGGTGCTAAGTTGTGCGCGAAGTGTTTCTGTCAGGCGATATTCCAGCTGCTGAATGCGGGTTTGCGCACGGTGAATATGCGGTTGTGGGTTTTGCTGGTTCAGTCGCTGGCTAAGGCGTTGCTGTTGCTGACCCGCCCGTTTCAGCTGGTTTTCCAGCGCAAAACGCATCCGCTTTTGCAGACGTTCGAGCGTGGTCTGCTGACGCGCCAGCCTTAATTGCGGATGCTGTTGCTGTAACCGATGATGAATCTGTGTAAAGCGTCGCGTGCGGTTGGCAAGATAATAATCCATTGCCATTTCCAGCCGCTGTTGCGCAGATTGTACTTGGCGCAGCAACTCTTGCTGATTGCGACTCACCACTTCGGCGGCGGCAGACGGCGTTGGGGCGCGCAAATCGGCAACAAAATCGGCGATGGTCACATCGGTTTCATGCCCGACGGCGCTGACTATCGGAATGACGCTCGCATAGATCGCCCGCGCCACGCGTTCGTCGTTAAAACTCCATAAATCTTCCAGAGAACCACCGCCGCGTCCGACGATTAACACGTCACACTCGTTGCGAATATTTGCCAGTTCAATAGCGCGAACGATTTGCCCCGGCGCATCATCACCCTGTACGGCGGTAGGATAAATAATCACTGGCAGTGACGGATCGCGACGTTTAAGCACATGCAAAATATCGTGCAGTGCCGCACCGGTTTTTGAGGTAATGACACCTACACAGTGCGCGGGAGAGGGAAGTGATTTTTTGGATTGTTGATCGAACAAACCTTCAGACTGCAACTTTGCTTTTAGCTGTTCGTACTTCTGCTGCAGTAAACCTTCCCCGGCGGGCTGCATACTCTCGACGATAATCTGATAATCGCCGCGCGGCTCATACAAAGTGATATTGGCACGCACCAGCACCTGCTGCCCGTGCTGCGGGCGGAAGGTGACCCGGCGATTACTGTTGCGGAACATCGCGCAGCGAACCTGGGCTGTATCGTCTTTGAGGGTAAAGTACCAGTGCCCGGAAGAGGGCTGGCTAAAGTTAGAGATTTCGCCGCTGATCCACACTTGTCCCATCTCCTGTTCAAGCAGCAAACGGACGGTCTGATTCAGGCGACTAACCGTAAAAATTGCGGGGGATTGAGAAGGTAACATGTGAGCGAGATCAAATTCTAAATCAGCAGGTTATT
>ERZ773186.2619-NODE-2619-length-13038-cov-3.070400_pt1 | contig 13038 bp, 9 predicted proteins | sample MGYA00581000_ERZ773186 | MGnify/ENA primary metagenome ERZ773186 (study PRJEB29015, sample SAMEA2737752) | human gut metagenome | biome: human gut; feature: human-associated habitat; material: faeces | place: China | collected 2012 ... | reverse complement strand
ATTGTATATAATTAAGAAAAACGGCTTGAAATAAGAGATATAATTGCTTGTGATTAAGATATCATGAATTGCTCAAAGTTGCGCAATTTGTCAATTTCTACAAGATGTACAAAAGTGAGGTAAAAAGCTATCGAACAGTGTCAAAAAACTATATAATAAAAGTATTGAGGGATGAACGGAAATATAAGGTTGGAACGTATCGTTTAAGGAGGAGTTTTATGATAAAAAAGAGGAAATCATATAGAGCGGTGGCAGGCAGTATAAGGTCTGAGTGGTTAAGGGGGCTGAGCAGAAAAATCTGTATCGGTGCCCTGGCATTTTCGGCGGCTGTTGTGCTATTGACAGGCGGCAAAGTGGAAGCATATGCATCTGATCAGACACGGGTAAGTTCAGATGAGAGTCAGGTTACGGTAGGGTATGATGATCTGGACGACACTTTGCAGAAAGGCGGACTTGGCGTTGTCGTTGAGCAGCAGGATGGTGCGGCTTCACTGGCATCTACATATGATGCAACAGCACTTGAGAAACTTATTGTTGAAGGAATCAAGGCGTGGCAGACGAATATAGATGTATCGGGACTTGGTCTTACGAGCGATGATATTGATAACGGGGCAGTAAGATCTATTATTAATTCTCATCCTGAGTTTATCAGTCTGTCGGGAGGCTATAGATATTGGACTTCTGGCTCCACGATCACCCAAATAGAATTTGCGTATTTGACAAATGCAAAGGAGGAGCAGCAGGAGCTTGATGCTGCACTTCAGGAAGTCAAGAGTAAGATAGATACCAGTGGAATGAGCGATGAAGAGATAGTACTTGCATATCATGAGTATCTCACATCCACAGTTTCATATGCATATGAGGATTATTTCAATGGAACGATTGCTGCAAATCACGGGTACGATATGTATGGAGCTTTGGTTAAACATAGTTGTGTGTGTCAGGGATATGCTGAGACTATGTTTTATCTGCTAAGAGAGGCTGGCCTTTCATGTGCAGTCGCATCAAGTGAAAATATCAATCACGCGTGGAACATAGTTAAGATACATGGAAAATGGTATCACATAGATGCAACCTGGGACGATCCGGTGTGGGATATGCCTGGAAGATCATATCATGATTATTTCCTTGTCAGCTTTGATACAATGAATAAGAATACGCTAACCAACCACACTAAGGACAGAACGGATATGGTTGTCAGCGCACAGTGGGGAGATACATATACGACAGCGGTGGACACTACTTATGAGAGTGGTAAGTTCTGGAATGGTATTGCGAAAGTTATTTTTTATAAAGACGGTTATTGGTACAGCATAAGTGAGGGCAGTTCGAAAACATCATTTAACATAAATAAGTACCAGTATTCGACTAACATAAACAAGGTTTTGTATTCGGGCACTGCAAAATGGACAACTCCGAGTGGTGGGTATTATCCCGGTGTTTACAGTTCAATATATCTCCGAGGTGATAATTTATATTTTACGACTCCGGATAGCTTGAACAAGATAGATGTTACATCGACAAATGTAACTCCTACAGAGCTTATAAATATACGAACACAGTATAATAGTTCAACAGGAAATAATTTATATGCGTTTGGAGAACAGTATGGTAAGCTGGTGTATTTTATTACAGATTCTCCTAATATAAAGAAAACTAAGGATTCAAGCAATTCAAGCAAGTATAACAAGGAGTATGCCGAGTATACATTCGAGATGTGCATAAGCCACAAGTGGGATGCTGGAGTGGTGACAAAGGAGCCGACCTACACGAGTACAGGAACCAAGAAGTACACCTGTACAAACTGCGGTGAGACCAAGATCGAAACGATAGCCAAACTTGTATGTACGAGCCACGTGTGGGATAGCGGCAAGGTTGTGACAGCGCCGACATACAAGACAGAGGGAATCAAGAAGTATACGTGTAAGAATTGCGGAACAACCAAGACCGAAACGATAGCCAAGCTGGTATGTACAAAGCATGCGTGGGATGCCGGGGTAGTGACAAAACAGCCAACATACAGGACAGAGGGAACCAGGAAGTACACCTGTACAAACTGTGGCGAGACAAAGACCAAGACTATAGCCAAGCTTGCATGTACGACCCATGCATGGGATAATGGAACGGTTACTAAGAAAGCTACATATACAGCTACAGGAGTCAGGAAATATACGTGCAAGACATGTGGCGCAGCAAAGCAGGTCACAATTGCAAAGCTGAAGCTCACAAAGGTAACAGTAAAGGCCGCACAGCAGACCTCAGCGGTAAAACTTACCTGGAACAGATCTGCCGGGGCGTCAGGCTACAAGATATACAGGAGAACCGCAAAGGGAAGATATGTATGTATCAAGACAGTCAAGTCGGGAACGACAAGCTATGTAGACAAGACAGTCAAGTCAGGAAACAGGTATTACTACTGTGTAAAGGCATATAATGGAAATGTACTCAGTGGATATACAGAGGCAAGTATTCTCTACATCAAGGCTCCGGTTGTCACGGTCAGGAAGTCAGCACAGGGAGTGAAACTTTCCTGGAAAAAGTCTGCCGGTGCAAAAAAATACATTGTGTATAGAAAGACACCAACAGGCAAATACAGGGCAGTCAAGACTGTAACAGCGAAAACTCTCAGTTGGACAGACAAAACGGCAAAGAAAGGTCAGACTTATTATTACATTGTGAAGGCAGTGAATAATAAGACATACAGTGCAGCGTCACCGCAGAAGAGAATAAAAAGGTAGATGCTTACTGCGTAATTATAAGGGAGAAAAAGAATGAAATATGAAAATGTAAGACTCACAGAAGCTGTGCGGCGTATCAGGATGATATTTGTGGTGGGCGTCATCGCTGCGTGTGTGCTGTACGGCGGAAAAATACCAGCATTTGCGGAAGATACTCAGGAACAGTATGACTCATCACAGAGCAGCTATGGTCAGTTGCTTGAGCAGGAGGGCGATACTTCAGGTATCCTGCAATTTGGCGGACAGATAATAGAAGATGAAGCATCGGATTCATCGGAAGCGTCACTGGCAGCGGCAAATTCAAAGAAATATGAGAGTGCCATTGTCGGCGCTGTGGAGAAATTTTCACCGAGACTCAATGTAAAGAGCTGGGGATTGACCACACGAAATGTTGCAAATGTAGTCACAACCGCAATGAATGCGCATCCCGAGGTCGTGTATGTGGCAAGATACAGTTATCTGTATGACCAGACCACAGGAAAGGTCGTGTATCTGAAGTTCTCATACAAGCCAAATGCCCGAACCGAAAAGAAGCAGTTGGATGCAGCCATAGCGGAAGTGAACAAGCAGATAAATACAAAGAACATGAAGCCGGCAGAGATCGTGCTTGCATATCATGAGTTCCTGACATCCACAGTTGCATATGACACCAGCGGGGCTAAGGAATTTGATTCAACAACCGGAAGAGACCACATGTATGATATGTATGGTGTATTGGTTAAGAGGAGCAGCGTGTGTCAGGGATATGCGGAGACCATGTGGTATTTCCTCAGGAAAGCCGGGGTTCCGTGTGGAGTTGCCACAAGCCAGTATGTAAACCATGCGTGGAATGTTGTAAATATAGGTGGAAAGTGGTATCACGTTGACGCAACCTGGGATGATCCCGCAAGTGATATACCGGGAAGGTCGATGCATGATTATTTCCTTGTAAGCTTTGACACCCTGAACAGTAAGACTAAGGCCGCCAGCAGCGATTATTATCTTGGCAGATATGACACAAAGGTGGGAAATGTATGGAAGGGAACATACAGCAATGCCACGGATAAGCGATATGAAAAAGGCCAGTTCTGGAATGGCGTTGAGAAGGTAATCTTTTATAGAAAGGGCTACTGGTACAGCATAAAGCAGGGCAGCCAGTCATCATACTATCAGATAAACAAGTACAGCTTCACCAACGGTGTAAATACAACGATATTTACCGGGCAGGATGAATGGCTGGATACAGATGGTACGGCACTTAACAAACAGTATGGAACACTGTTCCTTGCACAGGAAAAGCTCTATTTCTGCACATCGAGATATGTTGCATGGATAGATCTTGAGGTAAATGAGCGCAAGGCGTGGGCTATATATGACATAAGACAGAAGTATGTATCAGGTGTAAACATATATGGAATGGGATATTACGGAAATGATGTTGTGATCTGGGTTTCCGACACTCCATCCTGTACAAGAAAGGACGCTTATTATCTCGGAGCATGTATGAGCCACAAATGGCAGGCGGGAGAGGTTACAAAACAGCCGACATTCACATCCCAGGGATCGCAGAAGTACAAATGCAGCAACTGCGGATATACCAAGAATGTCACACTTGACAAATTGAAGCTTGCGACGGTGACGGTCAAAACGAAGAATACAGGTAAGGGAATAAGCCTCACCTGGAATACCGATTCAAGAGCCACCGGTTATAAGGTATACAGACGCATAGGCAAGGGTGCATACAGACTTATAAAGACAGTGAAGGGAAGCTCTGTGAGATCAATGGTAGACAGATCTGTTGTAGGAGGAAAGACCTACACATACAGAGTATCGGCATACAACAGCTATACAAAGGGCGGCTCCAAGGCAAAGAGCCAGTATTATATAGGTTGCACGACCGCAAGAGCAAAGAATACCTCACAGGGAGTAAGAGTCTCCTGGAAGAAGACAAAGGGAGCCGCCGGCTATAAGATATACAAAAAGACAGGCAGCGGCAGATTTAAATGTGTGAAGGTTGTGAAAGCAAAGACCAGAACATATCTTGACCGCCGTGTGAAGTCAGGAACAAAGTACACATACTTTGTAAAACCATACAAAGGAAAGACGGCAGGAACCTACAAGAAGGCTAGTGTCAAGTACAGATAAAAAGTAAATAGAGCGCGTAAAAAATACCATGTACAGCATTTCGCCTGTACATGGTATTTTTGCTTTTGTTATATGCTTAGAATGATATTATTTTTCATTCTTGTGTTCTGTTATGTCCCTGTGGGAATTGTCGAACAGATCTGTGTCGGCCACATCTGATGAATCATTTCGATTCAGCGTCTCGCCTATGCGGGCCTTTGCCTCAGTTCCGGCAGCCTTGATACCCTCGGTGATCACCTCGCTCTTTTCCTTGAGATTTTCACTTATCACAGCGCTTTTTTCCTTTACGTTCTCTGTAAGCTCCTCAGCCTTCAGTTTGATCTTCTTTGTTATGGAGAAGCTTTCAGGGTTATTCTCAAATGCTCGTTTGATCGATGCTGTATCGTGAAGAGAGAGAAGGAAGCTTGGCTTCTCCTTGAACTTCTCACGATCCAGAGCCAGTCGGGACTTGAGTTCCTCAACACGGACAATAAGATCATTCTCTTTCGCAAATTTCTTCACCTTGCTCATCAGGTTGAATGATACAACACAGTCGATCACGAATACCCCGTAGAAGAAACCGATGAAGAAGGAGAATGTCAGGTGATCCGCCAGCCAGTACACAGCGTTCAGTATGTGTGGATGGAGGAAGAAATAGTACAGTGCCGCGATCACACCCCAGAAGAATGAGAACAGCGGACATATGATGCCCTGTATATTGCCCCACTCATCTGAGTAGTCCCACAGCTTGATGTTCATTCCTATTATAAATATACGTCCGGCAATGTATTCCACAACGGTCATGGCGATGGCCATGATCAGTACCACCAGAACCTTTTGCAAAACAGGATGGGCGTCAACAGCATCTATATGGATCAGGGACAGGAGATACAGCACCACCAGGCCTGAACCGTAGAGAGGCAGGTAAGGTCCGATGAGGAATCCCGGGTTGATCCATTTGTGGCTTGGGTTGCTCTTGGATAAGAACTTTCTGAATATGACTTCAATGCACCAGCCCATGACGCATCCTATGAAAAATAAAAATAATATTACCAGAATACTTTTGATATTGAAATTATCCATACATGGAATCTCCTTTGTATATATGACTTTGCCAATAGTAATAAGATAGTATATAGAAGGAAAAAAAGCAACCTTACAAAATGTCACAAGTGTAAGATAGCTTGTTGATACTTATTGAGAAAAAAAGTCATTTAAATTGCGAATGTTATATTGGACTAACGCCGGGGGCAGTGCTATACTTACAGCAAATAAAAAGCCACGAAACAGATGCAGACTCTTTCTACAGTACGAAGATCGAGAATGCATTTTTTACGTTAAGGAGAGTTTGATTGAACAAACCGTGATTAGAAAAATCGAATCACGGCGAAGCCTGTCATATAATCTACCATGCGTATAAGTGGTCATATCATTAATCAGAATAAATATATAATCAAGGAGGACAAAATCATGATGAAGGCATTAAAGAAGGTAAACTGGAAGAAGCTTGGAATATTTGCAGGTGGAGTATTATTTGGAACAGCTGGTATCAAGGTTCTCTCAAGCAAGGATGCAAAGAACGTATATACACATTGTACAGCTGGTGTTCTTAGAGCAAAGGACTGTGTCATGAAGACAGCAAATACTATCCAGGAGAACTGTGGTGATATCTACGCAGGAGCAAAGGATATCAACGAGGCAAGAGCACAGAAGGCAGCAGAGGCTGACTTTGAGGATACTGAGTGCACAGAGGCTGAGAGCGCTGATGCAGCAGAGACTGTAGAAGAGTAATCAGTATAAGACAAAACATAAGAAAGAGGCGAAGATCTTGAAGTTTTCTATTTTAAATGAAACAAAGAATCGTCTGCGTATACACATGGCACAGAGCCGCATGACCATGGCACAGGCCGACATACTTCAGTATTATCTGGAGAACTGTGAGGCAGTGGAAGAGGTCAAGGTGCACGACAGAACCTGTGACGCGATCATCATATATGATGGTGACCGTGCAGCGGTGATAGATGCGCTGAGACAGTTTGGATATGACAGGGTGGAGGTTCCGGCGGATCTCACAGAGACATCAGGCAGAGTCATGAACAGACAGTATGAGGACAAGCTGTTTTGGAAGACCGCCTGGTACATGACCAAGAAATGGATCATGCCAATGCCGCTTCGGTATTGTCTGACATCCGTCAAAGCTCTCAAGTATATAGGCAAGGGGCTCAAGTGTCTTGCGAACAGGAAGCTTGAGGTGCCGGTTCTCGATGCAACAGCCATAACAGCATCCATTCTGACAAATGATTTCGCGACAGCGGGATCAGTCATGTTCCTTCTGGAGATCGGTGAGATCCTTGAGGAGTGGACACATAAGAAGTCGGTGGATGGACTGGCAAGAAGCATGTCACTCAATATCAATAAGGTATGGGTGCGTGTGGATGATTGTGATGTACTTATGGACAGTGCGAAGATCGCAAAGGATGATCTGGTAGTGGTTCATATGGGCAATGTCATTCCATTTGACGGTGTTGTGGATCAGGGCGAGGGCATGGTCAATCAGGCATCCCTCACCGGAGAGTCAGTACCGGTCCACAAGGGACACGGAGACAGTGCATATGCAGGTACAGTTGTTGAGGAAGGTGAGCTGGTAGTCAGAGTTGTAAAGACTGGTAAGACCAGCAGATATGATAAAGTTGTTGCGATGATAGAGGAGTCTGAGAAGCTTAAGTCAGGACTTGAGAGCAAGGCAGAGCATCTTGCAGATGGTCTTGTGCCATGGACTCTCGGTGGAACTATCCTCACATACCTTTTAACAAGGAATATCACCAAGACACTTGCGGTGCTCATGGTCGACTATTCATGTGCACTGAAGATGTCCATGCCTATAGCGGTATTGTCTGCTATACAGGAGGCAAACAAGCATCACCTCACAGTCAAGGGCGGCAAATTCTTGGAGGCTGTAGCTGATGCAGACACGATAGTATTTGACAAGACAGGAACACTTACAAAGGCATCACCTACGCTTGTACGCGTCGTATCATTTGACGGAAGAGATCCTGATGAACTGCTCAGGATAGCTGCATGTCTGGAGGAGCATTTCCCTCATTCCATGGCAAGAGCGGTTGTGGCAGGAGCTGCAGCCAAGGGGCTGGAGCATGAGGAGATGCACTCCAAGGTTGAGTATGTTGTGGCTCATGGTATCTCATCAAGCATAGACGGCAAGAAGGTTGTCATAGGAAGCTATCATTTCGTATTTGAGGATGAGGGCTGTGTGATACCTGAGGATAAGATAGAGCTGTACGAGTCGTTGTCCAAGACTCATTCACATCTGTTCATGGGAATCGATGGCAGGCTGGCAGCAGTCATATCCATCAAGGATCCGGTCAGACCTGAGTCGGCCGAGGTTGTTTCAAGGCTCAAGAAGCTGGGAATCAAGAAGGTTGTCATGATGACAGGAGACAGTGACAGAACGGCCAAGGCTATTGCAGAGCAGGTAGGGGTGGATGAGTATTACTCAGAGGTCCTTCCTGAGGACAAGGCAAAGTTTGTCGAGGCTGAGAAGACTGCGGGTCGAAAGGTCATCATGGTGGGAGATGGAATCAATGACTCACCTGCACTGTCGGCATCCGATGCTGGAATTGCCGTAAGTGATGGCGCGGAGATTGCCAGAGAGATCGCAGATATAACTGTCAGTGCGGACAATCTGTACGAGCTCGTAACACTTAAGGAACTCAGTAATAAGCTGATGAGCAGGATCAACAGGAACTATCGCAAGATAGTGACCATCAACACAGGACTTATCATCCTGGGCGTGATGGGAGTTATCCAGCCAACCACATCAGCACTGCTTCACAATTCATCGACGCTTCTCATAAGTCTTGACAGTATGAAGAAGCTGCTGGATTGATGATCGGAGCATAGAATTATATTGATGATCGAAGCGTAGAATCATATAGAATATAAAATAAAGCTGCCCTCTTCACTGTGATGAGTACCCGGGATTCCGGAACATTAGTGAGGAGGGCAGTTTTGTAGTTAAAAGATGATTTTAAATAATAAAAATAATCTGTAAGAATTGTTGACCGGGCCGACAGAATATGACAAAATGTACGTATAAATCATGAGTAGATAGCTGAACATAAGGGCAGAATATTAGCAGATATTATCTGGAATGTTTATGAAATGAAAATATACAGATGTGTGTGGAGCACAGCGTGATGCGTGTGTTCATCACAATAGAATGGAGGATGATTAGTATGGTAAAAACGGTAAAAGGCGATAATTTTGAAGATATAAAGGCATGCGGTGTGGCGGTTGCGGATTTCTCAGCAACATGGTGCGGACCATGCAAGATGATGGCACCGGTATTTCACACGGTTGCAGATGAACTGAATGGTGAAGTGGATTTCTTCAGTGTGGACGTGGATGAGAATCCTGGACTTGCGGCTGCCAATAAGGTGTTCAGTGTTCCGACATTGATACTGTACAAGAATGGTGTTGAGGCATCGAGGAGTGTCGGAGCTATATCCAAGTATGATCTTCTCGATTTCATTGAGAAGATCAAATAATTGTCTGTGATATGTATCCCGGATATTTTAATTGGGATCTGAATTGAAGTGGGGATACAAACTAGAAACAGGAAAAACATAAAGCCCTGTCAGACTTAACATTCATATGGGTCTCATATTATGGATACATATGAATGTTAAGTCTGACAGGGCTTTAAGGTTATTGAAAACACATTGACTATCTGGCGTCTCTGTCTACATATTCTCTATACTTAACCAGACTCTTATATGCCGGTCTGATGATCTTGTCTGTAGTGACAAGCTCCTCGATTCTGTGAGCGCTCCATCCAACTATACGTGCCACTGCAAAGAGCGGTGTGTAGAGCTCCCTAGGAATTCCAAGCATCTCATACACGAATCCGCTGTAGAAGTCTACGTTAGGGCTGACACCCTTGTATATCTTGCGCTCCTTGGCGATGAGCTTTGGTGCGATCTTCTCAATGTTGTTGTACAGAGTCATATCCTCGTCCCTGCCCTTGGCAGCGGCAAGCTGTTCGACAAATGCCTTGAAGACTTTTTCTCTTGGGTCTGACAGTGAGTAAACGGCATGGCCCATACCATAGATGAGTCCCTTGTGGTCGTAGGCCTGCTTGTTCAGCAGCTTGTCCAGATATGCCTCTATGGCCTCTTCGTCATGGTAATCCTTTATGTGCTCCTTTATATCATCCATCATGTTCATAACCTGCAGATTGGCACCACCATGCTTCCTTCCCTTGAGGGATGAAAGGGCGGCGGCAATGGCAGAGTATGTGTCAGAGCCGGATGACGTTACAACTCTTGTGGTGAATGTGGAATTGTTACCACCGCCGTGCTCCATGTGAAGCAGAAGTGCGATGTCAAGAACTCTTGCTTCAAGCTCGGTATACTTCATGTCAGGCCTGAGCATCCTGAGGATGTTTTCAGCCACGGAAGCATCCTTGTCAGGTCTGTGAATGTACATACTTCCGTCGTTCTCATAATGGTTGTATGCGTGATAACCATACACAGCCATCATAGGAAATGTTCCGATGAGACCTATACACTGTCTGAGAACATTGTCTATATCCAGATTGACAGCCTGATTATCGTATGAAGCTAGAGTCAGCACACTTCTTGTCATGGAGTTCATTATATCCACACTAGGTGCTTTCATGATGACATCACGGGTAAAGTTGGTCGGCAGGTTCATGGACTCGGCGATGACACTGCTGAATTCTGAGAGCTGGGCCTCGGTAGGCAGTTCTCCGAAGAGAAGAAGATAAGCAGCTTCCTCAAATATATGGCGTTTTCCTTTGCCGCCTTTTACGAGATCCTGAACATCATAGCCTCTGTACAATAACTGTCCGTCGCACGGAACCTTCTGGCCATCCACATCCTTAAATGCTATGATCTGTGATACATTGGTAAGACCGGTCAGAACTCCCTGCCCATTCTCATCACGCAGTCCTCTTTTTACTCCGTATCTGGCATAGAGCTCTTTGTCTATCACATCATGCTGCTGACAGAGAGAAGCCTGCTTCTCAACGTATTCTGTCAGATTCTCCATATACTCCATATAAGTAACTCCTTTCCGTTTGTATGATAAATCAGATGATCTTTTTGCATATGTCGCTTAGACAACATGCATCGCAATGCGGCTTCGTTCTGGCTGTGCACACGGATCTGCCGTGATCCACCAGCCTGTGACAGAAGTCATTGCTCTCATCTGGAGGTACAAGCTTCCACAGTTCCATCTCAACCTTCTTCGGATCTTTTATCCCGTCAACCAGTCCCATTCGGTTGACAAGGCGTATACAGTGGGTATCTGTTACAATGGCAGGTTTGCCGTAGATATCACCCATGATGAGGTTTGCGCTCTTGCGGCCTACGCCGGGGAGCTTAAGCAGCTCATCAAGACTGTCAGGAACCTGGCAATCATAGGAATCAACAAGCATATTCATACATGCACTAATATCTCTGGCCTTGCTCTTCCCCAGTCCGCAAGGTCTCACAATGGCCTCGATGTCACTGACATCGGCAGCAGCCAGTTCTTTTACTCCCGGATATTTGGCAAATAAATCCTGGACTACCACATTCACCCTTGCATCAGTGCACTGCGCCGCCAGGCGGACACTGACAAGAAGCTGCCATGCGTGTGAAGTATCGAGGGTGCACACTGTGTCAGGATATTCCTTCTTCAACCTCTCGATAATGTCCAGTGTTCTCTGTTTTTTCGTATATCTCTTCTGTGATTCCATAAAAAAGACCTCCAGTCTCTATATGATAACATGAAAAGCCTGCAAATGGATATCGAAAAAGAATTCTTAATAAAAATGTTAGAAGTGTGAAAATGTTGGGAAGAGAAGACATGCCGCAGCCCGGTATATGTGCCGGGCTGCGGCATGTCTTTGTAATTATAAATATCCCATCTGAAAGATCTTACTTTGTTCCGAAGATTCTGTCGCCGGCGTCACCGAGACCGGGGACAATGTAGCCGTGCTCGTTGAGGTGATCGTCGAGCGCCGCAACGTAGATATCCACATCCGGGTGCTCGGTCTGCATCACCTGCACGCCCTCAGGCGCACCAATGATGCACATGAGCTTGATGTGCTTGCAGCCGACTTCCTTCATGAACTTCACCGCAGCAGACGCGCTGCCGCCGGTGGCAAGCATGGGGTCGACGATGATGACGTCGCGCTCGGCGATATCGGGCGGCATCTTGAAGTAATACTTCACCGGCTCAAGCGTCTGCGGGTCGCGGAACAGGCCGATGTGACCGACCTTGACGTTCGGCATCATGGTGACCATGCCGTCGACCATGCCGAGACCGGCGCGGAGGATCGGCACAATGGCCAGCTTCTTGCCGGCGATGTGCTTGCAGTGTGCCGTGGCGACCGGGGTCTCAACGTCGATCTCCTCAAGCGGGAGGTCGCGCGTGGCCTCGAAGCACATCAGCATGGCGATCTCGGAAATCAGCTCCCGGAACTCCTTGACGCTGGTGTGCTTGTCGCGCAGGATCGAGAGCTTGTGCTGGATCAGCGGGTGGTTGAAGATGGTTACATTTTCCATAAAGTGAAATCCTCGTCTTTCTTTTATTTATTTTCCGGAGTGTAGACAGCCAGAATATAGTCTCCAAGAGCGTGTGCTACCGGAAGAGAGAAATAGATAGAGCCTTCGTACTCATAGCTGAAACATTCCGGGAATGTTTCCTGGAAAGGAAAATCAGCGTTCTGGAAAAGTGCGGTATAGTAAGACTGATCGGACTCTTTCAGAAAGGTTTTTGCTGCGGCAGCGGTTTCGGCATCAGTTTCCGGGAAGGTACAGTCATCGGACAGTACATAGGAAGCCAGAGTGGCTGGATCGGCCAGATAAGAAAGACCGATATCAGAGCCGGAGCTTAAGCTTAGCGTGTTTGTGTAGAAGATAGCAGTTGGGTGCATGCCGCCGTCCGTCATAACATTGCCATCGTAGCGGACCGTGATACGGTTTTTTGTGGCAGAGAGGACTTTGCAGGTAATATTCAGGGTGTCTTTGGCTTCATCGATTTCCCAGGCTTTCAGGATGGAAAGGGCATTATCTTTCAGATGATCGTTGATTTCCGGTTTCACAGAGTTATCAGAAATGACCGGATATTGAATGGAAACATTACCATTCTGGTAGGTGTCTGTTTTAAC
>ERZ773186.2613-NODE-2613-length-13051-cov-31.763697_pt1 | contig 13051 bp, 16 predicted proteins | sample MGYA00581000_ERZ773186 | MGnify/ENA primary metagenome ERZ773186 (study PRJEB29015, sample SAMEA2737752) | human gut metagenome | biome: human gut; feature: human-associated habitat; material: faeces | place: China | collected 2012 ... | reverse complement strand
TGGACTATTTTTTATTCAATTTTTCAGGTGTGCAATTTCATTATACAATGAGCCTCTTTTTATTGTTGTTCTCCAAAAATTTGAAGCTCTTGTAGCCATTGGCACGGAGAATCCGATAAAAGAAGCTGTGGAAGGTACTCACTAAGCAATTTTGGTTGCCAATAATACGGCTTTGCAGCTCTGCAACTGCTTTCTTAGTGAAGGTTACCACTAAGATGCTACAACCCGGGTCTTCCATGCTCGCATAGTTAATTTTAGCTACAAGAAGGCTCGTTTTGCCAGTACCTGCACCTGCCATTACTACAGATACATCCTTCAATTGCTGAACGGCTGCACACTGCTCTTTGTTTAGCCTGATACCTTGTTGCTTCATTTTTGTGTTCAAACTTAATTTTCTCATTGATTTTTACACCCTTTCATAATAAAATTAGGGTTAGAGGTTTCGCATCATCTCTAACCCTATAAAAGCCGTTGAGTGGCAGCTCAGCGGTTTTTTATTTTGACAAAATTGCATCTGGCCCAAAATCTGCGACAACTATCTCAGCATTTTGGTAGCGCCAACGGTAGTAAGCTAGCTTGCGCATATCTCCCGCTGCTTCAGCTTGCAGCATTCGCTGGTAAGAATTGGCACGGACAGCGTTGATGGCTGCTGTAGCACGGTTATGCTCAGTTTCAACGTAGTTGATGGCTATACAGCCAATTGTTTGTAGCAGTGTTGCAAGTACTACAGCTAAGATGGTTGTTGATAATGCTTTCATGTTTAAAATCTCCTTTCAGGGACAAAGCCCTATAAAAATAAAAAAGCCCATACTCTAAACCTATTTAGGAAGAGAGTATGGGTAAATTTATGTAAAAGCCTCGAACTACTAATATATTGTTCTTGGCTGAGTTTTTAATTAAAAGTCAGACCCCATAGGGCATAAATTCTCATGATTAGGTCAATCAAAGATAATAGGTACCCCTCAGAAAATTTTTATGTGTTGTTATAATAGGGGTGAAGGAATATAATCTCGTCTATTCGGTAATGATATAGATGAAAGGCCTTCAATCTAAAAATATATAAGGAGAATAAAAATTGACTCGAAAACAAAATTTTCGTGAACGCAGACTTGCACTTGGCCTTAATAAGGCAGCAGCAGCCAAATTAAGTAATTTAGATCCTAAAACTATTAAAAACGCTGAAGATGGAAAAAACATTACAGTGAACACACTGAATGCCCTTGAATACCTTTACAGCAGAATGGAAGAATTGACAAATGCTAAAAGTCTATGTAAACAGATATAATTTGCTCTGGGTAAGAGAAGAATACTTCGGCCTAAGTAAACATATGGTAGGAAAGCTTTCCCATATGAGCCCATCAACTGTTGCCAAAGCAGAACATTGTGGCAATGTACATCGATTGACTCTTTATAAACTGTTCTATTTCTATCGCCGCATTTATAGGAAGCTGAAAAAGCTTAATCCAAACTATAAGGCAAATGTGGAATTGATATGGCCTTAAATCCTGAGAAAGTGGCTGCAAGTAAAGCAGCGTTACCAAAACAAATTAATTATATTCGTCAACATTATCCTTATATTGGTGATATTGTTGAGAACAACAATGAAAAGTGTTTTAAGGCCGACTATTTCAATAATGTAGATTTAATTGGTCATTCGCGAGATGGCTTTAGACACTACAACATCCAATGTAAGGCGCGGGAAAGCGGTAATGATGATTTTACTCTTCCTGTTTTAAAACTATCTGGAGAAGCTGCTACAAAGGCTAGAATTGGTTTTTGTTATGAAGGTATAAAATACTCTTTTGATTTGGGCTATGCAGATATTATCGTTGAAACCATAAATAATAGAATATATAGCATTACTAGGGAAGAATTACAGGCATTTGAAGCTCTACCACTTCTTTGGCGTATAGGTGATGCTGTTACTGCTATCCGTTGCAAAAAAATAGTCACTGATTCTGGTGATAAAATGGATACAGATATATATTATGCTTTTTTCTCCACAGAAAAATTAATGGAATTAAGAGAGAAGCTGGCTCTTTTTGCCATAAGCCCATCATTGTGCTCTGCATAACGTATGAGAGTAATAGGTACAATCAATATGAATAAAATCCCTAATTATCGTCTACGATTTGTCGTCAGAACGAGCATAGAAAAAATGGCCGGAGGGCTTGCCCAGCAAGCCTTTCGAGCCACTAAGATTTCCTGCACAAATCGGAGACACTGCGTTTCTCCGTGTAAATATGATTCACACGTTAACAATAAGATATTTGCTCAATACGGATGATTTTAATTACCTTATACCAGATATAGAGCATTCTCCGCACTTTAATAAAGCAGCCCTGAATTCTTTCCTTGGCAATAAAAAATTCAGGGCTAATAATGAAGAATCGTCCTCAGAAACCTATACAGAAGAATGGCTCACCTTTGCCATGTCGTCTGGTGTAATAGGTATCGAGCATATGAAATTTATAAAAATGGCCCAATATCCAAATAATATCTTCCTCGATATTATGATTGATATTGAAGCTTTAATTGAGGGACGGAGAACAGTCAATCTATTCCGTCCTAATTATTATGGCACTTTAGCCGCTTGCATAGCTTACGCATCAGCTATTCTTACTATATTTCCATCGTTAAATGATATAGCATCGGATAATCTAATGGATTTCGATAAAAATACTGTCAATATTGGCTTACCAGTGCTTCCCTATTTATCCCACGGAAAATTGGTTAGACTAGAATACTCCAATAATCTTTACACAGATAATAAGGAACTAGCGTTGGAACTAATCAATAATTCGGTTAGACCTACTGCTTTCTGGCAAAAGGACTTCTCCAATAACGATAATACCCATCTAATTAGAGGGCGTAAGAATAAAAAGCCCACGGCCTTATTCAAAGTTTACGATAAAGAACTAGAATTAGTGGATAAAAACAAATTAAATAATACCCTATTAGAAGAAGCGGAGAATATAATTCGTTCTGAGTATGGTAGGAACCGTTTCGATAAAGATTGGCTTGTGCGTAATTACAATTTGCCTGAGGATATAATGAACACTGCTTTTGCTCGTTCTCCGTTGCTATGCTTCGATTGTAAGCACTGCACGGAGATATTCCTTAAAGCATACGCTGCTCAGATTGGACTCGGTGATTGGTACTCCAAAAAAGAGTTCTCAAAAATCATTCCTACCATAGACTCGGATATAATGGGTCCGCATCAAAAGAAAACGATCCTTAGAGATCTTGCCCCCGTTGTTAGTCAGGCCCGCTCAATCAAAGCTGGTTACGAAAAATACCAACAGTCGGAAGGATATCATCTGGCAAAAACCACCAGAAGTCCTAATGGTACGGATAAAACATTTAAAAATTACCTAAGGTTAATGGATAATGCCGATATTCAGCTGCTCCGTATACCAGATAGAAGGCACATTGATTATCTCCAAAATCCTATAAAGAATATCGTTGAAGCTCCTCGGATAAATAGAGTAGGGGATTATGCTCTTTGTGACTCGGTGAAAAATAACATAATAACCATACTTGACTTTATCTGGGAGGCGTGTGATAGGGTTAAGCCGACAAAGAAAACACTCGAAGAGATATTAAATGACTGCTCTATATATAGTATTACCAATCGATGATATCGATAATAAGCACTGTATATAGAGGAAAACGTGAATATTAAGTATTTCTTGGGTAATAAGTACAGCGCTAGATAATATTTATATTCCATTAAATTTAACAATAAAATGGATAAAAAAACTAGGTTTGTCACGAGCGCCTAGAGAAATTTTTTTGATGGAGAAAACGAATAGAATTAATACTATTGTTGAAATGAACAGATTTTAATGATACACTTAGGCTATAAATCTTGTTACTGGATGTGATTTAATGGAAGACAGGCCCTTATATAATTCTAAAGACCCAAGATCTATAGAAACTTATGCTAAAAAGCTCATAGGCAAGCCTTTTTCTCTAGTTGCTGCGGAAAAAGTGGAAAACCAAAATTATGGCTCTAGAATAGATGATACCAATGATTTATCTAGTTTTTCAAAAAAATCCCGTAAGGGTGGATTGGGTAATCTGCTTGAAAAAATATATTTCGGATATAAGTTAAATAGTGATAGCGATGCCGATTTTAAGGAAGCTGGTGTCGAATTAAAAGTTTCACCTTACGAAATCAACCAAAATGGTAGATTAAAAGCTGGAGAAAGGCTCGTTCTTACCATGATTAGTAATAATGAGCCTGTTGTTGACAGCTTTTATGATTCACACCTATGGGCTAAATGTAAGTTATTGCTTTTGGTTTATTATCTCAGAGATAAATCCTTACCTACAAATTTAGATTATCGTATTGACTACGTAAGCCTTTTTACTCCACCAAAAAAAGATTTAGTTATTATAGAGCAGGACTATGATAAAATTATAGGAAAAATAAAAGCTGGTAAAGCTCACGAAATATCTGAAGGTGATACTATTTATCTTGGAGCATGCACTAAAGGTTCAAATGCTGAAAAAAGTACTGTGCCTCAATTTTATCCGCCTCATATACCTGCAAGAAGGCGAGCTTTTTGTTATAAAAATGCTTATATGACGTATGTTTTAAATCAATACATCGTAAAGGGAGTAGAAACATACGAAGAAATTATTAAAAATCCTGAAGAATTACAAGCACATTCGTTTGAACAAATAATAACAAATAAAATCAATCGATATAAAGGAACGTCAGATTCTATGCTGTGTTCTATTTTTGATAGAGAATATAACAATAATAAGGCTCAGTGGATTGATCTGGCGTATAGAATGCTTGGCATAAAATCTAATAGGGCAGAAGAGTTTTTAAAGGCAAATATTGTCGTTAAGGCCATCCGGCTTGACGAAAAGGGAAGGCTAAAAGAAAACAGCCCATTACCATCTTTTCGATTCTTAGATTTAATCAACGAGGATTGGGAAGAATCAACTCTTTACAATTATCTCTGCGACATAAAATTCCTTTTTGTAGTGTACCAAAAATTTAATGATGCTTATGTTTTAAAAGGCTGCCAGTTGTGGAATATGCCAGTTAAGGATTTGGAAGAGGTAAAATATGAATGGGAAAAAGTGAAGATAGTTTTGAAAAACGGAGTTGAGTTTTGGAAGGAGTACCATCGTAATGGTGTAATAATTAAAAATAATCTACCAAAGAAGTCTGAAAACCATATTACCCACTTAAGACCACACACTCAACAGACATATTATCAGTTCGTTGATGGAGAAGTATTCGGTAAAGGCAATATATCTGATAGTGATTTGCTTCCCGACGGAAGGCGGATGACTAGGCAGAGTTTTTGGTTGAATAACTCTTACATATTAGAGCAATTAGAAGAAAATTTAAAGAAACCCTTGATCCCATGAGTACTTCTATGAGATAATATATAAAATACTATGAGGAGTAATAATAAATGGAAAAAACCATATGTGAGCTTTTTGCTGGAGTAGGTGGGTTTCGCTTGGGGCTTGAAAGAGCGTCAAGAGATTTTGAAACCGTATGGTTCTCTCAATGGGAGCCAGGAAAAAAGAACCAATGGGCACACGATTGTTATGTACAACATTGGGGAGATATAGACGAGTATACTGGAATTGATATTGCCGAGGTCGACAAAGATAGAATTCCTGACCATAATTTATTAGTTGGCGGATTTCCTTGCCAAGATTATTCTGTTGCTAGGCCTTTACCTGGTTCTGTAGGTATTGAAGGGAAAAAAGGAGTATTGTGGTGGCAAATAAGAGATACTATGTTAGCTAAAAGGCCACCATTCGTATTATTAGAAAATGTTGATCGTCTTTTAAAATCTCCTGCTTCTCAACGTGGCAGGGATTTTGGCGTTATTCTTTCATGTTTTGCCGCATTAGACTATTCTGTTGAATGGAGAGTAGTCAATGCAGCTGAGTATGGTGCTGCCCAAAGGCGTAGACGTACTTTTATTTTCGCTTACTCCAACAAGACTAAATATGCATTAAGAACCAATAATCGCAGTGCCGAAGATATTATGTCTAGTATAGGATTCTTTGCTAGGACATTCCCAATAGAACAACATTTTGATTTATACGATGTAGAAATTGATTTTAACAATATTCCTGAAATATCTGATTCATTCAGTTTTGACTTCAAAAACTGTGGCTATATGTCAAATGGCATTGTATATACAGCTAATGTTGCTCCCGTTGAGGAATCTCCAATAACTTTACGCACATTACTAGAAAACAATGTTGAAGATAGGTATTACCTTGGTGATCAATTGAGTAAATGGGAATATCTAAAAGGTGCAAAAAAAATAGAACGGACTGCTAAAAATGGACATAAATACATATTTAGCGAGGGAGCAATAGCGTTTCCTGATTCTATTGATTTGCCTGCACGTACAATGCTTACCTCCGAGTCTAGTGTTAACAGGAGTACTCATGTCGTTCGTGATCCTGAAACAGGAAAGTTGAGATTGTTAACTCCTTTGGAGACAGAAAGAATTCAGGGGTTTGATGATAATTGGACTAACACTGGTATGCCATTACGTTTTCGATACTTCTGTATGGGGAATGCTCTTGTTGTTCCAATGATTACTAGAATGGGAAGGACATTAATTACAATTATGGAAGGCGAGGACTAGGTACATATTTTGAGTAAGTATTGTATTGTCCATTGTTAGTGGTGATTGATTTTGAAAGCAAAGAATGAAAAAGTTTCAAAAACTATGAGTCATATTAAAGGGTATGACACTAAAATAGAAGTAATGTTACGTAAAGCACTATGGCATGAAGGTATCAGATACAGAAAGAATTACAAGGTGTTTAATTGTCGACCTGATATTGTTATCACGAAACACAAAATTGCAATTTTTTGTGATGGCAGTTTTTGGCATGGGAAGAATTTTATTCCCCATAAAATATGTCATAACAGCAATTTTTGGGATAATAAAATAATGCGTAATATCGAAAGAGACTTAGATAACACAATAATGCTCAGAGACAATGGATGGGTAGTTTTGAGGTATTGGGAAGATGAAATTATAAATAATTTAAATTCATGCGTTGATGACATAAAATCATTTATTTTAGATAGAATAAGATTAAATATCAAATAGTTGAGATTGTTGATTGACCCTGCCGTTTCTTGGTAGGGTCCTTTTTAATAATGTAAGAAAAATACAAAGATAATAATAAGAGAATATATGGATAATGTTTGAACATAATGCGATTTAAAGATTCAATACTTAGATAATATACGAAAAATGTATAAAAAATGTATTGACGATGCGCAAAAAATACTCTATAATAAAGGAAAAGCTAAGGAGGAATTCTCATGGAAAATAAAACATCTAGCAGGAGAGAAAGATTTAATAAAATTGCGGTGAATCGTACCAACAAAATATTGGATATGTTAAGGCTCTTAGGTAATTGCTCTAATACAGCTAGCTATGAGTATTCAGAAGAAGAAGTAAAAAAAATATTTACTGCTATAGAGCAAGAAGTTAAGCTTCAAAAACAAAAATTTGGAAATCAAAAAAAGCAAAATACTAATAATCGTTTTGAACTATAGGAGTGATATGATGGAAGCGGCAAAATGGTGGTCTGACAGAAAAGGAGGGGGCTCATTTAGAGGACCCAATGACTCTGGTATATGTACTTTTTCTGAGACAGTAGTACAATCTATGGTTAGAGAAGTTATTCAAAATTCATTAGATGCTGATAAAATAGATATTTCTAAACCTACTATTGTTAAGTTTAAATTGTTTACTATTCCTGAAGCAGATTTTCCTAGCGTAAATCAATTCAAGGACATATTACAGAAATGTCTCAATTGCGATGAAAGCAATCGCCAAGACTATGACATTCAAAGCATTTTTAATAATGCTTTAGATGCCATGAATGGGAATATTAGTGTATTGAAAATCAGTGACTTCAATACTGTTGGCCTTGAAGGGTCAAATAGCGGTAAAAAAGGTACAAGCTGGAGCAGGCTAACAATGGATTGTGGAAGTGCTAACAGTAATAGTGGAGCTCAGGGCAGTTTTGGCATAGGCAAATCTGCTCCGTTTGCATGTTCTGCTTTAAGAACAGTGTTCTATTCATCTCTAGATAAAGCAGGAATAAAATCTACAATTGGTGTGGCTAGATTAGTATCCTATAAAGAAAATGATTATGAGGATTCGTGGACTACGGGAGAGCTTCATTGGACAAATAGACAAGGTATGGCTGTACCTGAACTTTTAAACATTGACAATGAGCCTCCAAGAACTCAAAGCGGTACCGATATTTATATTATGGGTATGTGTGAAGAAAAGAATATGGAAAAGAAAATAGTTTTATCAGTAGTGATGAACTTTTTGGTTTCTATATGGAATGGCAAGCTAGAAGTGTTTGTTGGGGATAAGGTGATAAATAGCCAGAATTTAGGATGTATTATAGATGAGCTTTATTCCCGTGAATATGAAGAGATTGTATGTTACAAATCGGGTAAAGAAGATAGAGATAATTTGAAGAATTATTATTCTCTGCTTAACATGTCTAATAAAAAATGTCATAAAATCCCTATTCTTAGCTCTGCATATGGGAGTGCATATGGTTTTGAGGATTATGAAGCTACATTATATCTTTTGGAGGGCGATGATTTAAATAGACGAATCCTTATAACACGTAAAGCTGGCATGAAACTATTTGAACAAGGAAGCATAAGTGGCTCTATATCTTTCACTGGCATATTAACTATTACTGGCGATAATATGAACAGAGAGTTTAGGAAGATGGAAGTAGCTTCTCATGATAAGTGGGTTCCTGCTGCTTGTAAAGATAAAAGAGAGAAGGATAAATTGACGGATATGTATGGTGATTTAAGAAGGCTTTTGAGAAATATAGTTAGAGAAACCATGGTGAATAATAGTGATGAATTGGTAGATGCTTTTGGTGTAAATGAATTTCTACCGTCTGACAATAGCAACAGTATGGATGGAAGCTCTTTAAAAGAAAAACTATTAGGTGTGCCAAGCGTCAAAAATGAGAAAGATGTTTCTCCTGCTGAAAGAAGAAATCATAAGCGTGAGGGCGGAGAGAATTCTGGGCTTGTTATACGTCCTGGTGGTGAAAGTGCTGGCAGAAGATTCAGGGTTAGAAAAAAGAGCGGTAAAGGTGGAAATTCTAGCTCAACGTCTTCTGGTATATCTGTAGGCTTAGAAAAAGGTTTCCAAAATTTGTCTACTTCAGTTAAACAAAGCTTGGTATGCTTAGACCGACAAAATGGTAAGTATCTCTATCAGTTTGTTCCCCCAAGCAACAAAAAAGAAAAGCTGAGTTTTTATCTTAATGGTGAGCAGTTTGATGCCAGATTAGAAATAGAAGAAATTGGCATTATGGATGGTGCTGTTAATGTTGTTGCTGGTCAAGGAAATACAGTTATTCTGACTGGCTTGAGAAAGGGAAAATTAGTTAGGTTAAATATAAAAATACCATTTGATCAATACTGCAAACTAGAGGTAGAGCATTATGAAGCAAAAAAATAGTTTATACCCTTATCCTGTCTTGGGTGCTGGAAGGCCTGACTATGTTATTTCGAGTTTTAATAGTAATATTAATACCCGTATAGAGTTTAATTGTTTTGTCGTTGATGTTGAATTTTCTCTTAACGACGATGTCTTAATTAAAAGAATAGCAGATGGAAGTGCTGCTTATGTCGTTAAAGTTGAGTGTTCCAACACTGCCTTTAGGGAAAAATATCAGACAAATGATTTACATTGCGAGATTAGAATAGATTTAAATAATATAAAATCTCTTGTTACCGTCTATACGTATGTAGTGGCACTGAAAGATATCCATGATTATCAAAACCCAAATTTTAACAATATGTATAATGGAATAAAAATAAACATAAATAAAGCAAACATACTGGCGGAAGGTTATGGTAAGAGGATTTATTTAGATGATAACGATTTTGAATACAAAGATTCTGATTCATTATTTAGAGTGCAAAAGATAACTGACAATGTTCAATGGATAGATGTTAGTTACCACCATGATGATTATGTACTGATTCGTATGAGTGAAGAATTTTATAATAAGTATCTTATGCTCTCTAGAGGTAGGTATAAGGAAACTATATTCTCCATTATTATGTTACCAGTACTGGTTGCATTGTTAAATACCATGGCATATGATAATGAAGAACATGAAGGTAAAAAGTGGTTTAATATCATAGTGGAGAAATTGAGAAAGAATGGGATAGATTTGGATGATTTAAAAAATCCGAATGACAAAAAATCTGCATTAGTTGTATCTCAAAAGATTTTTATGAATCCTATTATGAAAGCAATGAATGAGATTATTTCTTTCTCTGATGATGATTGAAGAGGTAAATTATGCTGCTAAAATTTTTATCTAGTGAAGCTGTAACTGATATTAAAGCAAATTTTGAGAGTTATAAAGATAAAATAATCTCCGAAGATAGGACTTGGATAAATGAGTATCTTGGGAAAGAAAACCGGGTTATAGAAACTGATATAGAGGTTGAGGATTTGCATTTGAAATGTGAGGGCGATTATTCTGAGACAGATTTAACGAATACTATGGAAGTATTCTCTAAGATGAAGGACATCCCAATTAAAGTTGCTGCTGATGAACGACTATGGGCTTGGTTTGCTTTGGTATATTGTTGGGACTATACACTGTACAGAAGAAAAGATGAGTGGAAACTCGATGTAGACTCTAATGCTAAACAAAAAGATAATAAGATTTTTAATTCATTCCTTTTTTTGTACAATATGAGCAGGTCTCAGGTAGTAAACTCTATGTCTAGGTTGTGGTGGGCTAGTTATTACACTTTTGATGATAATAGAAATGATAAGTTTGAACTTACAAAATTTTATTATAGAAAAGCTTTTCCTTCCAAAGCTGTTTTGGTAGAATCTAGTAAGATTACGGCAAATAATGATGTAAGGCTAGGTTTGTTGTCTGCTATTCAAGATTGGTGTATATGTAACAAATGTGAATTTAAGCGGGAGCATATTGTTTCTACTACTAGTTATCTTAATTTTATAGGAGGAGTATCAGTTCTCGATGTCTATTCTAGAAGTGATATATACAATCTTACTTACCAATACTTGGACAAAGTTTTTCTAAATAAAGTTAGACAACATATTTGAGCGGCCATTTTGGCCGCTCTTCTTTGTATTATGAATTCACACTTAAGGCCGGAGGTCGCTATATTTTTTTTGTTTTGCTCTACATAATGTTGCTTTGCTGATGCCAGTGATATCTACAACTTCTTTGTAGCTGTGTGTTTGTAACAACTCCAAAGCGTAGAGCAGCTTCTTTTCTGGCAGTGGTGGTCTGCCTTCGCGAAAACCAGCCTTAGTTCTAGCTACTTCTTTTCCTGCCTGTGTCCTCTCAATTATCATACTGCGTTCGAGCTCAGCTACGGCAAGTAAGGTAGTGATGAAGAAGTTTCCCATAGATGTGTTCTCCAATAAGCCGATATTGAGGACGTGGACTTTAACGTCTTTTTTGAACAGGGCACGGATAAGTTCTATGCCTTCAGTTACATTGCGTGCAAGCCTATCGAGTTTAGTAACCATTAGTGTGTCACCAGCTTGGAGTGAATCAATCAAAGCTTGCAGCTTGGGCCTACTGGTTGTCTTTCCAGTGAATTGTTCTGCTGTGATGCATGTCGCACCATTTGCCGTTAAAGTCGCGGTCTGTTCTTCTAAAGAGTTTCCGTGGAGTTGCTTTTTGCTCGATACACGAGCGTAACCGTAGATCATAATACAATAATCTCCTTTCATTAAATAAATTGTTTTGAATATAAGAAAAGAGACCGTCCAAAAGGCTTGAATTCGTAGCCTAATGGACGGTCTCTTAACTTTTGAGTTTTGAGTATTTCTTAGTTTGTATGCTGACAAATGATTGCTATTTGCAAGCAAATAATGTTATAATTAAGAAAAAGATAGGAGGCGATTAAAATGTCCAAATCTGCAACTGTATTTGCTCGTGTTGAGCCTAACATAAAAGAACAGTCTGAGGCCATCCTGAATAACCTCGGTCTTTCCATGTCAAATGCTATAGATATGTATTTACGCCAAATCGTCATGAATAAAGGTATTCCTTTTGAAGTTCGTATGAATATCAATACTCCTGTTGCCATGGGAGCACTATCTAAAGAAGAATTTGACGCTGAGATAGCAAAGGGGTTAGATGATATCAGAGCAGGAAGAACCTTTACTGCTGCTGAGGTTAGGGCAGAGATGGAAAGGGATTTCGGACTATGATATGGCAAGTGATTTATTCCGCTAAGGCAAAACAGGATTTGCGTGATATAACGGAATATTTGAGTTATGTTCTTATGATGCCTGAAACAGCTAGGAAACTAGCCAATCTCATAATCAAAGAAATTGAAGGTTTGGATTTTATGCCTAGTAGATTTCAGGTCTTTCCTCATGAGCCGTGGGCTAGTCAGGGAATCAGATGTCTTCCTGTAAAAAAATATAATATTTTCTATGAGATTAATGAAGATAGCCATATCGTTAGTGTAGTTCGTATAATGTATGCTGGACGAGATGCTGCAGCACAGTTTGATGAAACGTTTTGATTAGAGAACTGTTGTATGAATAGACGTTTGCAACAAACTTGCAACAAAGTATGGAAAAACCGCATGAAATTGGCCTTCTCAGAGATAAATAATTATCCAAACGTTAATTTTTGGTTTACTGTCAAGCACCAATCACAAACACAAATCGCACAAATTACTCCGCAACTGTTTTGGTTGCGGAGTTTTTGTATTTCCCGGCTAAGCTGATTCGGATTGAAAATGTAATTTTAACTAAGCGCTTTGTTTCAGTAGTCGTAGTAAACGAAAATAGCACACCTCATAATGCTTTCGGTATTTCAAAGGAATTTACGGTTTATGCATACTATTTGTCTTCCCAAACACTATAATCAGATATTTTAGAATTGTGCTTTACTCTAATGTAAGAGATGACGTATAATAAGTTGCGCAAATTCAATTCAAAAAGATAGACATAGAGACTACCTT
>ERZ773186.2602-NODE-2602-length-13113-cov-17.466381_pt1 | contig 13113 bp, 10 predicted proteins | sample MGYA00581000_ERZ773186 | MGnify/ENA primary metagenome ERZ773186 (study PRJEB29015, sample SAMEA2737752) | human gut metagenome | biome: human gut; feature: human-associated habitat; material: faeces | place: China | collected 2012 ... | reverse complement strand
TATAATGGTCACGGATATTCTCGTCATCCCGTTTCTCCCACATCAGCTTCTCTGCCTTTGCACGCTTTCCATGCGCTGCCCAGTAATCAGCCTTTTGAATGTAATAGCGATAATGGAAGTATTTCTCTTTCTTGTTTTTCAGTCGCTTGCTGATATGAGCTAGATACGCCTTTTCATCATCACCGCAAAGTAGCGGCATCGCCTCATCCACAAACCACTCAAAGCGCATGAAATAGTTGTCGCCAATTTCCTCACATTGTTCTGCTATCTCTCCAAGCATTCCCAAACGAGAATCCTCCTCTATCTCATCACTATTGATTAACAACTCCCTCACCATGTCTGCTGATTGGGTGACAATATCCTTTAACATCTTGTTTTCCTCAGCCCAAACATCATATCTGGCAGGGGTGTAAGCCAAGTGGTCGTGCTTGAACTCTCGGCAAGTGATGGTCAATACATATCCAGCTATCAAGGCAGCATCAATCAGATTACCTTTCTTCTTCATGCTTTTTGCTTTTCTCATCATAGCAGCCAGATCTTGCTCTATCTTCCTCCAGTCCAATTGGGGTTGTCCGAATCGCTTGCCCAACACACCAGCATGAGCAAAACAAGCCTCCACCTGCTCCTTGTAGTTACCACGCTCTGGTTTCCAATATTTTTCCACCAAGGCGGTAGCGAAGTCCTGATGCGTAGCTGCATACTGTCGAACAAAGCTTTTCATCTCCTTGCCCGATATTTTCGAAAGTACTTTATCTATCTTGTCTATTTGAGTGTTTGTGTTCATTTTGCAATGTTTTTAAATTTTTGCCTGAGTATTTGCAATTTTGCTTAAAGAGACATTGGTTTAATTTTAACAACTGCGATATCAGCCATTTTATTGAAAAGAACTTTCTTGTGTACATCTACAGTTGTTCTGACATTCATCTTCATTTTAGATTTGTCACATTCTTCTTTAAAGTCAAAGCTAATATTTTCATTTGTAGAATTCACGATAGATGGTAAATCTGACTTAGCTATTATTAACAAGCTCCCCTTGAAAAAATCAAATGACTCCAAATCATTAAGCAAATCATATTTACCAATAGCTTCTATCTCTATATATGGAACCGTTTGACGATAAAACACATCTTTTCGTACACGAGTGGTATTTAAAATAGCATCAAAAGGAGTAGCAATTCCTATTAATACATAATTCTCCTTCTTTCCATGTGTAAATTTCTCAAAAAACAAGTCAAAATCAGAAACTTTAAGGGTCTCTTTATGCATATTCATTTTACTAAAAACGCATAAAGCCAAATATACAAATCGAGTTGAAATCAACTCGACAAAATCATAATAGATGTTTCGACCACAATTATATGACTTAGCATCAAGGAACATCAACTTATGAACAAGAAGTTGGCAAGGATTTACCAATTCCTCTTCATTCTTATTCCTTGCATCTTCTACAAATAATCCTTTAGGGATATATCTTAAGGCATCTCTTTCAAATTGTGTGAATCGGTTTTTGAAATCATCAATGATCACATTATTTAGTGACATACAATACAAGTCTTTTACTGATACACTATTCGTTGAATTGCCGCTAAACAATTTATAAATTTTCTTCACGATATTGCAACCAACCTTTTTCCTAATAACACTTTCTTGCTCCTTCAAAATTGGCATATCATTGATGGACTTCATTTGCTGTATACAATTTTCCAATAAGCTATCAAAATCCACATTCTTTATATGGGGATATAACTCTGTTATTTTCTTATGTTGTTTTATGCTCTCAGCAGCTTCTTTAAGATTATCTCGTCTTTCTTCTATTGCTTTAATATACTCAGCCGTAACAGGTTTCAACACAAAATAATTCGTGCTATCATTTTTTGACATTAAAAGAAGCAACGCTGAAGTGTATCGTGTCAGCAATTGCACAATATCAGTGTTTTTATCACATAACTGCTCACTTAGAACACTACTAATATATTGTTTCAGACTTTGAGCATACATTATCAATATATTAGCCCCTTCTATTGGATATAAAGAAGGAAAATATGTTCTCTTATAATTTAACAGAATATCAAGTAGGTAGTACTTTTCCTTTTCAAAGCCATAAGCCATAGAGATATAATGAAATACAGCCAAATTAGTCCATGACTCATATGATTTTTTCTCTACTATATTTCTATAAATTACCTGTCCTCCCTTTATATAATGAATTTGTGGCAGTTTAAGAAGATATTTAAAATAGTAATTTGCATAATCTAGGTATTTGAAAATTAAACTAACATTGTTCTTGTCTATCATTCTACGAAAACAGGTAGCCAAGTACAAAGCATCGTTATGAGCCAAATACATTGTTCTGTTAAAAGCACCAACCATTTTAAACACAACGGTTTCATTGGACATATACCCTCTTGAAAATGGCGTAAAATCCAGCATTAAATCCATGAAGAATGCCATGGTTAAATAATGTATCGCAGATTCTTTTATTACATCATCTGCATCCTTTTTAAAATTCCAAGTTGATATACTATTCTTTTCTCGTTCAATAGTTGTATCAAGTCTACCAAGAATATTTTGAAACAATCCAAAATCATCATGCTTTATCGAATATCGTGCAACTTCATACAATCTATTAATATAGTTTTCATTTGGAGCTTTATCTTTCCAGTTTGATACCATTTTTTCTGTAGATTTCATGATAGTATTACCTTCCGTATCTTTTCTGTGAAGATAATACCTAAAAGTTATTTTCATGCCTATCCTCCATTTCGATAGTTTCGCAACCCTTTGTTCGTATTTATATCTTGCATCTAAAATCTCTAATAACCGTTCTGGATTACTGTATTTTATGGACCGTTTAGCAAAAGACCATACTAAGAATGCATAAATACTTGCAATCAATAATGAAATGCTATTCCATATAGTATATTGTACCAGGAAACTCTCTTTAAAAAACAAAGAACAGCCCCCATAAATTATGACATAAGTTATACAACAAAAACTTGCTTTCCAAAATAGTCTGTACAACCAAGACGAACTAAAAAGATTAGATAATAGCTTGGACTGATACTTGTCGTTTATTTGATTAATTCTATCGAAGATAAAAGGAAAAGAGAAAGCAAACAATGCTATTATCAAGGGAAAAACAATAATTCCGACAACATCGCTATACCCAATTCCATCTAAATAGATATCATTTACGCGATTTAAAATATCCCTTTGTGTATTATCAGAAAAAACAATAATAGTATCATGGGCAACTTTGCTCATAGGAAATTGCCAATCATTCATACGCAGAAAAATCAAACTATCATTTCGCTCTAATATACTATCCAACAAATAAGAATGACACATTAATATACCAACCATAACCTAAATCAAATAACAAAATTATTCCTCAGCATGCCATAATCTTTAAAGCATTCCGTATCTTCTATTTCCTTCCATGCCTCCTTGTTCTTTTCATCCACGAACGCAGGACATTCATCGCCGTATGTCGCTCGCCAAGCTATCTCGTCAAACTGGAGATACCGCTGATCGCGTTTATGTTGGTTATTTGGGTTCATCGTTCTATTCTTTATATCGAGACCCAATCTTTTCTATATTTCTCAATGCAAACATCTTCTTTGAAGAAGCTTCTACTATCTTTTTGATTGCAGAACAAGACAATATTCTTTTTGCTTGTTTTAGAACTACCATATATCAGCCCATCAACACTATGACCATGCGAGTCCTTAAACATATATCTCAGATATTCTGTAAATATTTGTGTCGGAACATATTGAAGATGATTTGTATCTTTGGGATTAACTCTTTTGGTAATATTCTCATTAAAATGGTGAAGGAACTGGTTGCCTTGCCAATTATTAACCCAAAATGATTGTTCTGGAATGGATGTCAAATCTATTATTCGCAAATCTCTTGATGTTTCAAAATACCCAACAATTAAACCATCTGAATCTCCACCGACACATTCTTTCATAGCCGTTTCTTTTTCAAATGCTGCATAGAACATGGATATACCTGCAGGACTCATTCTGTTTGGAAATGCAAATTGATTAGGTGGAGACGTTATGTCGTCAAATCTGAATTTTGCATTTATGTCATCTACTTTTCTTGCACGATACAACTTAGTTCCAGACTTAATGGTTCTCACAAGTTTTTGTTCATTTATCAGTTCCTCAAGTATGCTCAAAATATCTTCACGACGTCCGTCTTTCTCTTTAATAATTTGTTTAAATTCTGGCATTGCAAGGAATGTAAAACGTCCTTGATGAGTGACAGTATCTACAAATCTATCCCATTGGTTTGCATACCTAACTCTTCTATCCTCCTCATAGAAATCACTGCTAACCCATTGCTCGGTTATAAAAATGCTTACAATGTCCTCATTCAAGTCATCATTGTCTGTGTGCAAATCAAGAGCCTGCAATAATTCTTCCTTACTTTCGTAATATTCGAGTTCTTTAGGAACCACATAGCAACCAATCTTTTTGAATCCAGGGATGATTTCATGGTCATCATCATAAAAATCATCTGCCAAATATAAATCAGCATCGTCCAAAGGCTTGTAATATAGATTGATTTTCCATACGATATTTTTCCCGAAAGTTTCCATGTCACAAACAGTTCCATGTTTTCCGCAATAAGAACATTCCCCATTTTCACCATACTTGTCAATCATTTCATTAAGATACTTATCTGAAAAATGATTCTTGCAAACATATTTGTCTGCAAGTTCAGAACTTGGCCAATCTTCCCGCTCTTGCAACTCCATCATTTGATTCTTTGCCCATCCCATATCATTACTTTTTATTTACCTGTTTTTTCCACATACGAAGTAATCTATCATTAACTTTTTTATCTGGTGTAAATTCTCGTATGTCTTCTAACACTACTTCACATTTCAAAAGATAGTCTATGAGACCTCTACTCAAAATTTTGCATTTGTCCCATTTTTCTATGAAATAAGAACTTGTTGTATACATAGACAACTTGTTCCAATCTGATTCAGAAAGTTCATTGTTGCTTAGTTTTACATAAAGATGATAAAAACTATGCTTCAACATGGATACTGCTATGGAATCATACCAATTATGGGAAAGTATATAGAGATAAAGGTAGTACTCAATATTCTTTTTACCAGTATCTTCATTCAACAAACCTTTCCAACATTTAGATCCTGTTTTTTTTACAAGAACATCATTTGGCTTTATTTCGTTTATTATAAAGCGTTCCACATTTTCATTAATTGCATTCTGTGTGCCCATCCAATCCAAAATCTCTTGTTTTTTTATAAGGCAAGCTTTTTTCAAAAATGGACTAACAAACTTCTGAACTTGTGAGTTTATTGCATCAAAAATAATTTTCACAGAATCTTTTGTGTGTCCAACCATCTTTTGTGCAAGATTGTCATCAATAAGAGTCTCTGCATCTATAGTCTTTTGCAACAATTCCTCCCAGTAGTGAAATGTATGAAAATCATGATTACAATACAACAACGCGATTGTAGAAAATTGTTCGTGTGGTAATTTTAACCATATACCAGATTCAAAGAATCTCTCGCTATTTTTTAAAAGAGGTAATAAATGTTCCCAATTTTCATTTGCCAACGAAAGCATTTCACTTTCATTCATCGTATTAAGAGCATAGTTTAATGCTTTGAGAGCAACATCATTAACATGTTCTAACTTTGCAATATCATTAATTAGTTCAACGAATGCTACATGTTCATTTTTATCCAACTCTTCTAATCTTGAATCAAAAAGAGTCATTTCTGGATGTAAGAATGAGACATTGTCTAAAGATGCTATCTGAAAAAGGTAATCTTTTTCTGTACCATACAGCCCCGATATTTTTTTAGACAAGAAATTGCATTTCAATCGAACGCCTTCATTTGCATGGGGAAAATGTTTCTCCAAGATATGAAGAACCTCCGCAAATTGTCTTTGACCTACTTTTTCGTTTAACGCTATATCCAACTTTTTCATGAGAACAGAAAAAGCCATTAGCTTGTCTTGCTCATCTCCAATATCTTCTTTGAACAAACGCATCAAGTTTGGGAAAGGATCATTAGCTGTTTTTGACTGTTCAAAAATGTATCTTATAGCATCCGCAAAGTTTTCTTCTTCTATTTTTCCTTTCCATGGAGCATTTGACAAAGACATGTGTGTTGGATTGTCGGTAAACTGAATGGAAAAATCGTTTTCACCAAACTTCCTACGTGACATAGAACCTGTGCTCAAAGATACATTTTTCAACATTCCTACAGGCATGTATTGGAGCAAATAAAAACATAATTCGATATATGTCAATTGAGGTTTGTCCATAAAGAAAAATAGATTTTTATTATTCCCTAATAGCAACATATAGATTGCCATCAACGACACGCCATCAAACTGTTTAAAGACTTCTAAGGATTCTCTTCTCTCAAAATCTTTAATTTCTATTTTCTGTCTGTAAATCTCATACTTATCTTTTTGTGGTCTTCGGAAATAATCTTTCAACACTCTAAAGTCAAAATTTCTGTCCAACTCTTTCAAGTCGACAATGAGCGTATGAGTCCATACGCAGCCTGGTCGTTCCATTTCTTCTGCATACCATGTCTTGGCAAAAGCATATCTTTCGCCATGAGAAAGTGGATAGAAAGTCATGTACGCATCATCTCCTGACACATCTCTGTAGCCTGTCCAGTCGCTAAGTACAGACATCAATGAAGAATCGTCATTCGGTTTAAAGGGAAACGAACTTGCCAACAGTCCGTGACCTTTATTGTACCCATGCAATGCTTGTTCAATTATCATTTTTTAGGAGCAAATATAATGGCAATGACAAATCATGCGATATTTCATCACCGATTTCTACAAATGATCTCTTGCCTTCTCTTGTTTTGGCTTTTACTTCTTTTTTGGTCTCTTCATAATCCTCCTGATTTTCTTTTGGATACTCCAAACCTTGCGCACTAAGACCGATTATCTCATGATTTGGAATGTGGAAACGAATAAAATTATACAAGGCTGGAGATTGTTCTCTGAGATATTCCTTTGGATTACATACCTCAGTACCATTTTTAGTCTTCTTATCCCACCAAGATAAAGCAATGACAACCTTCTTGAATTTCTTTTTTCTCAATAGATATTTTAGTACCATAATATTCATTGCCGCAGCGGAAATATCGCTTGATTTGAAAGGCTCAATATCTGTTTCTGGTAATTTCTTGTCTTCCTCTTCCGCTCTGTGGTCATCTGCAAATTCCACTATTGAAACATCACTGATAAGAAAGAGCAATGTATCAGCGTCTTTCAGCCAACCTGTCAAAAGGGCACTTTCTTCAAGTACTACTATATCGCGAAATGTTTCACCAAGGAAGTCTGGAATTTCCATTTGCATTTTCTCTCCACTTTCAACAGCTTTGAGATTAATCTGAACGCTTTCATTTTGATTAGAGTTGGTTCTGTCAATAGGGGACATTTCCCTATAAGAGTCTCTTAATCGGTTCAACACGCTAATATCATTTGGCAAGTTCGTTTTATCCTCGACCAACTTAATCTCTTCATCTTTAGCTGGATGCCTAAGACTATACCACAAAGCTCCAATATATGTAGATTTTCCTGAATCTGGTAAACCTGCTATCATACATTTTGTTACACTCATAATATTTAGTTCAACTCTTTCAATAATGTTTGTACCCAATTTGTCTCAATGAATTGGAATGGATTTTCTTCTTCCAATGTATTCACAAGATATTTGAATGTATCTTTTAGTCCATTATCCAACATGTTATTGGATATGACTTCAAACTTGTGAGAAATGGTAATGTGATATTCATCACACATCATTTTTTCCAAATCTTCTCTTTGCCTTTGAAACAAATTCTTCTGTTCTTCAGTTTGATTCAAATCTATCTTGTTGTAGATTACGTCTATTCTCTTCCGATTTTGAAAAACGCCTGCGCTGTACATACGGCTAAGAAGAGTTTGAAAGTCCTCATTAAAAACACTATACTCATCCTCATCATTCAAAGACGCTGAATCTATGAAGAAAATAATATGAGGCGAATTGATAAGTCCTTTATCTTTTTTGACATCATCAAGATTACTGGTATAGTTGTTCTTATACATCTCACCAGCTCTATCGGAAATGATAAGTTTCTTGAATTTATTTTTATACAAACACAAGGTCAGAAACTGTCCTTCTACTTGTGAGGTACGAGCAGTACGCTTGGAAGTCCTGAATGCTTCATTTCTAATATAAGCTCTTCTTTCAAATCCCACGTATGTGTCGGAATCAACAAACTGGTATCCATCAATTTCACCTGCGCCCATAAATTGATGATACAATGATGCTACAAAAGTAGATTTACCTACTTCCGAAAATCCTACCAATGTAACGAGATGTGTATCATAACTGCCTAATACGTTGTTAATGTTGTCGTCAGTCAAAGCATCACAATAGTATTGAGACGTATTGTTCACATGCTCTTCTTTCCTTGCCGTTTCTGGACTTGCCTTAGTCACACCAGCCAAGGTCTCCAATAGGTCTTTTTTATCTTCCATTGCCATATTATTTTAACAAGTCTTCCAATAACAACTCATGATAGAGGTACACAAAGAACTCTTTCGGAGTAAGTTGGACATCTTTCAGACAATATGCCAATTCACTTTCACGAGCGTTATTTATCTCTAACAATAAAATTGATTTTTCTGATTTTATATTCTCACGTGTCTTGCTGAGGGCTGCTATTTTCAGCAACGCTTTCTCAACATTTTGCTTTTGACCTTTTCCACCACGTGGAAAGACATTCGACATCAAAGCCTCAAAGTCTGCCTTCGTGAGGATTTGGGGCTTATTGATGAAATAATGTTTGAGAATAAGATATACTCTAATGAATGGATCGTTCTCTTTTAGTTCACTAATAAAACGTTTCACTTCTGCATCCCATGCTATAAGAGCCAATGAATGTATATTATTTGCAATATCTTCCGTTATAGTCTCATTAATCATATACCCATCAGAGAACACAGATTGAACGAAGTCTTTTGGATAAAGTTTTTCTCCAATACTTTCAGTATCAGTGTATTCGTCACATTTGAAATACAAGTTGCTCAATATGTTTTGGAACTTTATATTTTCCCATTTTCCATGCACTAGAATCATCGCATTTTGTAATGACAAAGATCGAAGACCTTTTTCTCTTATATCATCACAATTTATGATGCATAAATACACACAATAGAACACAAGCGCATTCTTTATCCTATTGGGCACTTTGTATCCTTCCCAATCATTATTGTTTGCATAGTTTTCTATAAACAAATCCAAATCTTTGCAATTGTCATTGTTAATATAATACCCTAGCATTTCCTCATAATTGCTGAAAGAAAAGCCCTCGCTGCTTACAAACTCGTTGCAAGCCTGCGACAACATCTCTGTCTCTTCCTCATCAAGTGGAATGACAAGGCCACATTGTATGAAAATGTTATTTAGTATTTTGTCCATTGTTTATTTTGTTATATAGTTCTACCCAACGATTGTCCTCACTTACCTTTTCCAAGAATATCTGATTTCTCATATAGGCAGAAGTGTTGCAATCAATTTTGGGATACATTTCCTTTATGATTTCTTTTCCATGAATATTTTCCTTAAAAAGGTGTCTTACATCTCGCTTGGTTACTCCATCTGGTAATTTCTGGTCATGATTTTCTTCCTTGGCTTTTACCGGTAGATTCCAAACATTATGTATCTTTAATGGGATTTTGAATATTTTAGATTGTTTTTTATCTTCCTCAAAAGTATCACCATTATATTTTCTAACATTCAGACCAACAATTAATTCATTGTCTTTATCTTCATGTTTAGCTATCGAAAGTTCTATGATATTATACACTGGCAAGTATGTACTATCATTTATATCCCCAGGATTAAGAGAACCAGAATATACATGAATTGCACCATTGCTCATTTCACTATCTGCAATATGGACGTGTCCGAATAGTTGCAGAACATATCTACTATCTAAATCCTTTCGTATCTCGTTTTTATTGAGCAAAAAATCTAAAGGATGATGGCACATTAGAATATTGATATTTCCGTCCAGATTTTTTGCACCTCTATAAGATACCTTTGGCAAGAACAGATAATGACCTCCTTTTCTGTCCTCACTATCATCATAGTCACTCAAGTCACTAGTTAATGCTGAATTTACACCATACAAATGGATATGATAACCTTCAAAATCATCCTCAAATTCCGAATGCCAATACATAGGGGCTTCATTGTAGCTATTTACGTTAGGATCTAATGCATTAAGCATAAATGGCTCAACATTGTCCCTTTCATCATTACAAAACTTATTGTAATTTTCAAATGGGGCATACAACTTCTTAACAAAAGAAAAATCCTCCTTATACATCTCTTGCCACCACCAATTGTGTTTTCCACTTAAATCACACATTGCCTGATGAAAGAACTCACGGACCTTTTTTGGGGACACGTTTACATTCTTGTCATGATTACCAGGAACGGTATAAACCTCAGTTTTCTTGCAGCCTACAATAGCACACAATTCATTGATAAATTTATTGGCACGTATATATTCTCCCTCAGCCCCACTAAAAGCTATGTCACCACAAATAAGAATTTTGTCGAAATTGTTTTTTGTTGCCTCACAATAATATTTGAGATCTTGCAACATCTGGTCACGGACATCTGTATAGTCATCCTCGGCATCAAGCTGTTTCTGCCAATGTATATCAGAGATTTGAAGTAATCGTATTTTCTTCATTTCTATTGTTTTTATAAATATATTTCTATTTGGGTTTAGTCATATTTACTGAGTCCACTTTAAAAAGGGGCTCAGTAAATAAATAATATCAAATATTGATATACCAATCCTCCTTTGTCAGATATGGTTTCCCAAATAAATCTTCCATCGATGCTGGTACTTTTTGCCAACCTTTTTGGGTTATTCTTTCAGAAGATCTTGGTTTGTTCGTATAATTTTTCCATTCTGCACCTTCCAGCTTATCATGACAAGCAATAAATCCAACAAGTTGTTCTTGGGAAATCTTTTTAAGAGTACGATACTCTTGGCGATTCCTTATTCCTGTGATTGTACCATCAGATGAAATACCATCATGTTTAAACCAATATTTTCTGTAAATCTTAGATGCCATCTCAGGTCCTATCGTATTATTCCATTCATTTACAATTGCCTTCTGTTCTTCATCAGTGAAGACAATGTCGTCTACTTTCGTTCTGAGAGTAATTATATTAGAGAGCTCTTTTTTTATTTTTGTAGCAGAATAGCCTTTCGGACGAAACGCCCTAAACGTTTCAGTAAATACGCTATATGAGAAGACTGTCATTTGGGCAATTTGTTTTGTTTTCTTAATAAGAGCATCTTTTACCCATAACGACTCTCCTTTCTTAAACATATCGTAATACTTCTTAGAATCTTCGCTTGTAAAAGCAAAACGATATATATAGCTTTTGGTGCTCTCATTTTTAGGAATATGCAAGCCATATCCTTCTTGTACACCAGGTCTTGGAAATGCTTGCAGCCCTATTGGTTTTATATTATGATTAAGATAATTTGCTTCATCCATAGAAGGAGATGGTTCATTATCTAACAACGGTATAAAAACATATAATATAGCTTCGTGAGTTATATCATCATCATAGTATTTATATTCATCATTGTCATAATCATACCAACATGTTGCAAAAAACAAGGCTATGTCTAAGTTACTTGTAAGATCTAAAACAGATGTCTTCAAACCATAGTGTTGGGCAAGACCTTCAACATCAACCTTGAAATGATGTTTATTAAAAAAGTTTTTAATGACAGGATGCGTATTCAGTAACCTCTGGAATACCACCAAACGCATTCTTTCAATAAAGATTTCAGCTTCAGAAGGATTACCACGGTATAATGAAGGAACACAAGGTACAAACTCTTGATTTTGCCCTCTATACAGAAAATGTAATGAACCCACTTGAGGAATCAAACATTTCTCTTGTCCGTTTCCAGTTATTACAGCTTCAAACGTACCCCCACATTTTTCTTTTAAAATTTTACTATTAGTAGGAGTCTTTTCATGTCGTATATCCCTGTTCTTTTCTTCCTTTCTAATTATATCTGCTAACTCTTGAATTGTCATATTATACTTTTTAAAAATAAAAATATCTTGTTGTAACAACTCTCCCTTTGAAATTCTTGTAACTTCTTCGAAATTTATTTGAATATCTCCGAAAATCTTGTAGAATTTTGACGATTAGCCGATGGCTTACCATCGTATGCATACATATAGCAGATGTATGTGGATGAACCTCCGAAGGATGGTAATATTCCAGATTTCAACATTTCAAAGTTCAATATTTGCCCTTTTCGGTCCTATCAGAGAAGCTTTCGGCTCTTTCAAGGCGATTTCTCAAAAGATATTCACCATCGGAGACGATTGCTATGTTTCACTCAGAATGACTACACTGGTCATGCAGGATTCAAAATATGCCCCTTTTAAAGTGGGATCATTACTAATGTCTCTTATCTCCATACAGTCCCATCCCGCAAAATATAGCGAGGGCTTTGATGCCCCGCAAACCTTAGAGCGTAGCGGTTCTGAGCACCGAAGGGCGGTTACATCCCTAATCCCTATGGTAGGGATTTAGGGCTTGGGTATAGGGGAAGGACCCTCCAGCTGGGGTTTCTGTCCCCTACAAGGGGAAGAGGGCACTGAAAAAGGTGCCCTCGGGGAACCGAAGGGGTCGTAAAGACTATTGAAGGTAGGTTTTCGAAAAATCCTCCTTTTATCTAAAGAGGAACGTGGCGATTCGATAACGCATACGTTCCAATCACCCCATAACATACTAGCGGTATGAAAAAGGCAATCGCCATACTGCCCGTAGTATCCGCAATATACCCCATGATTACTGGAGCAACCGCACCACCCACTATCGTCATGATAAGCAACGAAGAGGCTAACTTGGTCTTTGTACCCGCATCCCTCAATGCCAGCGAGAAGATTGTCGGAAACATGATGCTCTCTCCCAGATACAGGGCGAAGAACGCAATGAGAGATAAAGTACCGCTACATACCACCACAATCAATGTGGCAACAA
>ERZ773186.2586-NODE-2586-length-13178-cov-9.012116_pt1 | contig 13178 bp, 10 predicted proteins | sample MGYA00581000_ERZ773186 | MGnify/ENA primary metagenome ERZ773186 (study PRJEB29015, sample SAMEA2737752) | human gut metagenome | biome: human gut; feature: human-associated habitat; material: faeces | place: China | collected 2012 ... | reverse complement strand
TGGACCGCATCGACCTGTGCGTGGAGATGGACCCCATCGCCTTTGACGAGCTGCACACCGCCGCCCCCGCCGAGAGCAGTGCCGACCTGCGCAAACAGGTGCTGGCGGCGCGGGCCATCCAGGCAAAACGCTATGCGGCCCCCGGCTACGAGGGGGTGCACTGCAACGCCCAGCTCAACGCCGGGCAGGTGCGGCGCATCTGCCGCATGACCCCCGGTGCGGAACGGCTGCTCCGCGCCTCCTACGATGCACTGGGGCTTTCGGCCCGCGCCCACGACCGCATTTTGCGGGTGGCCCGCACGGTGGCCGACCTGGCCGGCAAGAGCCTGTTGGACGAGGACTCCCTGCTGGAAGCCCTGCAGTACCGCGCGCAGGAAAAAGTGGAGCTGTGAGCCTCTTTCCACCTACAAAAACACCGACCCCTCTCCCCGGCAGCGCTGTGCTGCCAAAGGAGAAGGGCCGGTTTATTTTTGTTCGTTTTACGCCGGTGTCAGTGCCGGTTCTTGTGCAGACCCTCCTGCAGCTCGCCCTGGATGTCCACCAGACATTCCAGCAGCAGGGGGTTGAAGGCCCCGCACTCGCCGTTCAGAATCATCTGCATGGCCTTTTCGTGAGGGTAGGCTTTTTTATAGCAGCGCTCACTGGTCAGGGCGTCGTACACGTCGGCCAGCGACACCAGCTGGGCCGCAATGGGGATCTCGTCCCCTTTCAGCCCGTCCGGATAGCCGCGGCCGTCCCAGCGCTCATGGTGCCAGCGGGCGATCTGATACGCCGTCTGCAGCAGCGGTTCCTCGGCAAAATTCTCCAGCCGGTGGAGCATATCCGCCCCATACACCGCATGTTTTTTCACCTCGGCAAACTCTTCCGGGGTCAGGCGGCCGGGCTTGTTCAGGATCTTTTCGTCAATGGCGATCTTGCCGATGTCGTGCAGGGCCGAGGCCAGCGGGATGTTGTCCTGCTCTTCCGGCGGGATCTGGTAGGTGCGGGTCTGTTTCAGCAGGCGTTCCAGCAGCATCTCGGTGAACTTGCGGATGTGCTGCACATGCAGGCCACTCTCTCCGTTGCGGAACTCCACGATCTGGCTCAGCACACCCACCAGCATGGAGGTGTTCTTTTCCTGTTTGCGGATCTGGTCCGACACCAGCGACACCAGCCGCCGCTGCTTGGCGTACAGTTTGATGGTGTTGTGCACGCGGCGGTACACCACCTTGGAGTCGAAGGGGCGGTTCACATAGTCCGAAGCGCCCATCTCGTAGGCCCGGCGGATGGATTCCTCCGAGTCCTCGCTGGAGATCATGATCACCGGCACATCCTCAATGGTGTGGTTGCGGGTCATGAAGTCCAGCACGGCAAAGCCGTCCATGCCGGGCATGATCAGGTCCAGCAGCACCAGAGCAATGTCGCCACTGTACTGGTTGAGCCGTTCCAGTGCTTCCTCGCCGTTGGCCGCTTCCAGGATGCGATAGTCCTGCTGCAGGATCTCGGACAGGATGGCCCGGTTCATGGCCGAATCATCCACGATCAGGATCTGCTGCTTCTGCTGCGGCAGCTGCTCCGGGTCCTCGGGCTCGGCCTGCGGGCCGGCCACCACCACGGCATTCTTGCGGTTCTTGGCCTGGTACATCAGCAGGTCGACCCGGCGCACGACCACCTCAATGGGGTCGGCAAGGGTCTGGAGCACGCCGCCGATGCTCACGGAAGGACGCAGGTGAGTATAACCCGGCACCTGTGCTTCATGGACGCTGCTGCGGATCTGCTCCAGCTTTTCGGGCAGCTTTTCCGCCGGGATGCCCGGCAGCAGCAGCAGGAACTCGTCGCCGCCAAAGCGGATCAGGGTGTCGGTCTGGCGGATGCAGTTGCGGATGACCCGCGCCACTGTTTCCAGCACCAGATCACCTGCATGGTGGCCGTAGGTGTCATTGTAGATCTTGAAGTCGTCCAGATCCATCACCGCCACACCGGCCGGACCGATCAGGCTGCTCACCGTTTCTTCGTAGTAGCGCCGGTTGTATACGCCGGTGAGGGCGTCGCGGTAAAGCTTGGTGCCATAGCCCGGGATGCTGCTGATGAAGCGTTCGCTGTCCTCCATGTCCAGCACCGAAGTGCCATGGGTGCGCTTGATCATCTCCAGCACATAGGGTTTGCCGTCCACTTCGTAATACCGGGCGATCACCTGGGCAATGTCCGGGTCAAAAAATTCCAGCCGACATTGCTCGGTGCGGGTGCGCAGGGCCTGCTTGGCCGCACAGTGCCGGGACATGTGTTCCTTGTGGCGGCAGGCATAGCAGAGATCTTCTCCGCAGGGGTCGGTGCGTTCCCCCTCCTGTATGCGTTCCACCGTTGCTTCGTCCAACAGGCGCACGTCGGTATAGATCTCCCGCAAATTCCGGATCAGCGCCTGAACCTCCTGCATCGTTTTCATTTTTCGTTCCCTTCAAACATCCGTTATCTCCCACAGAGGAACCCCCTCTCCTCCGTGGAGCACTGTTTCTGTCTTTTCTATTATATCGGATGTGCAGGCAAATGAAAAGGGATCTCGCACATTTTTGTTGCAGTTTTATAACGGTTTCAGTGCGCTTTTATTGCGCTATTGTTGCATTTCTGGTTTTCCAGCTGTTCCATCCGCTCGATGAACGCCAACGCGTACCGGGGCAGATAGTTCCCGGCCCGCCAGGCTGCCACCGACTCCAGCAAGAGGGTGCAGTCCCGGAGCGGAAACGCGTTGAACGGCACCGCGTTGTTCAGGTGTTCCAGCAGCTCGCCGCTCAGGAAGCCGATGCCGTACCCGTTGGCGGCCAGCGCCGCGGCCGCCCGGATGTTGCTGCTTTCCAGAATTTCGGCCGGATGCAGGCGGCGGCTCCGCAGCTCCTGCAAAATATACTGGCCCTGCCGCTGGGTCTGGTTCTGCAGCAGCAGGGTCTGCCCCTCCAGCCACTCCCAGGCAAAGCTGCCCTCCCGGGCGGCAGCCTGCTCCAGCGGGTGTCCCTTGCCGAACACGGCGTACATCCGGTCCCGGCGCAGCACCCGGTAGCTCAGACCGTGATGGCCGAGCATAGCTCCGACGCCATCGACTGGCTGACCTCCATCGGTGCCCCGCTGCCCAAGGTGGCAGCCACCGGCGGCACCACCCACAAGTATCTGCATGAGCCCGAGGACGGCAGCGCCGTGGGCAGCTATCTGGTGGAAAAACTGAACGCTCAGGCCGAAAAGCTGGGCGTGCAGATCCTGCTGAACACCAAGGCCACCGAGATCCTGACCAACGACGGCGCTGCCTGCGGCATCAAGGCCGAGAGCACCGAGCACGACTACACCATCAACGCCAAGAGCGTGATCATTGCCGCCGGCGGCTTTGGTGCCAACTTTGAGCTGATGGCCAGCTTCAACCCGGCCCTGGCCAACGCCGTGACCACCAACCACGCCGGTGCCACCGGCGACGGCATCCTGATGGCTGAGGCCATTGGTGCCGACACCGTGGACATGGACCAGATCCAGCTGCACCCCACCGTGTATCAGGAGACCGGCATGCTGGTGTCCGAGAGCGTGCGCAGCATGGGCGGCATCCTGGTCAACGCCGAGGGCAAGCGCTTCTGCAACGACATGTCCACCCGTGACGCGGTTTCCAACGCCGAGCTGGAGCAGCCGGGTGCTTACGCCTACATCATCTTTGACCAGCGCATCGTGGACGACCTGAAGTCCTGCCAGAAGTACATCAGCAACGGCCTGACCGTCTCTTCCGACAGCTATGAGGGTCTGGCCAAGGAGATGGGCCTGACCGGCGACGCTGCCGCCAACTTTGTGGAGACCATGAACACCTGGAACGCCTCTGTGGCAGCCGGTGAGGACGCCGAGTTCGGCCGCAGCAACGGCATGGACGGCGACCTGTCCACCGCTCCCTACTACGCCATCAAGATCGCACCGGGCATCCACCACACCATGGGCGGCCTGAAGATCAACACCGACGCACAGGTGCTGGACACCAACGGCAGCGTCATCCCCGGCCTGTATGCAGCCGGTGAGACCACCGGCGGTGTGCACGGCGGCAACCGCATCGGCGGCAATGCCGTGTGCGACTTCGTGGTGTTCGGCCGCATCGCCGGCAGCAACGCTTCCGCCTACGCTGCCGAGTAACCCCACTCTGCTCTCTTCTTCTTTCTTCTTTTTTTGGATAAGCACAGCGCCCGCCTGCACCGGAACCACTCCGGAAGCAGGCGGGCGCTGTGTTGTTCAGGTTTCGCTCAGGGTCAGTTCGTGGTAGGTCCGGCCGTCCATGGTTTTCCACCGGAAGCAGCCGTTTTCCAACGTCATGTAGCTGTGGGCGCTGCCCTCCTTCGGCAGGCTCACCGAGCCGGGGTTCAGGTAGAGGCTGCCCTGCCCGAAGGGCTCCCACGCCGGGATGTGGGTGTGCCCGTGCAGCAGGATGTCGCCGGGGGCCAGCGGCGGCGGGGTCTTGGTGTTGTAGACATGGCCGTGGGTAGCGTACACCAGCCGTCTGCCCACCGGCAGCACGGCATAGTCTGCCAGCACCGGGAATTCCAGCACCATCTGGTCCACCTCAGCGTCACAGTTGCCGCGCACGCAGAGCAGGCGGTCCTTCATGCCGTTGAGCAAAGGCATGACCTGCTTGGGCGCATAGCCCTCCGGCAGGTCGTTGCGGGGGCCGTGGTAGAGCAGGTCCCCCAACAGCAGCAGCCGGTCGGCCTGTTCCCGTTCAAACGCCTGCTGCATCTGGCTGGCATAGAAATACGACCCGTGCAGGTCGGACGCGATCATCCATTTCATGCGGGTTTCTCCTTTTTATAAAAGCTACAATTTTATTGTAACCCCTGCACAAAAAATGGTCAAGCCTATAAAAGTCATACTTTTACGCTCAGTTTCCTTGACAATGCCCCGGGGATGTGGTATCCTTCAGTCAATAAAAACCGTGTGGATTTTTACAGCACTATGCTACTTTTCGCCACACAATGACTTCAAAAAAGCCATTGTGTGGCTTTTTTGCGGTCTTTTTCCATTTTCGATCTGTCAGGAGCGAGAAATCAATGAACGATACCTTTATGAAAGAACGCCCCGTGCTGCCGCTGCTGTTGTCCATGGCGCTGCCCAACGTGATTTCCATGCTGGTCAACTCCCTGTACAACATCGTGGACAGCCTGTTTGTGGCGCAGATCAGCGAGGACGCCATGACCGCCCTCTCGCTGGTATACCCCATCCAGAACTTTGCCAACGCCATCGCCATCGGCTTTGGTATCGGCATCAACGCCATGATCGCCCTGTACCTGGGTGCGGGCGACCGCAAAAAGGCCGAGATCGCCGCCACCCACGGCATGGTGCTCAGCCTGCTGCACGGCGTGGTCATCACGGTGGTGAGCATTGCCATCATGCCGGGCTTTTTGCGCCGGTTCACCACCGACGAGAGCCTTGTGGCCTCCGGCATCACCTACTCCACCATCGTGTTCCTGTTTGCCACCATCAATATGGCCGCGCTGGCCTTTGAAAAGATGTTCCAGGCTGTGGGCCGCATGAAGGTGACCATGGTGGCGCTGGTGTTCGGCTGCGTGTGCAACATCCTGCTGGACCCCGTCCTGATCTTCGGCCTGGGCCCGGTGCCCGCCATGGGCATTGCCGGTGCAGCGTTGGCCACCGGCATCGGCCAGCTGCTGAACCTGTGCGTGTACCTGTTCGTCTACCTGCGCACCGAACTGCCGGTGCGGCTGAGCCGCAGCGGCCTGCACCCGGACGTTGCACTGGACGGCAAGCTGTACGCCATCGGCGTGCCGGCCATCCTGAACCTGGCTCTGCCCTCCCTGCTGGTCACCTTCCTCAACAGCCTGCTTGCCGGGTTCTCCCAGAGCTATGTGGTCATTCTGGGCATTTACTACAAGCTGCAGACCTTTTTGTACCTGCCCGCCAACGGCATCGTGCAGGGCATGCGCCCGCTCATCGGCTACAACTACGGTGCCAGGGAGCACGCCCGCGTGAAGAAGCTGTATGAGCTCACCCTGTTCATGAGCATCGCCATCATGGCGCTGGGCACGGTCATCTGCCTGCTGGCCTCCGGGCAGCTCATCGGGCTGTTCACCTCCAACCCCGATACCATCGCCGCCGGTGCCAAGGCCCTGCGCATCATCTGCATCGGCTTTGTGGTGTCGGCAGTGTCCACCACCTCGTCCGGCGCACTGGAGGGCCTTGGCAAGGGCGTGCCGTCGCTGGTGATCTCGCTGTGCCGCTATGTGGTGTTCATCCTGCCGCTGGCCGCAGTGCTGTGCGGCCGCCTTGGCCCGGACGGTGTGTGGCACGCCTTCTGGATCACCGAGGTGCTCACCGCACTGGTGGCCTACCCGGTGTACCACCGCGCGGCGGCCCGGCACTGAACCTTTCCGGCCCCTTTTGCAGCAGGCTGCCCGACCCCGGCGGCCTGCTTTTTTGTTGCATTCCCGTCGCCCTGCGGGGCGCATAAATGCAGGGATTTCATTTGACAGCTGCGCAGAAATACGGTAGAATAGTCTTTATATTGCGCTGACAAAATGTGTCAGAACGCAAGACTTTACAGAGGATGTGGGACGAATTATGATCGAGACGATCACGGCCGTCAATACGGCGGTCAACAATTTTATCTGGGGCGTGCCCGCCATGGTGTGCATCATTGGTGTGGGTTTGCTGCTGAGCGTGTGCACCGGCTTTTTGCAGATCCGCAAATTCCCGTACACCATCAAAACCACCATCGGACGCATGTTCCGCAAAAAGGACGCTTCGGACGGTGCCATAACCCCCTTCCAGGCGGTGTGCACCGCACTGGCCGGCACCGTGGGCACCGGCAACATCGCCGGTGTGGCAGGCGCCATTGCCATCGGCGGCCCGGGTGCCGTGTTCTGGATGTGGTGCTCCGCGCTGCTGGGCATGTGCACCAAGTTTGCCGAGGTGACCCTGGCCGTGCATTTCCGTGAGCGCAGTGAGACCGGCGAGTGGGTGGGCGGCCCCATGTATTACATCAAGAACGGTCTGGGCAAACATTGGCAGTTCCTGGCATTTCTGTACTCGCTGTTCGGCGTGCTGACCGTGTTCGGCACCGGCAATGCCACCCAGGTCAACACCATCGTGGCCGCTGTGGACACCGCCCTGCTGGAATACGGTGTGGTGGGCAGCGGTTTCCTGAGCACGCTGAACATCATCGTGGGCATCATCGTGGCCATGCTGGTGGCCATGGTGCTGCTGGGCGGCATCAAGCGCATCGGCAGCGTGAGCGAAAAGCTGGTGCCCTTCATGGCGCTGTTCTACATCGTGCTGGCTGTGGGCGTAGTAGGGCTCAACCTGCCCCGCCTGCCCTATGTGCTGGAGTCCATCGTGGCCGGTGCCTTCAACCCCGCTGCCTTCACCGGCGGCACCATCGGCAGCCTGTTCATCAGCATGCAGAAGGGCGTCTCCCGCGGCATCTTTTCCAATGAGGCCGGCCTTGGCACCGGCTCCATCGCCCATGCCTGCGCCGACACCAAAAAGCCGGTGAAGCAGGGCATGTTCGGCATCTTTGAGGTGTTTGCCGACACCATCATCATCTGCACCCTGACCGCCATGGTCATCCTGTGCAGCGGCACCCCCGTGAACTACGGCACCGCAGCCGGTGCAGAGCTGACCATCTCCGGCTTTACCACCACCTACGGCGGCTGGGCTTCCATCTTTACCGCCGTGGCGCTTTGCTGCTTTGCCTTTTCCACCATCATCGGCTGGGGCCTGTACGGCTCCCGCTTCCTGGTGTTCCTCTGCCACAGCGACAAGGTGGCAAAGCCCTTCTTTGTGGTGTACTCCTTCGTGTCCATTCTGGGCGCGACCGTGGACCTGGGCCTACTGTGGAGCATCGCCGACACCTTCAACGGCCTGATGAGCATCCCCAACCTTATCGCATTGCTGCTGCTCTCCGGCACCGTGGTCAAGCTGACCAAGGAGTTCTTTGCCTCCGAGGGCTGAGCACCTGTTTTTCCTGATACGCAAAAGGACTGCTGCACTGAAAATTGTGCAGCAGTCCTTTTTTCGTGCGCGGCTCCGGAAAATTTTACTTTCCGGGTATTTTTCTGCAATTTTTATTGCCGTCTGTCCGTATTTAAGGCAAACAGACCGAATTTCGTTGGCAGAATGGAGGGCCCTCTATGGCGATTTTTGAAAAGACCATCCGCAATCAGAAATTCAACACGCTTCTCCGCAAATTGGAACAGGAGATCCCGGACAGCAGCTGGTCTGCCGACCTGGAAGCGGGCAGCGATTTCAAGGAGGGCGAAGCACGGTGCAGTGTCCGCGTGTTTGAGCGGTACAGCATGATGGGCGGCAACCGCCTGAGTCTGACGCTTACCATGTTCCAGAACGGTGACAGCCCCATCCGGCTGTCCGCCATCACCGCAGGCGGCAGTCAGGCGGTGTTTTTTAAGATGAACACGCTCGGAGAAGAATCTTTTTTGGACGATGTAAAGGACCTGCTGGAAGAAATTTTGGAGGAGTGAAATGTTTTACGCTGGATTTGATATGCTGTTCAGCATTCTGTTTCCCATCCTGTTCCTTGTGGTTTTGGGCATGATCCTATACACCATCATCGGAAATATCAGCACATGGAATAAAAACAACCATTCGCCGCGGCTGACCGTTCCAGCAACGGTTGTGGCAAAGCGAACGGAAGTTTCTCACCACCATACAGACAATACGATGGCGCATACGTTCACGACCTATTATGTGACCTTTCAGGTAGAGAGCGGCGACCGCATGGAGCTTACCGTAAGTGGTTCGGACTACGGAATGCTTGTGGAGGGCGACATTGGAAAGCTGAGTTTTCAGGGCACCCGCTATCTTGGGTTCCAGCGGAACTGAGTGTTTCTGCACTGCTGCCCAACTGGATGAATCGTAAGTTGAACAAGGCAGGATTACACACAAAAAAACATCTGCTGCCCCTTTGCCGGACGTGACAGCCTCCGGCGTGGGACAGCAGATGTTTTTCCTTTTTTACGATGCAGTCAGATTCACTCCGCAATGGGCATGGTCTGGTAGAACCAGTCCTCAATGGCCTTGCGGGTCCGGGCGAAGAACTGCTTCACCGGGCAGGCAGCGTCGCGGGCTTCCTGCTCCAGATCCGTACCTTCGGGGAAATTGCGGATGACGGTATAGGCCACCGACTGCGGCGGCAGCGACATCATCACGGCAGGGTCGTGCACCACACAGATCTGCTCCCCCACTGCAAGGGTAGCGGGATCGGAGGTGGTCTTTTCGTCATGGTCCTGCCACTGGGTGCGCTCAGTGATCACCATTTCATAGGTCTCCTGCCCCTCTGCGGTCACCAGTACGGACTCCACCGTGCCGTCCTCATTGCGGCTGATCTCTTCCACCGTACCATAGTAGTAGAGCCGCTCCGAAAACAGTGCCGAGGCAGCGGGCAGTGCACTGACACTGAGCAGCAGCACTGCAAGCAGACAAAAGAACGAGCGATAGGTCTTTTTCATAAGAAGCCTCCATTTTTCATGTTGAAGCGGAGCACCCGCCGTATGGCGCTCCCGGATGCCTTATTCTAACACAACTCTTGTCGGATTTCTATATCCAGGCTTAACCGGCGGAAAAATATCGCAGAGGGCGGCCAATGATCACGTCTTTTCCCGAAAAAAAGCAAGCCCGGAAGGCACACAGACCTTCCGGGCTTGCACTTTTGGCGATGCGCTGTGCGCATCTCAGACTACTTTACAGCTGGCAGGCGGTATCGTAGCCGGTACGGATGGCGTTGGAAATATCCGCAGCCTTGCCTGCGGCATCGCCGATGGAGTACACCGGGATGTTGGCAGCTTCCAGCGCAGCAGCGTCAAACTCGTTGGAGCGTGCGCCCATAGCCAGCACGATGTAATCGCAGGGGATGGTCACCTCTGCGCCGTCCTTGTTCTCGCAGACGACGGCGTCCATGCGGAACTCCTTGACCTTGTGGCTGGGGTACTGCTCCACGCCGTAGGTCTTGTAGTTTTCCAGCAGGGTGGGCAGAATGGTGGTGCTCTCGCCTGCTGCAATCTTGTCCATCATCTCGATGACAGACACCTTGCAGCCCCGGGCAGCCAGATACTCTGCGGTCTCGCAGCCCACCATGCCGCCGCCAATGACAGCCACGGTGCCGTAGACCTGCTGCTCACCGGCCAGCACCTTCCAGGCATCGGCCACGTTCACGCCGTCAATGCCGGGGATGCGGGGTGCGGCACTGTGGGCACCCACAGCGTTGATGACAGCCTCAAAACCGGCCTCCTTCAGTTGCTCTGCTGTGCGGGTCTGGCCCATGCACAGGTGCACCCCGGCATTGCAGACCGCGCGGATCAGATCCTGTGCGGCGCGGCGCATCTCCTCCTTGCGGGGAGGCACGCAGGCGATGTTCAGCTGACCGCCCAGAGAGGTGGTCTTCTCAAACAGAGTCACATCGTGACCGCGCAGGGCTGCCACACGGGCAGCTTCCAGACCGGCAGGGCCGCCGCCCAGAACAGCCACCTTCTTTTTCTGTGCGGCAGGCTGGATACTGCGGCTGTTCTCATAGCCATTTTCGGCATTGAGCACGCAGGACAGGAACTGGCGGTTCTGGATGGCATCGGTGCAGCCCTTGTTGCAGCTGATGCAGCGGCGGATATCGCAGGCCTTACCGGCAGCGATCTTTGCGCCCCAATCAGGGTCTGCCAGCAGCGGACGGCCCATGGCAACGATATCAGCCATACCACTCTCGATGACGCGCTCAGCCATCTCGGCATCCACGATACGGCCCACGGCGCTGACCGGCACGTTGACGGCCTTTTTGATGTCGCCGGCGATCTTGACAAAGAAGCCGTAGGGCTGCACACCCATGGGAGGAATGGTATCCGCCATGTTGCCGGTGTGGTTGGCCTGGGCAACGTGGAACATATCCACGCCGTCCTCCACCAGCCACTGGGCGAACTGCACGGCGTCGGCCTCGTCGATGCCGCCCTTGCCCCGCTGCGGGGTAACGATGGACAGCTTGTAGTCGATGATCATATCCGGCACAGCCTTGCGGATGGCGCGGGTCAGCATCCGGGCAAAGCGGACCCGGTTTTCCAGACTGCCGCCGAACTTATCGGTACGGTGGTTCATCCGGGTGGAGCACAGGCAGCCGTTCAGGCGGTCGCCGTGGATCTGGATCACATCCACACCGGCCTTCTGGGCACGCACCGCGCAAGCGCACATCTTATCGATGATGGACATCAGCATCTCCTCGCTGACCTCATCGGTAAAGAACATCATATCGTGATGCAGGCGCTGACGCATCTCGTCAAACTTCTTCTGCATGAACAGGCTGTTGATGGCATCCACATCGTACTCCGGGTGGAAGAGCTGGACACCCAGCTTGGTGCCGTAGGCGTGAACGCTGTCGGCCAGCTCCTTGAAGGCAGGGATCTGGCTGTCGTCAAACAGCTTGGGGGTGGGAGAAAAGCTGTTGATGGGTGCCACATCGCCCATAACGATGTAGCCCACGCCGCCCTTTGCCAGACGGGTGTAGAAGCCCATGTCCTGCTCGCTGATCATGCCGTTCTTCTCGTAACCGGTGGTCAGCGGGGGGAACATGATGCGGTTCTTAAAGGTCTGTCCGCCCACTACAATGGGCTGCAGGATCATGTTTTCCATACAAATGCCTCCTTACAGATGTGCTTTGATGAATGCGGCGGTCTTTTCCTCCACGGCGGCACGGGCGGTCAGCGTGGCAAAGTTGTGTCCGCCGCCTGCAATGGTATCCACCTCGGGTGCGGTGTACCCCTCGGCATAGCGGCTGCAGGTGCCCTTGTCCACCAGACGGTCATCGTCGGCCCGCAGCAGAAGCACCGGGCCATTGTAGCCCTTGGCCTCGGTAAAGGGATCGGGGTGCTTGGCCATCTCATAGTTGAAGGCCATCTTGTAGCACAGACCCTCCATGTCGGCGTAGTCCTTGCCGGTCTGGGTCACGCCGTCGGCGCGCTGGGCGCAGCCAAACCACATCCCTGCGCCCGGGCACAACAGGATCAGGCCGTGGGGCTGGATGACCGGTGCGCAGGAGGCGGCAATATAGCCGCCCATGCTCTGGCCGGAGAGGAACAGCTTTTCGCTGTCCACATAGGGCTGCTCAGCTGCCCATGCAAAGATATCCTGTGCATCGGTGTGCAGGCCGTCGAAGCTCATATCCTCGAACTCGCCGTCGCTCTCGCCGTTGCCGTAGAAATCGAACCGGGCGCTGCCGATGCCCTGCGCTGCCAGAGCGCGGGACAGGTGGGTGTACATGGACTTGTAGCCGCTGCAGCTGCCGGCAAAGCCGTGCAGATGCACCACAAAGGGTACCTTACCCTCCGTATCAGGCAGGGTCACGATGCCGCGCAGGGTGTGACCATTGCGGTTTTGAAACTGGACCTGTAAGATCTTCATTTACTTGCTCTCCTTTGCGGCACGGCGAGCCTTCAGCTCGGTCAGCATCTCAGCAGTCTTCTGCTTGGTCAGGGGGTAGACGAAGAACAGGATGGCAACTGCAATGCCGTAGCCCAGGAAGTAGACGCCGGTGTAGCTCTTCCAGATAGCGTTCACAACGCCTGCGGTCTGCACAGCGCCTGCGGTGACGTTGTAACCGATGACACCCAGCACAAAGCTGGACAGGCTGCCGGAGATGGCGCTTGCGAGCTTGCGGAAGAAGGAGTAGGTGGAGTAGACGATGCCCTCGTTGCGCTCGCCGGTCTGCAGCTCATGGTAGTCGATGGCATCGTTGACCATGGCCCAGATCAGCACCTGCATACCGGAAGCGCCCAGGTAGCAAATGCCGTTGATGACGATGAAGGCCACGGGGTTATGGATGGGGAAGAAGAACAGGATGCCGAACACGACGGCGGCAAAGCCTGCGCCCATGCAGCACCACTCCTTCTTGCCGAACTTGTTGGCCAGAGGCTGGGTGATGGCAAAGGAGAGCACCGCATACAGCACGCTGAGCATACCGGAAACGGCCTGGATCTTGACGTTGCCGAAGAAGTCCTTGTACAGATAGGTGTTCAGGCCGTTGACCACAGAAGCGCCGATCATGCCGGTCAGGCTGAAGAACATCACGCCCAGCAGGGCTTTGTTGTGGGAGATCTCCTTGAGAACGTGCAGGTAGTTCAGCTTTTCGCCCTGCGGACGCTCGGGCACTTCCACGCGCTCCTTGCACCACACGCAGGTGATCT
>ERZ773186.2582-NODE-2582-length-13186-cov-2.451984_pt1 | contig 13186 bp, 8 predicted proteins | sample MGYA00581000_ERZ773186 | MGnify/ENA primary metagenome ERZ773186 (study PRJEB29015, sample SAMEA2737752) | human gut metagenome | biome: human gut; feature: human-associated habitat; material: faeces | place: China | collected 2012 ... | reverse complement strand
CCATTACTGTTAATCAGTTCTCCTACTTCTGAAATCTTACTTTTGCATAATATATACATATTATCAGGTGAGATATTCTTGATAAATTTAGCTATCTCTATGCCCTTATTTTTCATTCATTAGTTCAAACTACCTATATCATCAACTTTAATATAATTTAAAATTGCAGGTGCTGCTTCCCAACTATTGTAATACCTTATTTTCGAATCATATACACATTTTCCTATTCTTTTCTTTAATTCATCGATGCTCTCTACCCCAAATAAAATCTGCATTTTTTTACAATATCTGCGAGATTTCATTCTTTCCCATTCCAGTTGTTTATTCTGAACATATATATAACATGTTGGAAACCAATAAATACCATACCAACTTTTTTCGTCTTCTACTAGTTCATAAGCATTGCATACCTGATATAAAAACAAATCTGCTTCCGCAATCGCTTCTGATGTGTATATTGGAAGCTTTTCTCTCTGATTACATATTACATCTCCCATCAAAGTGTATTTATTTTTCATATCTGATGTTGGTTTATAATGTTCTTCAATGGCACTACTATAGTGTCGAAATGCGGTATAATTAGCCTGTTTAATTACTCCTCCAAATAAACTTGTTTCCAAAAAATATGTATAAGTTAATAATACATTGATAGCTGCATAATCTTTAATATGCCTCATATACACTATAATGCAAATAAACAATTCCCACAAAAGTGTTTTATATATATCTAAGTCATTTTCACATACTGAATTTGCATTTTCATTAAATGTTCTTATACAACATAATTTGTTATACATACCTTTGTAATGTCAGGATCATTAACACATCTTTCCATAAATGCATACTTATCTTGCCCTTCTTTTAGTTCCCATTTATCAAGCACAACATCCACTCCATGAGAAATTAAGCGTTGGGCAAGCTCTAGTACAAGTCTATCACTGCTCCAAGAATATGAAATAAACACCTTTGGCATTTTATCATCCTGCAATCCTAATCCCCTCCATACCTTATTTTGACTCTTAACATTTTCTTTTCATTTTACCACCCGACATAAAACGACACAATGAACTTACGTGAAATCGAAAGTTATTTTTTACAAAAAAACACCCTAATAGAATGGATTCTAATCAGATTCTCATCTGATCAATCATTCTATTAGAGTGCTTCTACTTTAAAATTTCTGTTATGGTCTGAGTTCATTTCCAAAGCCGCCAAATTCAAACACTTTTTGTGTCGGTGTCCTGATCTTCGATCCGGTCGTGAAGCTGCTCAAACTTGATACGGATATCCCTTAACATCTGATGATGGTGTATCCTGTTCCCGATCGTGATGCCGGTCAGGAGAAGCCCTGTCATGGCAATGATGATCAGGACTGTCTCAACCTTTACTTTTAACGGCTTTTTCTCAGTCGTAGATGGATTCTGCTTCCCAGCTGATGATGTTTCCGTTTTCTGCGTTGATCTCAAATTCATACTTTACCTCCGCATAGTAGGCTTCCCCTTCATAGAGAGATATGCCGTCGTCATAGTCCGGATGGATGTAAATGTTTCCGGCATCGATGCCAGGGATCCTGTCCATGACGGTCTGTTTTGCTGTCTCGATGGAAACACCGCCCGGTGCTGTCTGCGATGTGCCGGCTGCATTCCGGGAACCTGTCGTGCCATCCCGCGATGCACTGTATCCCCTGTCTATCACTTCGGAGTCTGCCGAGAGGATGCGTCCATCGGATGCATCCAGCTCATAATCGTACTCCACTCCGGCTGCGGTGAATTCCACCTCATATCTGGCACGGCCGTCATCCCAGTCCTGTTTTACCATGATGTACTGGATCTGTTCTTCTGTGACCCCCGCATCCCCGGCTGCGATGCTCTTCGCTTCCCGTTCCGTGATGCCGCCATTTACCATTGTGGCAGAACCTGCGGTTGCGTGTTGTGACACGCCTGCCTGTGATGTCCCACTGCTGTCGTTGTTTCCTGTCTGTGCTGTATGATCTGTTGTGTTGCTGCCGTTTTGTGCTGTTCCTGTTCCACTGCTGTTATCCTGTGCATTATGATCTGCTGTGTTGCCGTTGTTCTGTGCCGCCGTGTCTGATGCATTTTCTGCGCTCCCGGAACCCTGTACGGTTCCGCCAGCTGCTCCTGTAGTCCCCTGTATGCCCTTGGTATCCTGCATATTTCCGGTTGTACTGCCGCATCCGTTCACAGTTGACAGAAGTGCCACTGCTATAAGTCCTGCGGCAAGCATTCTCTTTTTATTTCTCACGTTTGTCCTCCCATTTCTCCATTGATTCAATGATGCGTTCCATCCTGATGGCTTCTGTTTTCTGCCGGTGCTTTTTCTCACACCTTGAAGATCTCAGTGTCTGCCTTTAACGTTTCTGCCGCTGCGCCTGCCTGTTCCGTGGTCTCTGCCACCTCGGAGCACCGCATGGTGATGTTCTGGATGCGCTCTGCCATGTCGGAGGTCCCGCTTGCGCCCTCGTTTGCCGCATTTGCAACGCCCTCGATCGCATTCATCATGCCGTCCATGGAAGCTAAGAGTTCCTCGGATGTCGCACTAAAATCCGACACCAGGCCGTCCACAAACTCGGAATCCCGGTTGTAGGCATCCGCAAGGCTCTCAAAGCTGTCATAGCTGGATTTCACATCAGTTGCGACGAAGTCTAACAGACGCCTGCTGTCCTTTGTGAGCTGGTTCACTGCTTTCACCACGCTGTCCGTGACCTCCTGGATGGTTGTCGCCGTCTCACCGGATTCCGTCGCAAGCTTCCGGATCTCGTCCGCCACGACTGCAAACCCTTTTCCCATCTCCCCGGCGCGCGCCGCCTCGATGGAAGCATTTAAGGATAAAAGATTGGTCTGGTTGGTGATCTCCATGATCGCCTGTGCCAGGACCTCGATCCGGGATACCACTTCCACATCCTGCAGTGCCTGGTCGAGGCTCACCTTGATCTCGCCGTGCATGCGCTGTGCATTGGCACGGTTCTCCGTGGTCTCTCTCTTCGCATTGATGGCACGGGTATGGATGTCATTGACACGCTCCGCACCTTCCTGTGCGCTCTCCGCGATGTTTTTGATCGCCCGGTTGATCTCCTCTGACATGGTGTTCATCTCCGTTGCGGATGCAGCGGATTCCTCCATGCTCGCTGCAAGCTGCTGTGTCGTTGCGGAAATGCCTTCCATCTCGCCGTTGATCTCATCCACGTTTTTCCCGATGGAGGAGACATGGCCGCTCAGGGACTCTGCATTGTCCTTCACGCTCCCAAGGTGTCCCGCAAAGCTCTCCCGGATCTTGTGGAAAGCTGCCGCAAGGTTTCCGATGCTGTCTTTCCTGTCTAAATATTTCTGTTCCACATCCTGTGTGAAATCGCCCTGTGCGAGGGTGTCCGAATAGCTGCAGGCAAGGTCAAGGCTCCTGATGTAATCAATGATGCCCACAGCACCCACAACGATCGTGACGGTGAGTCCTGCCGCCATAAGGACTGCCATTTTTTTCACATCGGAACCGATCATTGCCGCAAGCTGGCTCTGCGCCTGTGCCTGTTCTGTCCCGCCCATGAGGCTTACTGCGTATGCTGCGAGCTGTTCCATGCAGTTTTTCGCATATAGCACTGCCCCTGCACCGAGCAGTATCACAAAAACGAATACGATCTTTGTTCCAAATTTCGTCTTTCCCATAATTTATCTCTCCTGTTCCTTATATGATATTTGCAATCATTCTCTTCCTGTCTCAGGCTGTGCAAGGATGTCTTTTTTCTCCCAGTCTGCAACAAATTCCACGCACCTGTCTGCCGGGAGCGGCCTGCTGATCAGGTAGCCCTGCAAAAAGTTGCAGCCGAGCTTTTCCAGCTGCGCTGCCTGTTCCCCTGTCTCGATCCCCTCTGCCGTCACCCAGATGTGGTTCCTCTGGGCGAACACGAGGAGCGTCTGCACGATCGGCATGCCCATCTTCCTGCTCCCGATGCCCCAGACCAGCTCCTTGTCCAGCTTGATGCTCTGGAACTCGAAATCCATCAGCCGCACGAAATTGGATTCGCCCTTGCCGAAATCATCCATGACCAGGTTGAACTTCTTATCCTGCAGCCTGTGTGCGGTCTCCAGGAGCTTTCCGTTATCCGCCGACTTCCCGAGTTCCGTCATCTCCAGCCAGATCTTCCCGTGCTGGAGGCCGTACCGGTCCAGGCAGCTGCTGATCTCCTCCCAGACAGTCTCCACCATGCAGGTCTGCGGCGACAGGTTCACGTTGATCCTCGTGATGCCGTGTTCCGCAAACCTCGTGAACCACCGGCAGCACTCCCGGATCATCCACAGGTCGATTTCATGCACCCAGCCGCCTTCCTCTGCCTCCTGCACAAGGCTCTCCGGGTCGAGGAAACCTCCCTGCCCGTCCCTTGCACGGAACAGCGCCTCAAGCCCGGTGATCCTGTGCTTTTCCACGTTGTAGATGGGCTGGAAATAAGCTTCCATCCCAAGACTGGAAATATCTTCCCAAGTATAAGCTCCTGTAATGCTCATGGTCTTTTACCTCTTACCTGTTTTTTTGTTCCATCTCCCAGCCCCCGCTGCCCAGATGACCTTTCCTTTTATCTCTTCCCTTCCTGCCGCACCGAGCATCCTGCTGTCCAAAGACACCGGGCGGTTGTCCCCGAGGAAGAAATAACTTCCTTCCGGCACGGTGTACGGATAATCCACGCTGTCTCCTGTTTCCGACAGGCCGTAGATGACATCCGTCTCCTGCACTTTTGCGCCGTTCCTTGTCAGGTGTCCCTCACGGTCCACCTCCATCACATCCCCCGGCAGCCCTGCAATGCGCTTGATCAGGTATTCCCCGGATGCATCCTTTAAGATGACGGCGTCCCCATAGTCCACGCCGTCCGGGAGGATGCGCAGGAAGAACACGATATCCCCGGGATGGCAGGCAGGGCGCATGGAATTCCCATCCACGCGCATGATCCCGCACACCCTGAACACCATGAGCCAGACCACAAACAGGATGGCGGCGCGCTCTGTGCGCATCTTTCTTTTCCGTTTTTCCTCGCGGATCTTCAGGAGTGCCATGTCAAGGCTGTACTGTTCTCCCCCGTTCATGGCTGTTCCCGGAGACCGGTCTCTTCCAGTCTGTCTGCCTGTATCTGTCCCGGTCTCTGTATCTGTCCCGGTCTCTGCGGCTTTCCCTGCGGATCCCGGGTGTCTTCCTCCGGCGGACACCCTGCAAAGATGCAGTCCAGGCCTTTTTTCAAGGATTCCAGACGGCTGCGGTACTGATGGTAGAGCGCCTGTTGCTTCTCCACTTTCTCCCTTGTCTTTGTCAGGATGACGTCCATCTGTCTCCCTGCCTCTGCAAGGATCTCCTCCGCCTGCCGGCCTGCCTCTGCAAGGATCTTCTTCCCTGCTTCTTCAGCCTCTTTGAGCATGCGTTCCTTTTCGGCGCCGGCATGGTCCAGGATGGTCGCCGCAGTCTCCTTTGCACTGCCCAGGATCTCCTCCGCCTTTCCTTCTGCCTCCTCATAGAGCTTCTCCTGTGTGGGGATCTGTGCCCGCAGTCCTGCGTTCTCTGCCGCAAGCTGCATCTTTTCCAGATACAGTTCCCTCACTGCCTCCTCGTTCTTCTGTCCATAGTACTCCACCAGCTCCCTGATGTAGAGCACGACTTCCTCACGGTCATACCCTAAGACGGCTGTCCTTAACTTTTCTATTTCCTTAACAAAATTCCTGTCTTTCATGATCTGTCACTTCCTTATAATCCCTTTTTCAGGTACAACAGGGGCAGCCTGCGCTGCCCCTGTCATGTCATCCTGCAAGTTCTCTTGAAAGTCTTGACTCAAACACTGCAAGAGCTGCCATGCAGCCGGCTGTAATGACTGCGCCGGCTATATAGATCGGAGTATCTGCCACACAGTGCCTGCCTGTCACAGCCAGTAAGATGCCCGCTGATATATAGGCTGCACACATCACCACCTGGGCTGCGATACATTTTTTCTGCGTCTTCTGCAGTGCTTTTCTTCTTTCAGGATCCATGGTCCTTATCCTCCTATCATTTTTGTTTTTGGGGTACTGTCTTACTCTCCGTCAAGTTCCTCGCGGATCTTCCGGATACGCAGGACTGTGTATCCTGCGATCACAAGGATCAGGATGATCGGATACCAGTGGAATCCGCAGTCTGCGAAGCTGATGTGTCCGTCTGCATCACTGCTGTCTGCCGGGATGCTGTCGTCTGTGTTTCCGCTTCTGTCTGCGACATCTGTAGTATCATCAGAACCTGTATCTGCATCGGTCTCTGTACCTTCTGTCACATCCTCACCATCCGTTTGGTCTGACTCGTTGTTGTTTCTGTTGTTCCTGTTGTGTTTGTTGTTTTTGTTTCCGCCGGACGCATTGTTTCCATCCGCTGCGGCGATATCTGTGGCATTGGTCTTGCCATCTGTAACACCGGTATTGGTTCCGTTCGTATTTCCATTGCTGTTTCCACCACTGCCGGAGCCACCGTTATTGTTTCCGTTATCTCCGCCATTGTTTCCACCATTTCCGCCATTGTTGTCTGGTTTGCTGCCGTCACTGCCAGAGCTGCCGTTGTTTCCACTGTTGGAGCCGCCGCCGTTTCCGCCGTTGCCCGGGTTCTTGCCGTTTCCTCCATCGCCTCCGTTTCCACCGTTTCCGCTGTTGGATTCACCGCCGTTTCCACCGTTTCCTCCGGTTCCGTTGTTGGAGTCACCGCCATTTCCGCCGTTACCTCCGGTTCCGCTGTTGGATTCTCCACCGTTTCCGCCGGATCCTCCATTGCCGTTATTGGAATCTCCGCCGTTTCCACCGTTTCCTCCGGTGTTGTTACCACCGTTGCCTCCGGTTTCGCCTGAGCTTCCTCCATTACCGCCGGATCCGCCGTTGCCCTTGTCTGAGTCTCCGCCATTTCCGCCGTTGCCGCCACTGTTCGTGCCGCCGTTGTTATTGCTTTCTCCTGTGGAGCCGCTGCCGCCGTCTCCTCCGTTTCCACCGTTGCCGTTGTCGGATTTACCGCCGTCACCGCCATTTCCACCCGATGTTGTTCCACCGTTGTTATCGGTCTTTCCCGGCTGTGTGGTCTCGGTTCCTGTACCACCGTTTCCACCGTTTCCGCCCGGGTTCGTGTTATCTCCTGTTGCGTTTCCGCCGTTTCCTGCATCACCGCCTTTGACAGTTCCGCCAGGATTGACGGTGATGGTCTTATCGCCTGCGCTGATTCCGGTTCCACCGTTTCCACCATTGCCAGGGATACCTGTTGCGGAATCTCCGCCTTTACCGCCGTTTCCACCAGTTACCGTTCCACTGACTGTCGGAGTGATCTTGCCGTTACCATCGATACCGGCTCCACCATTTCCTCCATCTTTGCCTTCTGTACCGTCTGCACCGTTACCACCGGTCACGTTTGCATTGTTTCCAATGATAATTCCGGCATCTGCTGTATCACCACTGGCTCCGATACCGGCTGCTCCATCTGGATGTTTAGCAGAACCGTCCCCACCCTTGATGGTACCATTGACGATCTCAAGATTCGTTCCCGGACGTTCTGCCGCTGTATCATCCTTCTTAAATACCAGTCCGGGCTTTGCTTCATTAGAAGCATCTGCATTGTCTCCTGTGATGGTATGTCCACCCAGGTCGATCTTCACATTCTCCCAAATGTCAGGGATCTCAACGGTATGGTTGATATTCTTTTTCAGGGTTACCTTATAGTTTCCGTTGTCATCCACTGTAACTTCTACATTCTTGTTGGATGCTGTCTCATTTTTATCTGTCTTTCCATTTGTCGTTGTCTGGTCACCGTCATCCGCAAACTGCTTTGCGATATCCTTTGCATCCACGAGGGATGTTTTACCATTTACAGATCCATACTTGCTGTGGCTGATCTGATATGGTGTTGCTTTCTTCAGACCTGTGATGGTTGCTTTTCCATCCCCATCCGTACGTATGGTTGATACATTACCTGTCGGGGTTCCCTGGGCATCCAGCTCCTGATACTTATAAGTCTCATTTGCTCTTCCCTTGAAAGTCAGCGTATGTGCTGTCTTTCCCGTAATGGTCGGATTATCATCCGTCACTTCCACTTCTACGCCTGTCGTCAATCCTGATACTGCAATCATAAAGGTCAAAGCATCCACATATGTTCCCTTAGTCTTTTTCTTTAATTCCTCTAATTTTGTTTGTTCCACAGTCACACTATTACTGATGTCTGAACCGGAATGATCATAAGCAGTCACATTTGCGAGTGTCGCTGCCTCTGTGTCCGTAAGCTTTCTGACATCGTTCACATGAATGACAAAATCATCTGCCGCAATAACGCTTCCATCTGCCCCCTTGATCACGTTCATCCGGTATACCGGGATTAAGATCACGACATCCGCAGTCTGTGCAGTCATCTCAGTTGTTTCATTATAGATCTTTGTGCTGTCTTTTTTATCAACCCATACAAAGAGGCTCTCATTCTCAGCCTTTGACTTATCTGCTTCTTTCTGCATTTTGGTAAAGCTTGCTGCCGGAATCGTATCTCCATCAATCACTGTAATATGCTCTGTCTTATTTAAGATATTGCCCTTTTGATCTTGAAAAACGATCTCATGCAGTTTTTCAAAGTCCACCGTAACATTCCATGCCTGATAAACTTTTGCGAATGTATGGGAATAGGTCTTTGTTGTACCATCCCATGTGATTTCCCCACTCTTGATTGCCGCATCAACATCAATTGCCACATTATTAACCGTAATGCTCTTTAATCCGTAACCATCCTTTGGCTTAATATTGACCTTCAATGCTCCATTATTCTTCACAATCGTCTGGTATGTACTGTTTCCGTTATCATTCCACACCACACCATCATTTCCAGTCACAAGTGTTCCATGTGTCACTTTTACATCTACGGTCTGTCCCTCTTCAAATGTGATATTTAATGCCTGTGGTTTGCCTACCGCCTGTGTTGTGTAAGTATAGCTTGGTCCATTTCCTGTGAAAGCCTGACTGGATACATCGGTACCAGCACTGCCATCCACGTTGCTCCAATATGCCTTTTTATAAGTAGTGGCTGTTCCTATTGTATCTTTTAACTCCAGCTCTACTGTTTCATTGTTTTTCACAATGACATGCTGGAACTGGTCCGCACCTGATTCTTTTGTTACAAGCCCTGTATCTTTCACTTTTGCCGTACCACCTGTCACATGAACATGTACGATATGGGACGGTGTGAATACAGCTTTCAGTGTCACAGCTGAAGTTGTCGGTGTGTACTTTAATTCATAACTCTTTTCTTTCCAGTTAAACGTTTTTGCTCCTGTAAATAAATCTTTATTATTGTTTGTTGTCTCCTTCAATGCTGTCAGGATAGAGAAACTTTCTCCCTTCTCCCCGGTAAGATCTGAATAATAAGGATTTGAAAAATCATTTGGCGTAAATATAAGGGTGAGTTCCTCATTGCGGTTTACATTGATGCTGCCATCCTGCTCTAGTTTGTATTCATTACCAGATGCATCTACCGCCTTGAAGCTTCCCTTTGCATTTGCTGCTGCAAGACCTGTTACATTCAAGGTTGTCATCTGCCGTTTTGCCGCAGCATTCACTGTAATGTCTCCACTGACCTTTGGAATCGTAACTGTAATGCTTCCATCTGTTTCCGCTTTGCATACCTGTGCAAACGGCAATGTCTCTGCCGCTCCGGTATCACTTTTTTTCATTGTGACGGTAAAGTTGTCCTGATCCAGATCATAATCTGCTTTTGGACTGATTTTTACAGTATAAGTTTTTAAATAACCAACATCAGTCTGCTTCTGACCACTTGTAATCTCAGCATTGCTTCCTATGGTTACGATTGCTTTAAATGTTCCAAGATAAAACTTCTGATTGTTTTCCGTTGCAACATATTCAATACCATCTACTGTGACTTTCTCTCCCGCAACAGCTATTACGATATAATCCCTGTCCGGATATCCTGTATTTTCTGCACTGCTCTGGCTGACTGTTACGCCGCCTGCAGGTGCAGTATCCACCTCATGTCCAAATACCTTCGCCTTTGTTCCCGAAGGAAGTTTTACCTCCGCTTTTTTATCTGTTCTGCGCTCTACTGTCACTTTATCGGTGGCTGAACCATTTCCTTTTATCTCTACCGTATTTTCTTCGCCGTCATCCAGCTTAATTACTGCACTCTTGTCTGCCGTAACTTCTGCCTTTGTCACTCTTTCATTCCGGTACATGGCATCCGGGATGTAGACCAGGGTGATGGCATTAAAACTCTGATTGGTATATGTGTATGTCACATCCCCGATCTTTAAGGTGAGTGCGCCTGTCGTGTTATGGTTCTTGAGATATGGTGTATCATCCCCTGTACCGTTTGGCACAACGACCGATGATGCGCCTGCCGGGGTTGTCACCTTGTAAGTATTATGGTCTACAGGACTGTAAACGTTCAGTGTTCCGTTATCCGATACATTAAGTGTTCCGTCTTTGAGTGTAACGGTTCCATCTGCTGCAACGTCAAGCGTTACATCCACCGCATCATTTGGTGCGGAGAACCATGTACCATTCTTGCTCTTTAACTGCACACCTTTTTTCAGGGTTCCGCCTGTCACTGCTGTGACGGTATCTTTTACGATCTCGACTGTGTCTCCTGCCTGTGCCGTATCCAGTGCATCGGCAAGAGGGGCATATTTCACACCGTTTATCACAGCCTCAGCATCCATTGGTGCTACCAGTACGTTGGTCTCACCTTTTTTGGTGTTATCCGGCTGTCCCGGGTCGGCTCCGTCAGCGTAGCCTCCGAATTCGACGTATAAACCTTGAACTTTTCTTCCATCTGTTCGATTTGACTCATAAACATCATTTAAAGTACCTGCTGAAGTTTCCAACGATACACATGATTCTTTACCAGTTACAGCTGTTATTGTGGTATCCATAGGTGGTCCGCCATCTCCACCTTCATTAGGTTCACCAGTGTTCCACATATTACTTGGAACTTGTGCTCCTGCCTCTGGTCCCTGAGCCCAATAATAATGTGCATAATTTTGCATTCCATTTGGACTGTTAAATTTAAGAGTATTGGCATTAATTTGCTTAAATGCCTGATGATTTGTAATAAGTGTATTATCCGGATACACTAATCTTGTTCCAGATGTCCATGTAGGAACGTTGTTTAAGTTTTTAAGATATCTCGATTCGTCTAGCGAAGTAACCGTTGATAAATAACCTTGTTTTCCTCCTAATTTATATTCTAGTGCCATATTGTATGCCCGTGCCCACGTAATGGCCTTCGGAATATACATATAATAATGTCCATTTACTTCCCATTGTGTAAGTTTAGTTTCTCTATCAATTGATTCAAACCCTTTATTTTCATTTCCATCAATAGTCAAATACACATTCATATTATCCACATAATCAAATACCATGGCCTGAATTCTATTTTTAATTTTCTCTGCTGATAAGCCGTTTGCGAAAACCCATGTAGCCGATTTCCCACTAGTATCTTGTAGTATAGCATCACTAAGAATATCATTCGGCAATTTACCAGTTGATAACGTGATTGTCATTAGAGTGATCTTTTCATTCTCAGTATCAATCTTCACATTTGTATAATGGAACTTTTGATGTGTTTCATCTATCCAAACCGGTGTTCCTAATTTTATAGTATACTTACCCTGTACATTCGCATATGACACTGCGTTTCTAAAGGAATAGGTTACTCCTGCTTCCTCTACAATTACATTTCTAGTGAAATATACTGCTTCCTGCGATGCAGTTTTTACTTCAGAAGATTTTTCTTCCGTACTATTTGTAATATCCCCATCTGCAGGATCCACACTCTGTTTTTCATCCGTCAGCTCAAGTGTGGCAGTCTGTGTGTTATCCGTATCCTCATTGGAAGCCGTTGTTTCTTCCGTTTTTGAAGTTTGGGTATCTTCTGCTTTTGCAGACTTTCCAAGACGATCAAGGACATAGGTTACTTCATATTCTCCTAAAGTATAAATATCAAAATCTCCAGGATCAGATACCTTTACTTCATAAAGGTCTTTATCATAAATAATGCCTTCCGTCAGATCATACTCTTCCTGACCCCACTCTAAGTAGAGATTCGGTGCTTCATACAAAGCGTTTTCTTCCACGGCTGCTTTCACAGTAACCGTTCTCTGAAAGGTAATGACCTGATTTTCCTGTGTGTCATCCTGTCCATTTCCCTGTGTTCCTTCTGTTGTCACAGGCGTAAGGGAATAGGTCACTTCGTAGGAGCCGATCTTGTTAATATCGAAGCCTCCAAGATCCCCTACCGTTAACGTATATTTTACATCATCATAGAGGATCTCATCTGTCAGGTCATAGCCTTCCTCCCCCTGTACCAGCACCAGTTCCCGTGTTTCATACATAGGTACTTCGTCCTCAGAAGCCGCTACTACATGAACCGTTCTTGTAAAGGTGATGACCTGCTTTTCCTGCGTATCAACGGTATTGGTGGCATCCCCCTCCGGTATCTGATCCGTATCTTCCACCGTTGCCATGGCATCTGTCGTTTCTATCGTTTCTGCGCCTGACACTGTCTCGGTACTTTCTATGTTTTCTATGCTTTCTACACTGTCTGTGTTCTCCACACTTTCAGTTACATTTACACTGCTTTCCTTTTCCGTCAGTGCGTATGAAATCTCATAATCTCCTGCCACATTGACATCAAAGTTTCCTGTGTCAGTGACGGACAGGGTATATTTTTCACTGTCATACGTGATCCCTTCCGTCAGGTCATAGTCTGTCACGCCCTGTGTGAGCGTCAGTTCCGGTGCATCATAAGCTTTGCTCTGCTCTTTTGCACCTACGCCGTGGATCGATCCGATGAGCAGTGCGGCTGCCATCACAAATGTCAATGCACGGTTTGCTTTCGTCCTTCTCATAGGTTTCCTCCTTAATTTTTATTACATAAAGAAAGCTCCACAACATAATGTAGATTATGTTGTGTGGAGGAATGGCTCTTTTCCCCGGTTACACCTGGATTTTGGATAAATTTATAAAATTTCTGGTTTTTTGCAGTTGTCTACAAATGTAGTATAGTTGAAACAACATGATTTTCAGCTGTGAAACCGTGAAATACTGAAAAATCAGGCGTTTACAGAAGTCTGGTCTTATTTTTGTGCAAAAATGGCAACAAATTCCTAGAGAAGTACTATGAAATTAGTGCTTCTTTTACA
>ERZ773186.2580-NODE-2580-length-13195-cov-4.366667_pt1 | contig 13195 bp, 9 predicted proteins | sample MGYA00581000_ERZ773186 | MGnify/ENA primary metagenome ERZ773186 (study PRJEB29015, sample SAMEA2737752) | human gut metagenome | biome: human gut; feature: human-associated habitat; material: faeces | place: China | collected 2012 ... | reverse complement strand
AAGTCCCTTTCGCCCATTTCTTCTTTCTTTTTAACATTTTCACAGTCTTTTCGGGCGAAACCATCTTCTGTTCTCCTGTTTTCGCCCTGATTTTTTCATTTTCGTGGGCTATTGGCTTCATCCTTATAACGCTTTCGCCCATTCTCTTCTAAATTTTCATTAAACTGCGATAAAAATGGGGGAATCTCTTTCGTTTTCCATTCATTTCGCCCATTCTCTTCTAAATCTCCATTAGACTTCGGTAAAAATGGATGAATTTCTTTCATTTTCCGTTCACTTCGCCAATTTTTTCTTTCTTATACACCCTGCACGATTTCATTTAAGAAATACGCGTGCACCCTTGCATCTTCACTCACTTCCGGGTGAAAACTGAGCGCAAGCTGGTTTTTGTAGCGGACTGCTACCGTATTGCCATCCACTATCGCCAATGTCTCCACCTGCGGATTTAAAATTTCATCAATATATGGTGCACGGATAAAATTCATCCGATAAGTTCCAATGTGTGCAATCTCTGCGTCCGTGACAAAGCTTCCGAGCTGTCTGCCATAGGCGTTGCGCTTCACGCTTACCGGCAGGGTTTTTAAATACGCTCTGTCATCGTTGGAAACACGCTCTGCTAAAAGGATCAGCCCTGCGCAGGTCGCAAGCACCGGTGTACCCGCTTCGATCAGTTCTTTTAACTGGTCAGACATGCCAAGGTCTCTAAGCAGTTTTCCCTGTACCGTGCTTTCACCTCCGGGAAGCACGATCCCCTGCAGTCCGCCATTCTGCACAGACTCTTCCAAATCCTTTTTCTGACGGATCAGGAATGTATCCGCGCCAAGCCCGTCAAGCATCGCCCGATGCTCCGCAAATGCGCCCTGCACCGCAAGGATTCCGATTGATACTTTTTCTGACATGATATTCTCCATTCTTGCGCTGTTTTTTGCGCATCTCAAGTTTGTGCGTAAGCACAAATCCTGCGTGTGAAAAATCTTATTTTTCACACTAATCTCCATTTCTGAGCAATTTATTTTCCACGCTCTGCCATAAGCAGCTGTATCTCGTCCTCGTTGATGCCAACCATCGCTTCTCCTAAATCTTCAGATAACTCTGCAATCAGTTTTGCATCATTGTAATTGGTCACTGCCTGTACGATTGCTGCTGCACGTTTTGCCGGATTGCCGGATTTAAAAATACCCGAACCTACAAATACGCCCTCGGCACCAAGCTGCATCATCAATGCTGCATCTGCCGGAGTTGCCACACCGCCTGCCGCAAAGTTTACAACCGGAAGTTTTCCGTTCTCATGAACATATTCTACCATTTCAACCGGAACCTGAAGCTGCTTTGCTGCCTCAAAGAGCTCATCTTCACGCATTCCTTTGATCCGGGCAATTTCACTGTTCATCATTCTCATATGACGGACAGCCTGGACGATATCACCGGTTCCCGGCTCTCCCTTTGTACGGATCATAGAAGCACCTTCATTAATTCTTCTTAAAGCTTCTCCGAGGTCTTTTGCACCGCAGACGAAAGGAACGTCAAAGTCACGCTTGTTGATATGGTATACATCATCAGCAGGGGAAAGAACTTCACTTTCATCGATATAATCAATCTCAATGGCCTGAAGCACCTGTGCTTCTGCGAAATGCCCGATTCTGCATTTTGCCATAACCGGAATGGACACTGCCTTCTGAATTCCACGGATCATTTTCGGGTCACTCATACGGGAAACACCACCTGCTGCACGGATATCTGCCGGAATCCGTTCAAGAGCCATAACTGCACATGCACCTGCTGCTTCTGCAATTTTTGCCTGCTCCGGTGTCGTTACATCCATGATGACACCACCCTTTAACATCTGAGCCAGATTTTTGTTCAGTTCATATCTTTCGTTTGTATTCATTGGTAAATCCTCCCTTTAAGAATCGTATTTTAGAATATAGTGGAAATTCTTTACAATTTCGACAGGTATTAGTATAATTGCATTGTGACTATAGAAAAATATTCAATTTAGATATAATCAAAAAGGTCAGAATGGAGAAAATAGAATAGATGTTGACATATAATTTTGAAAATATAGGGTCAGATTCCCTGTATGAATTTTTGTATAAATGTATCAAAAATGACATAATACAGGGGATAATCTTAAGTGGTGAGAAGCTGCCTTCCAAGCGGGCACTTGCGAAAAATCTGGCTATAAGCGTGATCACGGTAGAGAATGCCTATGGTCAGCTTCTTGCAGAAGGATATATTTATTCCATTCCTAAAAGCGGGTATTATGTGTCGGATCTGAGTGGGATTCCGGTACATCAGACAGAGTATACGTCAGAAACGTATGAGGCGGAAGAGCAGGGGACAGATTCACGGACTGCAAAAGCCGGGGACAAAGTACTTCTGACCGGAGGAGAAAATGCATTTATTGCGGATTTTACGAGCAATCAGACGGAGCATGCTGCATTTCCTTTTTCAATCTGGAATAAGACCATGCGGGCAGTCATGAATGATTATCAGGAGGAAATGATGATCAATCCCCCCTGTGGAGGTGTGATGGAACTGCGGAAAAGTATTTCCAGTTATCTTAAAGAATTTTGTGCCATGTATGTAAGACCGGAACAGATCATTATCGGAGCAGGAACAGAGTATCTGTACAGTATTCTGATCCAGCTTCTTGGGAGAAATGTCTGTTATGGAGTGGAGAATCCGGGCTATCCAAAGATTGCAAAAATCTACCGCAGTATGGGTGTAAAGTATGAGTATATTGATCTGGATGAAGAGGGAACTTCTGCAAAGAAACTGGAAGAAAAAAAAGTAGATATCATGCATATTTCCCCATCTCATCATTTCCCGACCGGAATGGTGATGCCGATCAGCAAGAGGTATGAATTGCTTGGATGGGTTACGAGAAAAAAGGAACGGTATATCATAGAAGATGATTATGACAGTGAGTTAAGACTTGCGGGGAAACCGATTCCGTCTCTACAGAGTATCGATGTATCAGGCAAGGTGATTTATATTAATACATTTGCGAAGACACTCTGTTCTACTGTCCGAATCAGTTATATGGTACTTCCTGAAGCACTGGCAGAGAAATATTACAGAGAACTTTCATTTTATTCCTGTACTGTGTCTAACTTTGAACAGTATACACTGGCAGCATTTATGAATGCAGGTGCATTTGAGAAGCATATCAACAGGCTGAGAAACTATTATCAGCATAAGCGGGATCTGATCTTAAGTACATTTCTCAGAGAGCCTTTGGGAAAATATATTACGATCAGTGAAGAGGATTCAGGTGTGCATTTCCTGATGCATGTCAATACTTCCATGAGTGAGCAGGAATTTCTTTTAAAGACAAGGGCGAAAGGAATCCGGCTGGCAACGTTGTCTTCTTTTTATAATGCGGAACAGAAAGACAGCAGATATGAAAATACGTATGTTATGAATTATTCCTTTGTGGACTGCGACCGGTTGGAATATGTGGCACAGACGCTTTATAAGATCATTCATCCATAGAAGGAGGAGTTTAGTATGGAGCAGCTTTTTACTGTATGGGGAGAGACGCTGGATAAAGAGCATGTACTTGACGAATATCCAAGACCGCTGATGGTAAGGGACAGTTATCTGAATCTCAATGGGTACTGGGACTATGCATTTACACAGGAATTTGTATGCCCGAAAGAATTTGACGGGAAGATCTTAGTTCCTTTTTCACCGGAGGCAGCATTATCAGGTGTGAACCGTCAGTTAATGCCGGATGAATATCTGTGGTATCACCGGACATTTTCTGTTGACGGGCATAAGACAAAAAGAGCAGATGAATCCTTTTCAGAGGAAGATCCGGAATCCGGGATGGGAGCAGACCTGACAGAGGAAAGACTGCTTCTTCACTTTGGAGCTGTGGATCAGGCGTGCGTTGTATGGGTGAACGGACAGCGGATCGGAAAGCATACAGGTGGGTATCTGCCTTTTGAATTTGAGATCACAGAGGCAGTGCAGGCAGGAGAAAATGATCTGGTTGTGGCTGTGAAAGACCTGAGTGATACATCGTATCATTCCAGGGGAAAGCAGAAGCTGGAAAGAGGCGGCATGTTCTATACGGCTCAAAGTGGGATCTGGCAGACTGTCTGGCTGGAAAGAGTCCCGGAAAAGTATATAAAAGAAGTGGAGACGCTCCCTGAACCGGATGAGGAAAAAGTCCGTATCATAGTCCGGTCTGGTGCAGAATATGCTGTAAAGATTGTGCTGCAAAAGCCAAAGATCCACAAAGAGCTGAAGAAAAATGTACCGGATGATCCAGTGGAGGACATGACCGGGAGCAGAATAGCAGATCCGGTGGAAAGTACAACAGAAACCACAATAGGAACATTTTATGGAAAGACGAATGAATGGCTGGAGATTCCGGTTCAGGATGTGCAAATGTGGACATGTGATACACCGTATCTTTATGATTTTACTGTTGAGATGGAGAAAGACAGGGTAGCAGGTTATTTTGCCATGAGAAAATTCACACTGGAAAAAGATGGACAGGGATTCGTGCGGATCTGCCTGAACTATCAGGTACAGTATCAGAATGGAGTACTGGATCAGGGCTACTGGCCGGATGGACTGTATACTGCACCTTCAGATGAAGCTATGATCTTTGATCTGGAGCAGATGAAGAAATGCGGATTTAATATGGTACGGAAACATTTGAAAATAGAGCCGCAGAGATGGTATTATCATTGCGACAGGCTGGGGCTGGTCGTATGGCAGGATATGGTCAATGGCGGAGGAAAATACAAGCACTGGTTTGTGACGTATGCGGCAACGCTGATGTCCTGGTGGAAGATTCGGATGAGAGATATTTATTCGGGGCTTCTGGCAAGAAAAGAAAAGGAAGGCCGCCTGGAATTTGTGAAAGAAATGAAGGAGACGGTACATCGGTTAAAAGGGCATCCAAGTATTGCTGCCTGGGTCATCTTTAATGAGGGCTGGGGGCAGTTTCAGACAGAAGATATGACCGCTATTCTCAGAAAAGAAGATCCTGACCGGCTGATTGATCAGGCCAGTGGGTGGTTCGATCAGGGGGGAGGAGATTTTTGCAGCCTTCATAATTATTTCTTTAAGCTGAAGATCCACCCGGAAAAGGAGAGGGCATCAGTTCTCTCGGAATTTGGAGGATACAGTTACCGGATCGAAGGACATAGTGCCTGTGGAAAACTTTATGGATATGGGATCTGCAGGGGTAAAAAAGCACTGAACCGTCGATACAGAAAAAGAATGGAACAGGTGAAAAATCTGATAGATGAAGGTTTGTGTGCCAGTGTCTATACACAATGGTCAGATATTGAAGAAGAAGTCAACGGAGTTTATACATACGACCGAAAGATCAGAAAGATTGATTGAAAGAGTGAGAAAAGAATGAGAATCATGCAGGAGAGGACAGACAACAGGAGTCAGTAGTAGAAAGGAAAAATGAAAATGATGTTACGCTTTGTAAATGCAAGAAATGATAAAAAGAAACTGAATGAAATTAAAAAATTATATGATGAGGCATTTCCAAAAGAAGAACAGATTCCCTTCTGGATTTTGAGAAAAGCAAGCCGTACATCAACAGCAGATCTGATGCAGGTATATGATGATGATCTTTTAGTAGGATTTATCCATCTGGTTTATTTTGAGGATGTGGTCTATCTGTATTATTTTGCAATCGAGCCGGATGAAAGAGGTCAGGGGTATGGAAGCAAAATCCTGCAGGCATTACGCCGCCGGTTTTCGGCACGCAGGATCATTTTGAATATAGAGGTGGTAGATGAGAACTGTGACAATTATGAAGAACGGAAAAAAAGAAAAGAGTTTTATCTGAAAAATGGATTCCGGGAGGCAGGATACAGTACAAGAGAGTATGGCGTAGAATATGAGATGCTGTATCTGGGAGGAAATGTATCCTATGAAGAATTTCTGGCATTGATCCGGAAATATTTCGGACGGACACTGGCGTTGATGGTGAAGAAAAATTTTAAAAAAGCGTAAGGAAAAAGGCATAGATAAAAGGTGGGCAGAACCCGAGTTTGAGTTCTGTCCACCTTTTTAGCTGCCAGGTATGCGGCAAAAGATCCAATGGACTTTTTCAGCTACTGGAAAGCCGGGATGATGCTAAATCAGATGTGTACTTTCCAGCTTTTCAGTAAATGCATCATTTAATTTTATAACCGGTTTGCGAAGCAGCAGTCCGAGTAAAAGTGAAAAGATCAGGAAGATTCCTAAATACCCCAGTTCTTTGACATAGTTCATACCGTAGAAGCCTGCAACGCATTCACGCATGGCATTCATGCTGTGTGTAAATGGAAGCAGAGGATATACAGCCTGGAAAAATTTCGGAGCACACTGGATCGGGAATGTACCACCACTTCCGGCTACCTGCATGACCATAAGGACAACGGCAACCGCTTTACCAATATCACCAAAGGAGACAGTCAGTGCATAGATCAGATTGACATAAACAAAACTTGTAAACCAGCCCGTTACCAGGAACAGGAAAGGATGTTCGCACTGAATACCAAGGAAATACAGGTCTCCCAGACAGATCAGTCCGCTCTGTAACAGCCCGATACATACAAAGAGGAGCTGACGTCCAAAGTAGAGCTGATGTGGTTTCGCTCCGGAAAGCTTCTTAACTACCGATTCAGAGACATTGACTTTGAGCATGGCTGCCATAACAACAGCCCCCACCCAGATTGCCAGTGTGGAATAAAAAGGAGCCATGGCAGTTCCGTAATTTTCAATGGGATAGATTTTTGTCTCATTCAGGCTTACCGGTGCTGCAAGGAAAGCTCCGATTGTCTGTGGATCTTCGGCAAGAATCTTTTCCAGCATCTGCACACCATCACTGCCATCTGTGGAAAGTGTGGTGGAGACTTTCTGCAATTTTTCAGAAGATTCATTCAACAGACTGACGGTCTGTTCAAGAGCTTCTTTCACAGTGGAAAGATCTGTGGATGCAGATCCGGTGACAGAACGGATTTGTTTTACACTGTTGTCTACCTGCCCTAAGAGGCTCACAAGGGAGGAACTGGTGGAGTCAAGATTCGTGGCGAGACCATCCAGGCTGCTTTTCACATTCTGCTCATAAGAGGTCTTTACCGAGTTGACAGAAGCTGTTCCCCGGGCAAGCAGATCATCCAGTTCTTTCTTTAAAGTGGAAGCATCGGCAGTGGCTGAAGGAAGGGCAGCAGCAATTTCATCCAGTTTATTTTTGATCTGTGTCTGCTGGTCGATCGCCTGTTGGATCTGTACGTTCAGTCCATTGATCGCCTGAACGAGAGCTGTCTGATCCGGGTGTGCATTAGCAATGGCGGTCAGGGAATCTGATAATTCCTGATAACCGGAAATCAGATTCTGCACACGGCCGCTGACTGCCTGAATGGCATTGGAGCAGGATGCAGCGTCAGTTGAATAAGAGTCGAGTGCTTTGTCGATGGCAGCAGATACAGAAGAATAAAAATCAGCATTCTGCTTCAGTGCGGTATTGATATCAGAAGTTGTTCCTGTCAGGGCAGAAGTCAGTGAATCAATTCCATTTCCTGCCTGATTCAGTGCATTGACACTGCTTTTTGTTCCTTTTCCCGATTGCTCAAGAAAAGAGGTAGTCGTATCCAGCATTAATGCTCCGGCATCGGTCATATCAGAAAAGGCTTTCACCGTACCGGAAATATTTCCGAGGTCATCGGAAATCTGTGACAGAGAAGCAGCGAGATGTTCAGTCAGGGACTCATCTCCGGTTTTGGCGGAAACATCATTTACGAACTGAAGTGCCTCAAGTGTCGTTTTGGAGACTGTGGTAATGAACGTTTCATTGACCTGGTGCTGGACAGAGCTGGCACCTTTCTGTGTGACTTTCGGGGCGATGGCATTTTCTTTTTCATTGATGTAGTAGGTGATATCAGGATGTACAACATCTGAAGTAAAAAGACTCATCATATCTTTGCTGAAGTCTTCAGGGATGACAATGGCAGCGTAGAACTTACCGGATTGTACCCCTTTTTTCGCATCTTTTGCATCTGTGAAGACCCAGTTCAACTGCTTATTTCCCTGCAGTTCACTGATGACATCGTCTCCAAGGTTCAAATTGACAGGAAGAAGTTCCCCTTTATACCCTTCATCGTTGCTGGCCACGGCAACCTTCAGATTGCCGGTATTTCCATAAGGATCCCAGCTCGCAGCAATATTAAACCATGCGTAGAGTGTCGGAATCACGGTAATTCCCATGATGACGATCATTGCGATGACATTTTTATGGATCCTGAGTAGATCATTTTTAAAAATCTGAATGATATTTTTCATCGGTTAATTCTCCTTTCTGCGGAAAGTCTCCAGCATTTCATCAAAAGTCATGCCGGCAAGCTGCTGCTGTTCTTCCAGTTTCGAGTGAATAAATTCAACAATGATCAGGAACAATGCGATGGCAATGATCGAAATGATCCAGAGGACAAGGAAGATGATTTTCGATTCCAGGCTGAACATCAGGATCAGGAAGATCAGAGGAATCAACGCAATTGCAAGGAATCCATAGCGTACCATTCTTCTGTAGTTCTTTTCAAAAGCCTGTGCCTTGGCAGCGGTTGTCAGTTTCAGCTCTTCCTGTGAAAGAGAGGCTTTCAGAAGGAGAGCAAGCTGCGTACTGCGGCTGACGGAAATTTCATGAGGTTCGCACATCATAAATTCTGTCTCAGCAAGTTTCTTGTCAAAAAGGTGATTCAGTCCGGCAAGAAGCGGGCGAAGTCCAAGTCCGATCAGCAAAGAGAGCGGAACATAGGCGAGCAGCAGGATCATAAGATCTTTTCGGAAGGTTGTTCCGTAAAATCCTGCGATACATTCTCTCATAGCTCCGACTCCGTAAGTAAATGGAAGGAGTGGATGGAGCTTCTGGAAAAATACAGGTGTCATTTCAACCGGATAAGTACCGGAAGAGCCAGGAATCTGTAAAATAACGAGAATGACGCACAGTGCTTTCCCGATATGTTTAAAAGTAAGCGAAAGTGCGTAGATAATATTCACGTATACAAAGGAACAGATCACACCGGTCAGAATAAACTGAGCCGGATGTACGCACTGGATTCCCGGAAGAAGTACATCTCCAAGGCAGACAATAAAGCCCTGTATCATACCTACTGTGATGAATAGCAGCCAGCGTCCGAAGTAAAGTGAGACAGAACCATAGGAACGCATGGTCTCATCGTGGTCAACTTCCATTTTTAAAATGGCGATCAGGACGATTCCACCAACCCAGATCGCAAGGTTTGTGTAAAAAGGAGTCATGGATGAACCGTAATTTTTTACAGAATAAAAAGTTTCAGTTTCAATCTCCACCGGGGAGGACATAAATTCGGAAATCTTATCAGCATTCATTCCTTCCAGCGAAAGGAGTGTCTGAAAAGTAGCCGAACTGGTAATGGCATTCAGATCCGTCTGCACAGTTCCAAGCCGGTCCGAAACGGTGGAAAGGGCATCTTTTGTACCGTTCAGTGCGTTGGCTGTATCGGTCAGACCAGAATCAAGCTGCGTCAGGATTCCCTTAAGCTGCTCGGAAGTTGCCGGAACGCCGTTCAGGATTCCGGTCAGTTCTCCGGTGAGCGAGGAAAATGTATCCAGCGTTGCATTGAGCTGTGGGAGCAGATTTTCGTCCAGTGTTGTTCTGAAAGAATGCAGTCCGTCGATACTCTGCTGCGTGAGCGAGGAAATATCCTGCCGGGTCTGAGAGGTTGTATCCAAAGCGTTTTTAATACTTGTATTTGCAGTACTTAAGCTGTTGAGCAGAGTCTGGTTTTCCTGATTCTGTGCCTGTAATTTTGCAATAGCGGCAGAAAGCTGTTCACTGACAACCGGTGTGGAGGCAGCAATTTCCTGCATTTTTTCCAAAAGGGATGCATTCAGAGCGGTTACATTTCCGGCAGAGTCCAGAGCCTGCTGGAGAGACTGGTTAATCTTTCCGGCACTTCCTTCCAAAGAAGTCAGCCCCGAAGAGACAGAACTATTCGCACTGTTCAGGATCTGTTCTCCGTCGGAAATGGATTTGGAAAGTGAGGAGGAAAAATCTCCCGCTGCCTGGCGGCCTGTTTTCAGTGCATCCTGTGCATTTTCAAGGGCAGACGCCCCAGAAACAGCTGCATTTCCAAGAGAATCAGAAGCATCTTTTGCATCTGAGATCAGATCATGGGACTGGGAAGTCTTTTCTGTAAATTCAGTTAAAAGGGTTTCGTATTCATTTAAGTTATTATCTGCTTTTTTCAGAAGCGAAATAATCTCAGAATTAGTAGAATTTACAGTTCCGGACAGATCAGAAATGGATTCTTTTAGCACTTCTGATACAGATTCAGCGGCAATGGATGAAAAAGTATCGTTGATCTGGGTCTGGATCGTACTTGCTCCGGTATCTGTGATCTTTGGAGCGATGGCATTTATCTTTTCATTAATATAGTAATTCAGTTCCGGTGTTTCAAGAGTACCGGAAAGAACACTGAGAAGGGAATCGCTGAAGTCTTCAGGGATTACAATAGCTGCATAATATTTTCCCGAACGGACTCCGTCAACTGCTTTCTCTTCAGAAGTAAAGACCCAGCCAAGCTGGTCATTTTCTTTCAGATTTTCCATGATCTGATCACCGGCATTGATCGTGAGATCATTGCTGGAGGCATCCTGATCATTATTGGCAACGGCAATCTGAATCGCTGAAGTATTTGCATAAGGATCAATATTGGCAGCAATATTGAACCAGGCATAGAGTGAAGGCAGGATTGCAACACCTGCCATGACCAGCATGGCTGCCGGACTGTGAATGAGCCGCCGCAGATCGCGGCGAAAGATTCGCATTGCTTTTTTCATAAATAACACTCCTTTTAAAAGAAATATTCTAGTAATAGATACAATGTTGATTTTCTTGCTAAAAAGTATTATATTAATGAAGAAACTAATTTACAACCATCAATGAACAACCTATCTGTCTCTTAGTAGACAAAATGATGAAAAATGACCAGTATTTATTTGTCTGACAGGGCTGCCTAGAGAAAAAGATAACGGGAAATGGGAGTAAAGAGGTGTAAATGGTCACATAAAGGGGGAGATTTTATGCAGAAAAAGACGGACCGGCGGGTGAGAAAGACGAAAAGTCAGCTCAGAAAAGGTCTGGCACATCTGATGAAAGAAAAAAGTATCGGAGAGATCACGGTGAAAGAACTGGTAGATGAGGTGGATATTAATCGTTCTACTTTTTATCTTCACTATTCGGATATCCCAACGCTTTTGAGAGAGATTGAAGATGAGATGATGGATGAGATGAAGCGTGCGATCCATGATCATCCAATCGACCGAGAAAATGATTCCGCATTTTCTTTTATTAAAGATATTTTTCAGGTACTTGACCGTAACCGGGAAATTGGATGTGCTTTGATCGGACCTTATGGAGATATTGGTTTTATCCATAAGATGGAAGATCTTTTGGAGGAAAATTCAAGAGAAGTTTTACTGCAGATGTTTCCGGAAAAATCAGGCGAGATGAATTATTTTTACTCTTATTGCCTGAATGGATGTCTTGGCCTTGTCAAGACATGGCTTGAGGACGGAGAGGATAAAAGTCCGGATTATGCGGCTGATATGACTTACCGGATGGTAGTAAGTTCGGTGAAGGCATTTTATGACAAGAAAGAAGGAAGAGAGGAAAGTTAAGAATGCAAAGAGAAAAATTTGGCTCACGGCTGGGATTTATCCTGATCTCAGCCGGTTGTGCCATCGGTCTGGGGAATGTCTGGCGGTTCCCGTATATTACCGGAAAATACGGTGGAGCAGCATTTGTATTGATCTATCTGGTATTTCTGGTGCTTTTGGGGCTGCCGATCATGGTCATGGAATTTGCTGTAGGACGTGCAAGTCAGGCAAGCGTGGCGATGTCATTTGACCGGCTGGAGCCACTGGGAACAAAATGGCACTGGTATAAATGGTTTGGCATGGCGGGAAATTATCTCCTGATGATGTTTTATACGACGATCGGAGGATGGATTCTGCTGTATGTATTTAAGATGGCAGGCGGTGAGTTTGAAGGAAAGAATGCAGATGAGATTGCAGGTGTCTTCGGAAATCTGATGGAGAAACCGGGGCTGATGACAATCTGTATGATTGTAGTTGTAGCAGCCTGCTTTGGGATTGTCTGCATGGGATTGCAGAAGGGAGTAGAAAAGATTACCAAGAAAATGATGCTTCTTTTACTGGCACTGATGGTGATCCTGGCAATCCGTTCTGCAACACTTCCGGGTGCGGGAGAAGGAATCAGATTCTATCTGTTGCCTGACTTTAAAAAGGCAGCAGAATCAGGAATGAAAGAAGTTATTTTTGCAGCCATGGGACAGTCTTTCTTTACATTAAGTCTCGGTATTGGTGCGATTGCAATTTTCGGAAGTTATATTGATAAGAAGAGAAGGCTGACAGGAGAGGCGGTCTGCGTGACCATACTGGATACATGCGTGGCACTGATCGCTGGAATGATCATCTTTCCAGCCTGCTTTGCGTTTGGAGTTCAACCGGACAGTGGTCCGAGTCTGGTTTTTATTACACTGCCGAATATTTTTAATTCCATGAGTGGCGGAAGGATCTGGGGAACCTTATTTTTTCTGTGCATGCTTTTCGCAGCAGCATCTACGATCATTGCAGTTTTTGAAAATATCATTGCATTTGCAATGGATCTGACCAACTGCTCAAGAGCAAAGGCGGTCGTGGTAAATCTGATTGCGATCGTGATCCTTTCGCTGCCATGCGTTCTGGGCTTTAATGTACTGAGCGGATTCCAGCCACTTGGAGCAGGAAGTAATGTACTGGATCTGGAAGATTTTATTGTAAGTAATAATCTGCTCCCACTTGGCAGTCTGGTTTACCTTTTATTCTGTACGAGCCGCTATGGCTGGGGATGGAAGAAGTTCTGTGAAGAGGCAAATGCAGGAGAAGGAATCAAATTTCCGAAGTGGACAAGAATTTATGTATCTTATATTCTGCCACTGATTGTACTCTTTATCTTCGTGCAGGGATACTGGAGTAAGTTTGTGGGATGATGTGAGTGAAATTTGTAGTTGTTGGGGTGATACGCTTGGAAAGCAGAAAACTTCTATGTGGCAGAGCGGACGCGGAAAGCAGGATATTCCTTCGCGGTGCAGGCCCGCTTTACCTCAGCCCGTTGACCGTTTGTAAC
>ERZ773186.2573-NODE-2573-length-13216-cov-2.860801_pt1 | contig 13216 bp, 10 predicted proteins | sample MGYA00581000_ERZ773186 | MGnify/ENA primary metagenome ERZ773186 (study PRJEB29015, sample SAMEA2737752) | human gut metagenome | biome: human gut; feature: human-associated habitat; material: faeces | place: China | collected 2012 ... | reverse complement strand
ACAACTTCCGGGTAGATCGTACTCTGCATGCTGACAGCCGGAAGATTATAATGTCTTGCAATGCGTCCGTGCATCAGCTGCGCATTGGCACCGTTATTGTAAAATACGTTGTGCACTAAAAGAACTGCCGGTTTTGTCTTACTGGTATATACTTTTCGCACCAGTCCCTCATAGGTCTCCATAAAGTGCTCCGTGCTGTCATCGTTGACGGAAAACTCGATGATGACAAAATCCGGCTCTTTGGAAAGCAGATCAGCTTCTGCGCGCGCCACACCAAACTGTGAGGTTGTTCCGCCGATTCCTGCATTGATGTAAGTAAAATCAGCCTGTGGAAATGTCTTTTTCCACCACTCATAGACATGGTATGCGTAACAGAGTTCCGGTTTGGAAGAAAGGCTTCCCTGTGTGATCGAGCCGCCTAAAAATGCGATGTTTAAAGCTTCGCCGGCTTTGGCGCGATCCATGACTTTTTTCAGGCGGTATAAGCAGCCGCGGTTGGCAATGCCGTTTTCGTATTTAATTTGATATTCCATTTGATGTTCTCTCCTTTTTTGCTGTTTCCGGGGCGAAACTAAGATTCCCAGACTGCATCCCCTAATGAGTTGATATACGCCGCAAGCTCATCCGACATCTGCTCTGCTTCCGGGATGCGGATGTGTCCCGGCGTGCCGGAGCCATTTTTTGTGTAGAGAAAATGATGGACTCTCTCACTGCCAATGCGTGTGCAGACTTCGTCGATGGATCGGTCCCAGCTTTTATCATGGCAGAGGATCGTGGTTGCTAAAATGATCTGCGCCTTCGGATAAAGCTGCATCAGTTTTTCGATGAATGCCTGATAATGTTTTCTCCAGTTTTTGGATTTTTCACTGTCATAATCTTCTGCCATATAGTCTACCGGATGATTGTCGTTTTGTCCGATCGCAACAACGACAACATGCGGAACATATTTGGAGAAATCCCACTGTTTGGTTGGCCCAAGATCCGGGTGGTACTCGATCTTGTCATAGCAGGACTCGACACCTTTATAGTGCGGTGCTGCAAACCAGCCGGTATCATCTAAAAGTGAGATTCCACCCTGTGAAGTGTCGTGGATCTGCGCATTTAATTTCCGCGCCGTCATCCACGCATACGAATACCAGCTGTTTGAATAACCGCCATTGTGTACCGGGTCTTCCTTTCCAACGCAGTCGACAGCCTCCGATACCTCGCCCGCTGACACCGAATCTCCATACACCTCTATTCGCCTGCCTGACAGCGGTTTCAAAGGAAGAAGTCTCTCCCCATCTCCAATCTCATACTCAAGTATTGTTACCTCATGGCATGCATCCTGTCTCTTGAAGAACAGCACACAATGTTCATTTGTATCGTTATCCGGAACAACTATATCAAGTTCCGTAATTCCCTCTTTATTTAAAAGATAACTTCTCTGCGACTGATCGATTATACATCCAAGATAATTGTCCCAATAGTTATTCCTGTTGGACACCTTTATCTTAAGAGTATTACCCGTAAATTTCATCTCCGCAGATGTACAAGGATATACCCACACCGGCTTCTCCGCATCTGTCCAGTCAATACGTCCTGTATACCTGATCATAACATCATTTGGCTTGATCTTCATAATATTGTCTCCTGTCATTCCATTTGTTCTATATACATTATACATTTCTGTTTTCATATTAGTTAAGCTCTACCTAATAGTCAAACTTAATTTAGTTAAATATTAATTATTTTTTAATCATTTTAAACAAAATATGATTGAGAAGGTAGTTTCATATCTATAACACACCCCCATATACGTCTATTGATTATTTTTAACTGCAGTTCTATTATATGAAAGTAAACTATTCAATACATTTTGTAAGGAATGAAATCTATGAAAAGAGTAAACTTTGAAAATGGAAAGATAACTCAAAATATACTCGGTGTGGCCATGCCTATGCTAGTGGCTCAGCTCATAAGTCTGCTGTACAACGTGATCGACCGGATCTACATAGCAAGAATACCTGATGTGGGCACCGCTGCTCTCGGCGGAGTCGGTCTCTGTTTCCCGATCACCATCATAATCACTGCCTTCAGCAATCTGTTTGGCAGTGGCGGTTCCCCTCTGTTCTCAATCAGAAGAGGGATGGGGGATGATAAAACCGCAGATACCATAATGAATACAGCCTTCACTATGTTATGTGGTGCTGCCATTATTCTCATGGCTGTCGGTATGATATTTGCAAGACCGCTGTTGGTCCTGTTCGGAGCATCGGAAAGCGCACTCACATATGCGTACCCATATATGATGATATATCTGCTTGGCACTCTGCCATCCATGGTATCAACAGGCATGAACCCATTCATCAATGCACAGGGATATTCTGTAACAGGTATGCTGACAGTGGCCGTCGGTGCTGCCGCCAACTGTATTCTCGATCCCGTATTTATATTTGTCCTACATCTCGGCGTCAGAGGTGCGGCCATAGCCACCGTGATATCGCAGATCATGTCTGCCGCTTTTGTCCTCTACTTTCTGAAGAACAAAGCCGAATTGCAGGTAAAGCTGCTTTCATTGGGACAATTCAGGGAGTGTATGACATATGCAAAGGATATTGTCAGTCTGGGAACCGCTGGATTTGTGATGCAGCTCACAAACAGCCTTGTATCAATATGCTGTAACAGTGTCCTGTCACGTACCGGAGGCGATGTCTATGTGTCAGTCATGACCATCGTGTCAAGCGTCAGACAGATCGTCGAAACTCCTATCTGGTCAATAGCCGAAGGTGCTTCCCCAGTCATCAGCTACAATTATGGAGCCAGAAAGCCCGATCATGTCAAAAAATCCATAGCCATCATGTCTCTGCTTGCAGTGATATATATGGTCATAGCATGGGGAATCATCCTGATTGCTCCGGGAGCACTTATATCTGTATTCAGCTCAGACAGTTCACTTATAAGTGACTCCATCCCGGCTCTCAAAATATATTTCGCTGCATTTGCATTTATGCTGCTTCAGTATATCGGCCAGACTACTTTCAAATCGCTGAACAAGAAAAAGCAGGCGATTTTCTTCTCTCTGCTCAGAAAGGCGATCATCGTAGTCCCTCTTACATACCTGCTGCCGTATGCTTTCCATCTCGGAACAAATGGCGTATTCATGGCTGAACCTATATCAAATATACTCGGAGGAAGCGCATGCTTTTTCACAATGCTGTTAACCGTAATACCGGAGCTTAACCGGATGAAAAAATAAAAATGATCCCACAGATATCCATAGTAATATCTGTGGGATCATTAATTTCTCTCTATTTTGTTGTCTGGTTAAACTGCTTATTATCTAAGCCGCTTTATTATCCTGAATCATATCCTTTGCATCTGGAGCCGTGATATCCTCTGATTCACGGTGCATCTTCTCACCCCAGTTTTCATCCACAAAGCATTTGATAGCTGTTGCAAGTGCAATAACTCCGAATGTATAAGCCAATATATCCATCGCCATAATTATCTCTCCTTCACTGGTAATCTTATTTATTTAAATTCCAATGAAGGCGCGCTTTTTCCCGTCTGACCTGTGTATATATTCCAGAAGTATCCATCTGCGGCTGTTTGTCATCTCGGGATATCTGCCTGCAGATGCACATACACAGAATATCAGACTCAACAGCAATGCCGCAAGAACCGCCGACAGCATCCATGTATCGTCTATGGATTCTTCTGAATTTCCAGTCCGTATGTTTCTTGTCTGGATCACAAGCCCCGCAGAACTGTCAACCATGAGCACATCGTTGTTCCCGGCGTCTATTCCCCGACTCTCACCAAGCAATGATACCGAATGCGCAGAATAATTCCTGACATTCGGGTTGTAAAGCCCACAAACTCCAAGATATGAGACGCACATAACCACAGCAATTATCCATGCATATATATTGTAATGCGCTCTGCATCCTGCCATATGTGCCACCTCCCATACTTGATAAATACATCTGTCTTACTTACCATGTATTATATTATATAAGGGAGTTTTTTTCTTCCGATACACCGCTTCTTTAGCTGTCTCTTTGCCGTTTATTTGTCAATTCTTATCCTGCTCAGACTGGACAACCTCTATCCTGAACACATTGATCGTGTCCACATCAGGACAACAGAACACTGCAGTTCCCGGCTCATTTCCCGGGATGGTTCCACCATATCTAAGAATATCCACATATGGAAATGCCACATGCATGGCCATGGGACAGAGCTGCCCTCGCTCAGTATCAAAATCGTAGCTGTCACCTATCTTATGCCCCCTGTGGCAGCCGTGAGGGCCTTTGCGGTCTATGAGTGTTATCTTGATCTGCGGTCTGCTCATTCCGTTATCACCTCTATGTACTGTTCAAGAGGGATTCCCTTGTACTTGTCAACATTGTCCTTGTTCAAGGCTATAAGCTTCTCCACCACTTTCATGGCTGACTGCACACTGTCTTCTATGCTGTGTCCGCCTCTGTACTTTCCGATAAGCACAGCAGAGAATATATCACCGGTTCCCGGAAATCTCACAGGAATCTCTGTATATGGGAACACGTTCATTTTGTCTGTCTCGCCATCCAACAGGAGAGTGCTTGTCTGTCCATCTATATTCACGCTGGTAATAACTACGGTCTTTGCTCCATATCCGTGAAGCGTATGTGCCAGATCTTCGGCCTCCGCCATGGTCAGTATCCTCTTGTCAGTGTATTTGCTGGCAAGAAATGCTGCTTCTGTGCAGTTTGGCACTATGAGATCCGCCACTTTGCACATCTGTCTCATATAGCCAACCGTATTCTCCGTAACACCGTTGTACAGGATTCCGTCATCGCCCATGATCGGATCGACAAATATAAACGCACCCTGGTCTTTCTTCTTCTCACAGAACTCAGCCACAAGCCTGGTCTGTTCCTCCGATACAAGAAATCCGGTTGCTATGGTGTCAAATGTAAATCCAAGCTCCCCCCACACTCTCATGCTGTTCTTCATATATCCGGTCGTCTCAAGTATATCGAACTTCCCGTAGTCCAGTGTATTTGACACGAGTGCCGTCGGAAGGTTGTACACTTGGAATTTCATGTTGGACATTATCGGTATCATCGCTGACAGTGCAACCTTGCCATAACCAGCCATATCGTTTATAAGCAGTATATTATTCATAGTCTCTTCCTCTTCCTGATCAATTAAAGTATATTATTTTTATAACATATATTTGTCACCGGATAAAGACTGCTTTATGAACTCGTACTCTTCATCGGTAACTGAGTACAGCTTCCTAACAATGTCATCTATCTCTTCATACAATCTGTATCGCTGCAAATGGTCTTTACCTGTCTTGTACGTCTGCATTTCTGAATTCACAGAACTTTCTGTGATAAGTTCTTCTGCCATAAGCTCTTCTGCCTTTGAGATTATGCGTCTCTGTGTCTCCTCGTCTGCGACTGGAACAGGAATATTCTCTATATGGGATCTCAGAACCTTCACTGCGTTGTACCGCTTCTCATATATGTACTGCGCCACCCTTGAATTGAGTATCGCCATGATATATCTCATATCAAGTCCCGGTATATGTGGAATGACCACATTGCAACTGTTCAACGTAAGCCTCTGCCTGTCGTCATATGCAAATACAAGCTGTCTGTTGATAAACCTGTAGATCAGTTTCTCCGGAGCCCGGTAAAGCTCCAGCGGCGCCGCCTGCTGATACAGGGTAAGTTCCGGATACATATATTTTTCCGTTTTTCCGCATCTGTATCTGTATCTGTATACATCTGCTCCGGTTATCACTGCCTCCATTCCCTCTCCGCATTCTGTGGACACATATTTCGCATTATCCCCGGTCACTATTCCCAGTGCAAAATCTGCCTGTCCACGCAGAAATTCACAGTTATCTGTATTTTCTATTCTGCAAAGCAGCCTGTACTCATCATCAGTGAGCCTAAGCATAAAATTCTCACTGCCAAGCGGCCTGTCCGTTCCTACAACAAACTCTCTGCCGTCTCTCTCGATCACCGCACCTTTGCTATGTCCAGGATCAAAACTCTTTTCAAGCTGCAGCACCAACGATGGACATTGCACACCATAGAATGCATCGCCAAGGAAACTCACCCGGCTCACATTTGCCGATTCGGCTATGATCTCCCTGATCGTCTTATGATTATGTACATCTAACAATGCCTCCGGCAGCACAAATGCAAGAACTCCTTCATCTGTCAACAGCTTCAGCGCACACTCCACGAACACATCAGACGACTCCACGCCCCTTCCGGCTGCAGTTCTGTATGCTTTCCTGAGTAATGTCCGTGTCTCCCTGTCAAATGTATATCCCCACGGCGGGTTACCGATGATGATGTCATATCCCGGATCAGCCAAGAGCTTCTTATCATCCCCACCACATTCTGAATCATTCCTGTATTCTGAAATGAAGTCTCTGCGCTCTATGTGCTCATATATTGTCCGGATCGCTTCGTCCACATTGACATGTCTTCTTCCGGACAATCTCCCAAGTGCCAGATTGAACCTCGCAAGCTGTACACTGAGTTCATCTATATCGCACGCATATATATTATTTAGTTCTATATCATCCGGAAGCTGTATAAGGAAATTACCGGTTCCGCAACATGGATCGAATAATCGCTTACCACCCTCAGATATTCTGCTTCCCATATCACCGGTCACATCACTTATCAGCGTTCTTACTACCTTTGTCGGCGTATAATATGAACCAGCCGCCTTCCGGCTGCCTGCATCCCTTATAGACATATAGAGAAGTCCAAGTACGTCCTCCCCCTTTTGATAATAGTAATTGGTGTCCATAAGATTTTTGTTATTATTTGCCCATGATAATGCTGCTTTTTTGTCCTGAATTATATCATCGATCAGCGCACTCCATACACCAATTGTCAAGCTTCCATCTATATATGCAGGGAATATTTCTCTGTCAACAGTAATCTCACCACTGCTTACCAGCAGCTTGAGTGCACAATCCGCCAGCAGAGTTCTCATGACCATCTCAGTCACACATATATTCTGCCTCTCCAGCTTATCCACCAGACTTTTTACTGTGTCTGTACTCTCGCAAATGTCTGACACATATCTGTCATACAATCCTTTGCCGGACACATACCGCTTATTCCGCCGGCTTCTGAGCGACCTTCGTTCGCCAGTTTCCAGTGACTGTTTCAGATTACTTACGTACTCCTCTGTGAAATACATCTGACCGGCCGGACCTATGCCCTGTGATTCAATTTTCCCAAGTCTGAGCCAGTTCCGCCCCGTTGCCCTCGATATTGAAAGCTGCTGACACAATCCATCCAGCGTTATGTATTCCTCACTCATACACAGCCCCTCGTTTCTTCATATGTCTGCCTCATATGCTTTTCCTGATCATATTCAAATATATTCATACGCAAAATCTCCGCCTTATTCTTCTTCAAAAAATCAGCCAGAATATTATTCCTGCTCTTATGAAAAATGTGATATAAAAGCATGAGAAATTCGCAAATTATAGATACGTTGGAATGGTCCGTTTCTTACGTTCGGACTCATAGAAACCTTCGACTTGAAACCTATGCTTTGAACGGATTGTAACACCTCGCCCAGCCTTTGTCTATACTTTAGGCAAAACTCTCCAAAACGGAGAATTATGACTCTGGCTGAGGCTCTTTGGATGGCTCTACACAGCCAGAACCCGCAAGCTGTCTCTTAAATATAGTTCTGAATATCAATCTCACAAGCGGTCCGCAATAGCAGAGCTGCCAGAGCAGTGCAACAGGGAGATTCATTCCCCATGTCTGGATAAATGTACCAACACTTGGTGAATCCTTGAACAAAACAGTTGCTATAAGGCTCATGATTGGACACATCATTATGCAGATGTAGAATGATATCATGAAGGTTATCACCTGTGGTCTGTCAGTCGGTCTCACGATCTTGAACGCAAGCATTGGTGCAAGCTTTCCAACCACGAAAAGCTCAAGCACAATAGCTATCGGCCACATGATCTGCATCTCATGAAGTGCCATGACAAATGTCTGATTGGTGAAACCTCCTGTGCTTAATGCTACATTGTAGCAGATCATTCCATAGACCATGAACATGGCCATGATTGTTGTGAATACGAATTCCTGTAATTTGTTTTGTGGCATAATAATTTCCTCCTTACGAAAATAATATTGAGCATGCGCATTCAAAGGCGCTCCGCGCGGGCGCATGCGTGCTTCGCAAGGAATCTCCCGCCTTGACGGCGGGTCCCCCTTACGAAAATAAAAAGCCCAACGAAACTTTCATCTCGTTGAGCTTAACTGCGACTACCATTAATTGCCCCTATGGTAGCACAAATATTTTTAAATTGCAAGTAATTTTCTGTTTTTTATAAACAATTCGGCTTACGCCTGCCCAGCTACGGCCTTCTTGCCAGTGTACAGCTGATAATATCTGCCCTTCATATCTATGAGCTGGTCGTGGGTGCCTCTCTCTATGATGCGTCCCTGCTCCATGACCATGATACAGTCCGCATCCTTGACCGTGGAAAGTCTGTGGGCTATGACAAATGACGTTCTTCCCTCCATGAGGGCATCCATTCCCCTTGATACCATGGCCTCAGTTCTCGTATCGATGGATGATGTAGCCTCATCAAGGATCAATGCCGGTGGATCCGCAACCGCTGCCCTTGCAATCGCAAGAAGCTGTCTCTGTCCTTGACTGAGGTTTGAACCATCGCCAGTAAGGATTGTGTTATAACCGTCAGGAAGTCGCTTTATGAAATCGTGAGCATTTGCAAGCTTTGCAGCCTTGATGCACTCCTCATCCGTGGCATCCAGCTTGCCATATCTTATGTTGTCCATGACTGTTCCTGTGAACAGATGTGTATCCTGAAGCACTATTCCAAGGCTTCGTCTGAGATCCGGCTTTCTGATCTTGCCTATGTTGATATTGTCGTACCTTATCTTGCCGTCCTGTATATCGTAGAACCTGTTTATCAGATTGGTTATCGTCGTCTTGCCCGCACCTGTACTTCCGACAAATGCTATCTTCTGACCAGGCTTTGCATACATATTGATGTCGTGAAGAACAATCTTATCCGGATTGTAACCGAAGTCAACATTCTCAAATTCAACCTCACCTGTGAGCTCCCTGTATGTGATCTCGCCAGTCTCATGCCTGTGTCTCCAAGCCCAGAGTCCGGTCCTCTCCTCAGTCTCTGTGAGATTGCCATCTGCATCCTTCTTTGCATTTACCAGCTCAACATAGCCCTCGTCCTCCTCAGGCTTCTCGTCTGTCATGGTAAATACCCTGTCAGCTCCGGCAGCCGCCATGACTATGGCGTTGATCTGCTGGCTTATCTGCGTCACCGGCATCGTAAAGCTCTTGTTAAGCGTCAGGAATGCCACAAGCGTTCCTATGGTAAGACCTGACCAGCCATTTACTGCAAGTACACCTCCCAGCACTGCGCAAAGAACGTAGCTTATATTTCCAAGGTTTGCATTCACCGGCATGGTGATGTTGGCTATCATATTGGCCTTGTAGGCGCTGTCCTGAAGAGATCTGTTCAACTTGCAGAAATCATCATATGCCTTTTCCTCGTGGCAGAACACCTTGACAACCTTCTGTCCACTCATCATTTCCTCTATATAGCCGTTGACCTTTCCAAGATCCTGCTGCTGCTTCATGAAGTATCTTCCCGACTTCGCGCCCAAGCTCGACGTCGCCTTTATCATGATAAGCACCATGACGACTGACAGCACCGTGAGCGGTATATCAAGAACTATCATCGCAATGAGTGTTGAGATAAATGTGATGCTTGAGTTGATAAGCTGCGGCATACTCTGACTTATGACCTGACGGAGTGTGTCAACATCATTGGTGTACACCGACATGATATCTCCATGTTCATGTGTGTCAAAGAAAGATATCGGAAGAGATTCCATTCGCTCAAAGAGCTGAACTCTGAGCCTCTTCATGGTTCCCTGAGTCACATTTACCATGATCCTGTTGTACGCGTATGCGCAGATTATTCCCAGCACAAGTATAAGTCCAAGCCCCAGCATCCTGTGGGCCAGGGGACCATAATCAGGTGAGCTCTGTTTCATCATCGGTTCAATATATACATCGATAAGTTTCTGCATGAACATCGATATACTCAGTATCGCAAGCGCCGATATAAGTATGCTGACCACAACCGTAATACATGCCAGCTTGTATTCCTTAAGAATATATCTGATCAGCCTTCCAAGTGCCTTCATGGGATTTTTGCCCTGATCCTTTCCAGGTCTCTTCAGCCCTGCATCCACTTTATCATCCATCTTATTTTCACTGTATTTCTCTGTATTTCCTGTCATTACACTGCCTCCTTTCCTTCATAATTAATTCATCTTCTCATCGAAATCACCGCCGCCAGACATCTGTACGTCGTAGATCTCCTTATATATCGTGTTGTTCTTTAACAGATTCTCATGTGTGTCGCAGCCGCTGACCATTCCGTTATCCAGAACTATGATCCTGTCAGCATCCTGCACACTTGATATTCTCTGGGATATGATGATCTTGGTGGTGTTCGGTATCTTGGTTGCAAATGCCTGCCTGATCTTCGCATCCGTAGCGGTGTCAACTGCGCTTGTGGAATCATCGAGAATGAGTACCTTCGGGCTCTTGAGCAGCGCTCTGGCAATACAGAGTCTCTGCTTCTGACCACCAGACACGTTGCTTCCGCCCTGCTCGATCCAGGTGTTATATCCATCCGGCATCCTGTCTATGAACTCATCCGCACAGGCAAGCTCGCACACCTCACGGCACTCATTCTCCGTGGCATCCGCCTTGCCCCATCTCAGATTATCAAGTATCGTACCCGAAAACAGCACATTCTTCTGAAGCACAACCGCCACTTCATTTCGGATGACCTCCATATCGTAATCACGCACGTCATGTCCTCCGACACAGACCGAACCACCGTCCGGTTTCACATCATACAGTCTGCTTATCAGATTGACAAATGTCGACTTACCACATCCGGTTCCACCTATCACGCCGACCGTCTCACCGGATTTTATGTGAATATCTATATCTTTCAGTGTATCCTCCGCACTTCCGGCCTTATACACGAAGTCCACATGGTTGAAATCTATTCTTCCATCAGGGACCTCCATGATCGGCTCATCAGGATTGGTCATGGTAGGTGTCTCCTCAAGGACCTCAGATATTCGTCTCATACTTGCCATACTCATGGAGATCATGACAAATACCATGGACAGCATCATCAGCGACATCATCATACTCATGACATAGCTGAAAAGTGATGTAAGATTTCCAGTTGTCATGCTACCACTGACTATGAAGTGTGCTCCGATCCACGACAGGAGCATCATACATGTAAAGATGACAAACATCATGATAGGATTGTTGAAAGCCAGCAGACTCTCAGCCTTTATGGACAGTTCCGCAAGAACCTCTGCTGCCTTCCCAAACTTCTTATCCTCATATTCTTCCCTGACAAATGCCTTTACAACTCTTATCGCTGATACATTTTCCTGAACACTGGCATTCAGGTTATCATAGTTTCTGAATACCTCGTCAAATATAGGGGTTACCTTGAATATGATGAAGAACAATCCAAATGCAAGAACCACAAGTGCTGCCACAAATACAAGTGACAGCTCCACGTTGATTGTAAAGCACATTATCATACTGCAAATGAGCATGAGTGGCGCACGGACTGCGATTCGTATGAGCATCTGGTACGCGTTCTGTACATTTGTCACATCCGTCGTCATACGTGTTATAAGACTGGCGGTGCTGAACTTGTCGATATTTGTAAATGAAAATTCCTGTACGTTCCTGTACATGCCCTCCCTCAGATTGCATGCAAATCCCGTCGAGGCACTGGCAGCAAATTTGCCCGCCATCACTCCAAAGAAAAGGCTTAGGAAAGCCAGTACAAGCATGAGTCCGCCATACATATACACCTTGCTCATGTCCTGTCCGTTGATTCCTTCGTCAATTATTTTGGCGGTCACAAATGGAATGAGGATCTCCATAAAGACCTCTGCCGCCGTAAAAACAGGTGTAAGTATCGAGTCCTTCTTGTACTCGCCCACCTGACCAAGCAATGTTTTGATCATTCTATTTCCTCCTTGTTTCAGTTTGAAATGCTGACAGAATCCTCAGATGCACAAAATCAGGAATTTGATTTATGATATGCGATATCTGATCGTCAGCTATGTGTGATTTGACGCAAGTTGCATAAATATTAATACTTCTATTTTTTAATGTCAATAGTATACAGAGGCGTTTTATTTGTGAAATTTCTGTGTATTTAAAGTATTTAATGTCATATTAAAAATGAGGCATATGAACATCTTTTTAGTCCATATGCCTCATTTTATAGAGATCTAATATGTAATTTCCGCTCTTTTTCAAGATATTCCTGAATCTCCAAAGTCAATGTCTTCAAAACTGTCTACCACTCATGATTGTATTTCTCCAAACCAACGACTCGCCAAATCATGTTGCTCATGGAAATCTTTATCCTCACAATCTGGTTTTCACTGATTTTCTATATCTGTACCTGCCGCCCTGGCTGCAAGCTTCTTATCAATCGCTCTAAGTATAAATCCTGCTGCCACTCCGGATGCCACTCCTACCACTATACCACCCAGAATATCCGTCGGGTAATGGACACAGAGGTACATCCGCGAGAATGCGATGAGAACGCCTACCGGCAGAGCCGCCATCGCCCACTGCTTTTTCCCGGCCAGCCAGAGGGCTGTCACCGAGGCGAAGGACGCCGCCGTATGGCCCGAAGGAAAGGAGAAATCGTCCGGGTACGGGATAAGTAGCTGTACCTCCGTAAGGATGCCGCATGGACGGACGCGGGCCACCAGCGGCTTGAGAAGAAGATTGCAGAGGACAGCGTCGATGAGGAGCGCCGCTGCCAGCACACATCCGACCCGCCGCGTTTTGCGGAACACCAGCAGCACCGCTGTCAGCGTCACCCAGAGAATACCGGAGTCTCCCAGACGGGTAATAAAACCCATGCTTCCATCCAGCATGGGGCTGTGCAGGGATTGCAGGAATTGCAGGAAAGTGAGTTCGGCGTTCATAAAGCTCCCTCTTTCTCGTTTCGTTGTGTACAGGATAAAAAGCGTCACGAAGGGATGCGCAGCCTGCATTGGGAAATGCAGATCAAAGGGGCTTGGGGCATTCCCCAACAAGCGTTTTGCAACGCAAA
>ERZ773186.2561-NODE-2561-length-13263-cov-13.483116_pt1 | contig 13263 bp, 8 predicted proteins | sample MGYA00581000_ERZ773186 | MGnify/ENA primary metagenome ERZ773186 (study PRJEB29015, sample SAMEA2737752) | human gut metagenome | biome: human gut; feature: human-associated habitat; material: faeces | place: China | collected 2012 ... | reverse complement strand
CGTATACGCCTCCGCTCAGTGAATAGGAGTCACGGATAAGCGTCAGCAGACGCTGATTATCTTTATCACGTGCCGAGACCGGGTTATGCAGCCACGCGTAGAACCCGGCCCGGGCGACATCCAGTACCCGACACATTGTCATCACACCCCATACAGTGCGGTGCTCATTGATAAAGCGGTACTTCAGTCGGGCTCCCTTGCAAAGTACCGCGCGGCCTTTTTCAGGATATCCCGTTCTTCTTCGGTACGTTTTAGCTGCGCCCGTAGTTTCAGGATCTCGCTTTTGGCTTCCAGTAAATCCCGGGCATGCTGCTCGCTGTTATCCGGTTTGATAGCCCGTAGCCACTTGTAGAGGCTGTGGGCAGAAACGCCCAGACGGTCAGATACTTCGGCAACGGAATAACCGCGTTCCGTTATCTGTCGGACGGCTTCTTCCTTAAATTCAGGTGTAAATCGTGGTGTGCCCATATGCTCCCCCCTATACTCAAACTATAGGGCAGGATCGTCTACCGGGGTGGGGTCAATCCATTACTAACTGACAGTTGTACCGAATACTGGGGGCAGGTCAAGCGCTTTAGCTTGTGTGGCAACAACCTCCTTTACAGGACCAGGTAGACGATTACCCTCTGCTGTTTCTGTGCTCAACGCAATCTACGGCTATCCATTTTCTGCCAGTGGTTGCAAAGACGACCATTCAACGTCAGCAAAGTTTCGCAATGCACTGCTATGTAACTCATTGATCCTACGTAGAATTTAAAATCCCTCGGCGTTCGCGCTGTGCGGGTTCAAGTCCCGCTCCGGGTACCATGGGAAAGATAAGAATAAAATCAAAGCAATAAGCAGTGTCGTGAAACCACCTTCGGGTGGTTTTTTTGTATCTTCTTTTTCATTTCCGAAGATGCGTCCGAAGATCTCTGGACGCATCATCATTCATTTTCTCTGGCCACCAACTACGGGCACTACTTTAACTTTTCGATCATAGGCAGCTGTCTGTCGTGGGTTCTTATGCCCGGAAATTGCTTGCTTCTCTTCCAGGCTGCCTTCCAGATCAGAGATACCTTTTGCTTTCAGATCATGAAATGTGAAGTCTATTTGCAGATGAGGATATTTTTCCTGCGCTGCCGCTTTGACATCACGCCAACGAGAATTAAAACCATCACGGGTGTACTTGCCTCCGGTAGTTCCATATAGCGCCGAATATGTTCAGGTTTGATTTTATCCGGGGCGATCTTCCCGAAGACAGGCAGAACTTTTCCGGAATATTTTGTGTAGTCTTTCCTGGTTTCAGCTGCCAAATTCAGTAAACCACTACACTCATACCAGACCTAAATAGCCTCGTCATCCAGCCTGAAAGTCATTGAGCAACGGTTAATAAGGGCGTTTTTTGTAGGTGTGCCAGTTGGTGGTTCTGAACTTCGGGTTTGCTACGTGACTGCATGTGTTGTCAGCAAATGCTTTAACTGGTCCTACAGCTCAGCAAAAGCTCAATTTTTTCATCAATGCCCAATTGGCGACGAGGATCACCAAAAATGACATATAACTTATTTATACAGTACCAAATTCAAATTTCTCCCTATAAGATAGATCTCAATTCCGCGGATGTGGTTTACAAGGAAAGACGGTCAACATGCATCGCACTATTTCTGAGTTTTATCGCATTCCCCCTTTACTTATTCGGGCGCTAAAAAGCGGAGTCTCCTCCGTAGTGGAGTTTCATCTCAGCAGGGGATTGCCGAAAGATTCACGAGATTCTCTGGGAAATAGCCTATTGATGATCGCAGCCCAGAATGGTCATTTCGCTATTTGCGAAATGTTGTTGTGCGAGGGTGTCGATGTAGAACATCGAAACGACCTCGGGTTGTGTGCCAGTGACCTCGCGCAGGAGCAAACGTTGCGCGATCTGTTGGACCGTTATCGACAATCTCCTTCGCCTGCCGGGCAGCAACCTGCAGGGGAGCCAGTTGAAATTGAAGCCAAAGCCGAATCAGATGTTGACGTTGAAACAGAGCCTCCCGAAACCGAAGCCGCAATGGATTTTATGCAATGGGATGCTGAAGTCGAATCGGAACCCGCCGAAGATAATCTGACATTACGACAAGCTTCCGCGAAGGCTCAGCAATTATTATCACACTATCGCCCGAAAGATGACTCTGCAGAGTGGAGCGATATCGAACTCACCCTCCCTGATCCACCGACACCAGTTTCTCACGCCCCGCAAAATTACCCTTGTCTCTCAACGTTGCTCACCGGCGCACTGGATACCGGTCGTGTCTCTGTGCGTGACATCCGGCATGCCGGGGAAGAGGATTTCGGTATGCCGTGGTCTGAATTCCGGCTCAGCGTAGAGGCATTGATTAGGGACTTACCGACGATTGTGGATGGCGATGATACTTTTCCGGAAAGTGACGCCTGTGGGGAATTAGCGGCGAGTGATGATCTCGAGCCCTGGTTTGACGCTTTCGGGGCATTGCGGCAGCCCGGTATCTTTGAACGTTATCTTGTGGACATTCGGCAATGGGATGTTGTCGATAAAACAAAGGAAGAGCGACTCGGGCAGCGCATGGATACGGCGCTTATCAATTTGATGACGATCCTGGCGGGATTACCCGAAGCAGAATATCTTCAGTTGCTGCATCCGTATCGCCTTCCGCCGCCAGCGCCTGAGATTACTGAAGAGGAAGACGACGAGGACGAAGCGGATGAGGAGATCTCTTCCGCAGCCGATGACGATTACGATGACGCCATCAGCTTTAACGATCTGCTCTTTCTGCTTAGAAGTGGGAAAGCAGAAGAGTACCAGGATAATCATATCCCCCGCCCGGAGTACGCAGACCTGCAACAGATAGTCGAGCGCGCCCAAAAGCTCATCCCTGATGAATGCCTTAAAGTGAGTCTGTATGTCAGTAATTACAGAGACGCATGGGAGGGGTTAATCCACGCCAATTTACGTCTTGTAGTCGCGATTGCGAAAAAACACTGCGGGCGAGGATTAGATATTGAGGACCTGATCCAGGAAGGTAATTTGGGCTTGATCAAGGCCGTTGAAAAATTTGACTATCGGCGTGGATTTAAATTCTCCACCTATGCCTCCTGGTGGATCCGCCAGAAGATCACCCGTGCGATTGCCGATCAGGCGCAGCTCATTCGTTTACCCGTTCACTTCTATGATCAATTCAGACGCTGGCGGAGCAGTCGGGATCAGCTGCTGCATCGCCAGGGGATAACGCCCCTCCTTAGACAGTTGCAGGAAATGACCGACCTGTCAGAGCGTCAACTTCTTCAGATGGCTAAATATGAAGAACAGACGGTGCTGATTGGTGATTTTCATGATGACGCCCAGGACCTGTCGGGAGACGTGCTGTTGACCAGAAGGGATTTCACCAGTGCTCCTGTTCAGTCTCTGGAGCTAAGAGAACATATTTCATCGGTTCTGGATACGCTGTTGCCACGCGAAGCACAGATCATAAAAATGCGTTTTGGTATCGGTATGACGCAAGATTTCACGCTGGAAGAGGTGGGTAAACAGTTTGATGTCACGCGAGAAAGGATACGTCAGATAGAAGCCAAAGCGCTCCGTAAGCTCCGCTATCACAGCCGGGCGTCGAAATTAGGCGGCTTTGTCGAACAATGGGAAACCGCGTTGAGCGAGATGCAGGAAGAAGAAGAATGACGACCATGCGCCATGCGCCACCGAATGCAGCTATTATGATCGAAGCGCTGCGGGGACTCGGTTACAACACCGCCACCGCACTGGCTGACATCATCGACAACAGTATTAGTGCCGGTGCCCGTAAGGTCGATCTGACCTTTCACTGGCGTGAGTCGGATAGCTATATCGTGGTTCGGGATAATGGTTGCGGCATGTCGGCCGCTGAACTGGACGTTGCGATGCGGCTGGGTGTCAAAAACCCGCTGACAAAGCGCCCGGGACACGATCTGGGCCGCTTCGGTCTTGGACTTAAAACCGCCTCCTTTTCGCAATGTCGTCGTCTGACTGTCTCCTCCAAAAAAGAGGGGATAACGACTGTCCTGCGGTGGGATCTGGACATTCTCGCCGCCAGTACGGACGACGGTTGGTATTTGCTTGAAGGTGCTGACCCAGGAAGTCAGGATGCGTTAGCAAATGCGGAACCTGACTCCCAGGGTACGCTAGTGTTGTGGGAAGTTTTAGACCGAATTGTCACACCCGGTTACGGTGAGAAAGATTTCCTCAATCTGATGGATGGCGTTGAACAACATCTGGCGATGGTATTTCACCGATTCCTTGAGGGGCACTCTCCCCGGCTCACTCTCACCCTTAATGGTCGCAAAATTAAAGCCTGGGATCCCTTTCTCAGCGGGCATCCTTCCAAGCCCTGGCATTCGCCTTTGGCAATGGCGCCAGGTGCTCCTGCCGTGAAGGTGGAGTGTCATGTTCTGCCGCATCAGGATCATCTGACGACGCAGGAGTATCAACAGGCTCAAGGACCGGCAGGATGGACGGCTCAGCAAGGATTCTATGTATATCGGAATGAGCGATTGCTGGTCGCGGGCAACTGGCTTGGGCTCGGTAGCCCCCGGGCCTGGACGAAAGATGAAACCCACCGCCTTGCGCGGATCCGTCTGGATATCCCTAATGATGCCGACATAGACTGGAAGATTGATATTCGTAAGTCGATGGCGCGCCCGCCGGTTTCGCTGCGTCCCTGGTTATCCCAACTGGCGCAATCAACACGCGATCGTGCGGTAAGGACATTTGCAAAACGCGGGAAAATGAATAAGCGCAAGCCCGGGGAGGAACTCGTTCATCTCTGGCAAGCGCAGAAGACGCAATCCGGTGTTCGTTACCAGATTTCGTTACAACATCCTGTCATCAGCAATGTCCTTTCCCAGGCTGGTGAATTATCCCCACAAATTCAGGCCATGCTAAGACTGATTGAGGAAACCGTTCCTGTTCAGCAAATCTGGCTTGATACGGCTGAGACAAAAGAGACGCCGCGAACAGGCTTTGAAACCGCACCGCCCGCAGAGGTGTTGTCCGTATTGCAGGTCATGTACCAGACTATGGTTGGACAGCAGGCGATGTCACCAGCGCTGGCGAAACAGCACCTGCAAAATATGGAACCCTTCGATAATTATCCCGAATTAATTGCACAACTCCCCGACGATCAACATGAGAAATCGCTATGAGTCTTAATCCCCTGGATGACACGCAACTGAGCGTATTGCAGATTGTGCAAACGTTCCTGCAAAGTCAGGATAAAAGCACGATCACGCCCGGTATTCTGCGCCAACATATTGATATGGTTTGTCAGATGAAACCTGAGTGGAGCAGCCTTGATAGCCGTGAGATTCTGGTCGAAGAGTTGATCCGCCGTTACAGCATCTGGATGGGGGAAGATTCTTCTCTGAGTAATGACGAAGGCCATCAACCCTGGTTGACCGCTGATGCGAAACGCGAATGGCGCTACTGGCATCGATATCGCCAGTGGCTTGGCAAAACGATGCCCTGGGGAGTCCTGGATACCCTGGACCGTTCAACGGATCGTGTTCTTGGATTACTTGAGCAACCGGGGCGGGAAGGGCGCTGGGACCGGCGTGGACTGGTGGTCGGCCATGTTCAGTCGGGGAAAACCAGCCACTATACCGGTCTAATCTGTAAAGCCGCGGATGCGGGATATAAGATAATCATTGTGCTCGCTGGTTTGCATAATAATCTTCGATCGCAGACCCAAATGCGTCTTGATGAAGGATTTCTTGGTTACGAGACAAGTCCACTCAGAGAAAAAGTGACCATCATTGGGGTGGGCGATATTGATAGCGATCCTGTCATTCGTCCCAATTATGTCACCAACCGATCTGAAAAGGGCGACTTCAGTGCCGGAGTGGCTAAGAATCTGGGAATCAGCCCCGAGCAACGGCCCTGGCTGTTCGTGGTAAAGAAAAATAAGTCTATTTTGAAACGCCTGCATACCTGGATTGAAAACCATGTAGCCACCAGCGTTGATCCCGTCACCGGAAAGCGTTTTGTTTCGGAATTACCGTTGCTGATGATTGATGATGAAGCGGATAACGCCTCAGTTGATACAGGGGAAATCGTCTACGATGACGATGGAAAACCGGATGCTGAACATCAGCCAACGGCAATCAATAGCCTGATTCGTAAACTGTTGATACAGTTCAGCCGAAAGGCGTATGTCGGCTATACCGCCACGCCCTTTGCCAATATTTTTATTCACGAGAGCAATGAAACGCGTGATGAAGGCCCGGATTTGTTCCCTTCCGCCTTTATCATTAATCTCGGCGCTCCCTCTAACTACATCGGCCCTGCGAGGGTATTTGGGCGGGCCGCCGCGGAAGGGCGGACCGGTGAACTGCCTTTGATCAGGCGGGTGAGCGATCATTGCAGCGATGACGGAAAAAGAGGGTGGATGCCGGTTTCTCATAAGAGCTCGCACTATCCCACGCTCGATACGCTAACCCATTTCCCGGACTCGTTAAAACACGCCATCGACAGTTTTTTACTAGCGTGCTGTGTCAGAGAATTACGCGGTCAGGGAGAAAAACACAGTTCGATGCTGGTCCATGTGACCCGCTTCAATAAAGTGCAATCGGTTGTTTATGAAAATATTGATGCCTACATTCAGGACGTGAGGCAGCGACTGACGCGAAAGATTGGACACGAACCTTTTTTACATCAGCTTGAGTCACTCTGGCAGGCCGATTTTTTGCCGACGAGTCAGGTGATCCGCGACGTTATGCCGCAGCAGTTTCCGGACGACGCCTTTGAGTGGCGGGAGATCGTCGACAAGCTATATACCGTGATCGAAAACGTGTCGGTAAGAATGATTAACGGAACGGCGAAGGATGCGCTTGATTATTCGGACAGTGCGACAGGTTTAAAAGTCATTGCGATTGGCGGAGACAAACTGGCTCGAGGGCTAACGCTTGAGGGATTATGCACCAGTTATTTTTTACGCGCCTCCCGCATGTATGACACGTTAATGCAGATGGGGCGTTGGTTTGGTTATCGCCAGGGATATCTGGATGTATGCCGGCTTTATACCACCGATGAGCTGATTGAATGGTTTGAGCACATTGCGGATGCATCGGAAGAGCTGAGAGAAGAGTTTGACAATATGGTTGCCAGCGGAGGAACCCCACGTGATTTTGGGCTAAAAGTGAAATCACATCCCGTGTTAATGGTGACATCCCCCTTAAAAATGCGTAGCGCGCGCTCACTATGGCTCTCTTTCAGTGGCACGGTGGTCGAAACGATTTCGTTGTTTAAAGAGCCGGAGTACCACAAGCGTAACTATGCGGCCTTCCAGCATCTGACCGGGCGCGTCGGCGCTGGTGCGCCGATACCTGAGAGACGGCGCGGAGAGAAGATTGAAAAATGGAAAGGGGTTATTTGGCAAAACGTCTCTCCCGAGCCGATCATTGATTTCTTATCGGAATATGAAACCCACACTCAGGCCAGGAAGGCCAACAGCAAACTGCTGGCGGATTTCATTGTGCGGATGAATCGTGTCGATGAACTTACCCAATGGACGGTGGCGGTTATTGGGGGGGGCGTCGATCGTCATCATGATGTCTGTGGCTTCCCGGTCCCGCTTATGGTGCGTAAAACGTCTGAGGGGGTCACTGACCGCTATTCCATTGGCCGTTTACTTTCCCCACGCGATGAAGGGATTGACTGCGATGAATCGACCTGGCTTGCCGCGCTGGCAGAAACGCGGCGTATTTTTCATGCTGATCCCGGACGCAATGAAGGGCGAGAGGAGCCCGTCATTCCTGGTGGCGTAGTACTGCGTCGGATTAAAGGATTTGGCATAAACGACATCCCGGCACAGCGTCAAAAAGGGCTACTGCTCATTTACTTACTGGACCCGCAACAGGCATTGTCGCCAGCGGAATATCAGGATGATGCCTTGCCTGTGGTGGCTTTTGGCATCAGTTTTCCGGGAAGTAGCAGTGGGGTTACGGTGGAGTACAAAGTGAACAACGTACTGTGGGAGCAAGAGTATGGTGCGGCTGAGTAAAGATGATCTGCTGGCGGCCTGGAAAGCCTTAGACCGATCTCAGATAGACGAACAGCACGGCGCTCAGGGCTGGCGCGGGATTCGGCTTTTTACACACCAGGGTTGTAACTTTCATGCCGGACGTCGTCAGCCTGATAATGAAGAAATGCTGATTGCCGTGTTTCCTCATCCTCTTTCGCCGGGGTCGACGGCGCTGCCGTCCTGTAAAGGATTTCGCGTTGAGATGACCGGAACAGAGGAGGGGCGGCAGAACGGTTTGATGATCCGTCGCCAGCAAACGGGGAATGCGGATGTTTTTACGACGATGATTCTGGATATTCTCCATTCGCTCCTGAACGTTTCTGAACCGCGTCTATTTGAAACCCTGCTTCGTCGGATTCGTTTATGGCAGGCGTTTATGGAGCGCGATACCCGTCCACTCAGCCACGAAGAAGAAGTGGGGTTAATCGGGGAATTGACGTGTCTGGAGCGATTGATCGAGAGTGGTCTTGCGTCGTCAACGGCAGTCGAAGCATGGGTAGGTCCGCAGCATGGCCTACAGGATTTTGAACTCGATGAACGCGCCATTGAGGTAAAAAGCACCACTGCAGAGCAGGGCTTTTGCGTAACCATCCACGCTCTGGAACAACTGGACTGGCAGCGACCTGGCTCGCTCATGTTATGCGGTTTGCGCTTCAGCGAGCATCCTACCGGCGCGACCCTGAATCACCTCATTCACCGTCTTCGTCAGCGGTTTGAGGGAAACGCTCCGGCGACCTGTCTTTTTGAGGGATCGCTTTGTCACGTCGGATATTTCACTGAACATGCTGAATTCTATACACGTCATTTCTTGCTGACAGAGGCGTTCGCACTCCCCATTGAAGCGGATTTTCCCTCTTTGACGCATGCCAATGTCCCGTTGCCGGTGGTGAGTGCGTGCTACCAACTCGAACTCCAGACACTTATTCCCCAGGCTCAAAATTTTAACCATTGCTTGTCAGACTTTGCAGGATTACCGCATGGAACTTATTGATTTTTTACGTCAAACCCAGAATGAGATTCGCAAGGAATATCAGGATCAAATGGCGCAGCCTGGGGTAGAGTCGCCTTTTCCGGAGCTGATTTTTACCGATATTGTTATGCGTCATATGGCCGATATCGGCATGACATTCGACGATGCTGAGACGTGTCACTTTATGGCGAAAGTCAGTGGACACAATGTGCGTCTCAGCGGTTATGCCTTCTCAGAAGATGGCGATCAACTTGACCTTTTTGTCAGTATTTATCACGGTAGCGACGAGCTTTGTCACGTCCCGGATGCTGAGACAAAAGCGATTGCCGGTCACTGCATTCAATTTTTGCAGAAGTGCGTTGACGGTAAATTATCATCCACGCTCGATCAATCCAATGATGCCTGGCAACTGGTGACGACCATCGAACAGTCGTATACGGAACTGGAGCAAATCAGAATCTATGTTCTGACTGATGGTCAGGTGAAAACCCGCTGGTATCAGTCCCGAGACGTGGCCGGTAAAACTATTAAATTAGAGGTTATGGACATTGTCCGCCTGTTCAACCACTGGCAGGAGGGTAAGCCACGCGACGAACTGCAGGTTAATTTTGATGAGGTAGCGGGTGGCGCACTCCCCTGCGTCTGGATCCCGGATGAAATGGGTGAGTACGATTATGCGCTGACGGTGGTTCCGGGCGAGACGCTGCGATTTATCTATGAAAAATATGGCAACCGGATTCTGGAAGCGAACGTTCGCTCATTTTTGAGCCAGACGGGGAAAGTCAACAAGGGGATTCGCGACACTTTACGTGAGCAGCCTGAGCGTTTTATGGCTTATAACAACGGCATTGTGATTGTTGCTGATCAGGTCAGGCTTGGTGAAGCGCCGGGAGGTGGCCCCGGTATTGCGTGGATGCAGGGGATGCAGATTGTCAACGGTGGGCAGACTACGGCTTCCATGTTTTTCACCAAAAAGAAATTTCCGGCAACCAATCTGCGTAACGTGCGTGTACCCGCAAAAGTCATTGTGCTGAAACAGACGAATAATGCACAAGAGGAGATGCTAATTGCGGATATTTCGCGCTTCTCGAATAGCCAGAACAAAGTCAATATTTCCGATCTGTCAGCCAATCGACCGGTACATGTACAGCTGGAAAAAATGGCAAACACAGTGTATTGCCCGGACGGATACAGCCGTTGGTTTTACGAGCGAGCGAACGGCAGTTATAAGGTTATGTTGGAACGGGAAGGTAAAACACCCGCTGGAATCAAACGGTTAAAAGACGCGATACCTCCCTCTCGTCGAATAACGAAAACGGATTTCGCAAAATATCACTGTGCCTGGCTCCAGCGTCCGGATTTAGTCAGCCTTGGCGGACAGAAGAACTTTGCCGCATTAATGACGATGATCGACAAGGATACTGAGCGTTATGGGAATGAATTGAACATTGAGAGTTTTAAAAATTACATCGCGCAGGCCATTATTTATAAGAAAGCCTATAAGCTGATTAATTCACTTTTCCCTGCATTTAAGGCGAATATCGCCGCCTATACGGTGGCCGCCTATTCACATCTTTATGGCAACCAAACGGATCTGGCAGAGATCTGGAATCAACAAGGCATTGATAAAACGATGGGGAACCGCCTTGTCAGCTTAGCCTATCGGGTGAATAGTCTTCTGGCTGAATCCGCGAATGGCAGGATGATTTCGGAATGGGCGAAGAAACCTGAATGCTGGGAGTATGTTCGCAGTAAAATCTATTTCTCCGCACTTGAAAAAATGGAAGATCACATGAGTAGTTAAATTGTCCACTGAGTTCATTATTGAAGCCCTGCGTGTGTATTATGGGTTGCTCGCTGCGGGGCTTTGTTGAATAAACCGAACTTTTTCTTAGTTGAAGACTCAGATTACACATCATCTTTCTTTAAAATATTCTCAGGCAGGAAACTGTTCTCCTGAGCTGTTCCTGTGCACAACATTATCCATGCCTATCTATTTACTGCCAGGCCAATTACAGTAAAGTAGAGGGGCAATTGCAGCAAAGTTTCGCAATGCACTGCTATATAACTCATAGAGTGTGCTTAGGGTTTAAAATCCCCTGGAAGCAGTGTCGTGAAACCACCTTCGGGTGGTTTTTTTGTACCTGCAACTTGTCGTTACACCCTCTCTGATTTTTAATCTCCGGGTAATCCACTCGAAAAGTATCTCTATGCCAGACCGACATGTAAGATAGGCGCTGGCGAGTCGAGATCCACAAGGAAAAGCGTATGAAAACGGGACCGTTAAACGAAAGTGAGTTGGAATGGCTGGACGATATTCTGACCAAATACAACACTGACCACGCCATCCTTGATGTGGCGGAGCTGGACGGTTTATTGACGGCGGTGTTGAGTTCTCCGCAAGAGATTGAACCGGAACAGTGGCTGGTTGCCGTGTGGGGTGGGGCTGACTATGTGCCGCGCTGGGCGTCAGAGAAAGAGATGACGCGCTTTATGAACCTGGCCTTTCAACATATGGCCGATACCGCAGAGCGTCTGAACGAATTCCCGGAGCAGTTTGAGCCGTTATTCGGCTTGCGAGAAGTTGATGGCAGCGAGCTGACGATTGTTGAGGAGTGGTGCTTTGGCTATATGCGGGGCGTGGCACTTTCTGACTGGTCAACGTTGCCCGATTCGTTAAAACCAGCGCTGGAGGCGATTGCGCTGCACGGTACTGAGGAAAACTTCGAGCGGGTAGAGAAGATGTCGCCAGAAGCGTTTGAAGAGAGCGTAGATGCCATTCGACTGGCGGCGCTTGATCTACATGCGTACTGGATGGCGCATCCGCAGGAAAAAGCTGTTCAGCAACCGATCAAAGCAGAAGAGAAACCGGGGCGTAACGATCCTTGCCCGTGCGGTAGTGGTAAGAAATTTAAGCAGTGCTGCCTGCATTAAGAGGTCAAATTGGGTGTCAGCGTTAATTCTGGCACCCAATAAGGAATTTGAGGCTATCTGATCACCCCACTTCTGGTAACAACCCTGCCGCAATCAAAAATTGCACGCCAATCACAGCAATACCACAGAGAAACACCACCACCAGCGCCGGACGACCACCTTTCACCCGGTAACCCGCCTGAGGATTGTGCTTTCTGCTTTGCCAGGTCAACAGCGAAGGGATAATCAATGCCAGTACCGCCAGCGCCACACCGGCGTAACCCAGCGCCATCACAAATCCTCGTGGATAAAACAGTGCAAACGCCAACGGCGGCAGAAAGGTAATTGCACCAGTTTGCAACCGTCCACCAACGGTATTTGAACGCTGAAATAAATCAGCCAGATAATCAAATAAGCCTAACGCAACGCCGAGAAATGACGTGGCGAGGGCTAAATCAGCAAATAAATGCACTGCCAGCTCAACATGCGGAGAGGCCACCATTTCGCGTAACGCCTGTAACAGCCCGTTTAATCCAGCATGATTAGCCAGCAATCCCATAAAGGTTGTTGAATCAATGCTGCCAAGCGTTGCCACCTGCCAGAAAATATATGCCACCAGGGGGATCGCACTACCGGTTATAAACACCCAGCGTAGCTTACGAATGTTGCCATCCATATAGCTGACAATACTCGGCACGCTACCGTGAAAACCAAACGACGTAAAAATCACCGGGATTGCAGATAGTGCCAGCCCCTGTTGCAACGGCAGGGTTAAAAGATTCACTTTGTGAATATGCGGTAGCAGTAGTACCAGCATTACCACCAGAAAAATAATCTTGGCGCTGAACAGAAAACGGTTAAACAAATCGACCAGCGAAGTTCCGACACAAACCACGCCACCGGCAACAAAAGTGAACAACAGCACGCCAGCGGTTGCCGACATTGAAATACCTGTCCAGTCGCTGATGCTGGAGGCCAACAATTCACCGGCACCGCTGATGTATGCCGCAGTCAGAGCATACATTAAGAACATCATACTGAAGCCCGTCAGCCATTGACCGTAGCGTCCCAGATAGCGTTTTGCCAGCGTGCCCAGACCGGTATCTGCCGGAACATGCTGGTACACCTCCAGCAGTAATAGCGCCGTGTAGCACATCAACGCCCAAAGCCCAATCAACAAGATTAACGTAACGCTAAAACCAACACCGGCCGCAGCCAGCGGCATTGCCAGCATGCCTGCGCCAATTGTGGTTCCCGCCACGATAAAAACACTTCCCAGGGTTCTGTTTTTCACGCTTTCTTCTGTCCTGACGATCTTTATGAGTGATATCTGCG
>ERZ773186.2560-NODE-2560-length-13274-cov-155.679930_pt1 | contig 13274 bp, 9 predicted proteins | sample MGYA00581000_ERZ773186 | MGnify/ENA primary metagenome ERZ773186 (study PRJEB29015, sample SAMEA2737752) | human gut metagenome | biome: human gut; feature: human-associated habitat; material: faeces | place: China | collected 2012 ... | reverse complement strand
GAAACGGGCGGTCTTGGTGAAGGTGCCGTCCTCGTTCTTCATGATGAAGCCACGCTTCTTCCAGTTGCACAGCAGGATGGCAAGCTTCGTCTTGGTGCCATGAACCTGACAGATGTTCTGAATCTCAGTCTTGTCAAAGGTGTCATGAACGTAGAGAAGAAGATTGCTCACACCGGGAGTATGACACACAGAGCGGCTGTCTGCATCTATCGCCTCCTGCATCTGATTGCCGAAGAAACGCATCTTGCACCACAGATCATACTTCACGCTCCATACGATGAAATCCTCTATCGCCTTCTCCCACTTCTCGCCATTCGCCAGATAAAGCACCATCGCGCGGCGGAAACCATTCGCCAGACCACGCTTGGCAAACTCGGCGTAAGGCTTGTTGTAAGCCAGCTGAGCCATCTCCATAATCTCATTCTCCAGGCGCTCGATAAGCTGGCGAGCCTTACGGCACTCCTTGAAACCGCTGGCTGCGTTTAGCTGCTGGATGTAAGGAGAAAGCTGCGACTTGAACTGCGCATCATAACTGCCCACCTCCGGACGCGGAGCGAAATCGGGACGGATGATGGTGGCGAGCGACAGGCGGCTCACGGCTCCATCAGCCACCTCACGAACCGAGAAGAACTTCTGCGTAACGGCAATGGTGCTTGAAGCATTCCAGTTGAAACGGGTCTTTACGCGGGCTGTAACGCTCTTGGTTCCTACTCGCTCCTGGCCGTCCTCTGAATTGTCCCAGCAGAGGCGAATCAGCTGGCTAGGGTCGTTAAACTTCCTGAGCATGTCTACCTCGTCCATCTTGCAGTAGAGATAAGCATCGCCAGCCTTCTGTACATCGTCGAGACGCTGGATGTAGGCAGCGCGGGTAAGGTCGGGCGAAACGATGCGGATGCAGATGTCTTCCGGGCGCACAGGCTTCTTCTTGTTGTCGCCCATGGTGTTCACCTCATCTTTCCAGTCCTGCTCCTTCTGGCGGTTCACCTTATCCATCTGAACCAGGTCTTCGATGATGCAGTCGATGGGGCCGTTGACGAGCGATTTGCCTGACGACATGGCTGCAATGAGCAGATTCATCATCGCCGCCTCGTGCACCTGATTATCCGTATAGCGGAAGGTTACGCCCTTGAGATGAGCGGCAAGCGCAGGGAAGACCGCCATTGCCACAGCCGCCTTGAAATCGGCAGGCACCTTGCTGGTGAGCAGCTTGATGAGCTTAGGCAGCTTGGCTGGCAACTGAGGAGGAACATCGGCATAGATTCCCGCCTTCTCGGTGGCCTGCTTGGCAAGATGATTCTTGCGGGCAGTCTCTACAGCCTGCTTTACCAAATCCGGAATCGCGGTAGATTGCGCCACCTTGCAGGCATTCTCTACGGTGGCGAACGCCTTCGCCTCGTCTTCGCCAAAGGTTTCTATTACCTGCTTGATCCAAGCCGCCTCACTATTACAGATGTATCTCAGCAGGCAGGCTTCACGATAGATGAAGTTGTTGCGGTTGCCGTGGACAGGAGCGCCGCCCATCAGCTCTACCAGCGCCTTCACAATCTCCTCGTAAGGAACGCCGTCGTAAGTCTGCTCATACTGCACGGCATTGGCAGCCCGTCTCGCCTTCTCCTCCTCGCTCTCGATGGGTTCGAAATCTACGGTTGGAGCAGAAGATGCATTCTGGAATGCCTGGCTCTGAGAAGATGCATTTGCTGAACTCTGAGATGCTCCTGACCGGGCTGAATCAACATCCAGCGGACGTCCGTCAATATCCAGTCCTCTCTTGCGGTAAGCCTCACGGTATTCAGCCACAGCCTCCTTATCCAGGCGCTTGTACCAGTCGTCGGCAGTATAGATCTGACTTGCCGCATCGGTGATGAAGATGATGCGCTCCGGGGTTATGCAGCTAGGGTCTTCGGTGGCGTGGATGAGTTTGCAGAAGGCGCTCTGAGCCTCAGCGATGGTCATTCCTACCGGGATGCGGATGTCGATGTGGGCCTTGTTGCGGGCTGAGCGCTCGATGTGGAGCACCTTTCCCTTCCAGAGTTCAATGTCTTCGGCTGAGAAGATTTTCTCTCTGAAGAGCTTCTCTGTAGGCTCATCAAAAATTCCGTTCAGCAGAAGGGCGTTCTTCACCGCTGGCTCAACCTCCTCAGGATTATCAATGTCTACGGTTGTCTGGAAGGTGAAGGCCTCTGGGTCGATGAATTTCTGGGCGCGATGGTCTTCGAGGAAGTGGAAGTAGTGAGGTGAGCGGAAAGGCAGCTGCTTCTTGAGGTCAGAAACCTTCCGGTCTAGCTGCTGGTAGGTTTCGCCTGCCTTCATCTCCTCCTGCTTCTTGATGATGGCGAAGGCGAGCGCATCCTCGTTCTCAAACTGTGCAGCATTTACTGCATCAGCCACCTGCTGCATCATCTGGTTCTGCTGGGCGGTGAGGTCACGAATCTGACCAACGAGCTGTGCGAGCCAAGGCTGCTTGGTAAGCTCGGTGTAGTAATCGAGGAGATGGGATGAAATCTGTCCCATGTTCGCTCTGCGGTTAGGGTTCATTGCGATGAGACGGCTGCTGAGCTGCTTGCATTCATCAAAGGTTAATGATTTTTGTGTCATAAATCTATATTTTTTTTAGTTGTAAAAGACAGGCTCTTTTTGCAGAAACCTGCCGCCTTCCATTCTGAAAAGCGATGCAAAGATAAGGAAAAAGAAAGTAACTCCATTATTATACCTCTGCCGGTAAAAGCTGTATAAAAATATCGGGCAAGAGGGATAAAGTTTTTAGATTCAGGTATAAAGAGAGGTATAAAACAAGGGAGAAGAAAAGAAACAGGCTACAAGAAAAAAGCGTTGGCAACAGATTACAAATCCGCTGCCAACGCCCATTATTCTTTTAGCCAATCATCTAACATAATACCCTTCTTAAAAGCTTCTTCTCCCAGGATTTTCATAAAAATATCAACAATCTCACAATAACGGTTGAATTTTGCCTCTTGTGTATTAATCAATTCTTCCTGCTCCAGATCTTTCCATTTCAAAGCTTCATGGTTGGAAAAGGGAGCGATTCCTGCTTGCCTCAAATCATCCCTACCGCAGAGACGAGCTTTCGGACCGGATATTTTTTTGCCTTCAAATAGCTCTTCCAAGAATGTACAGAACGATTGAGGAGAATTGGGTGGGAGTAATTCCCAATCGCCCATCAGGCGGAAAATAGGATACCAATAGGCCTGTTTTGAAAGAAACACGCCATAATATCCCCTCTTCTGATAAACAGCAATCTTCAAGACTGCCTTTTTCACTAGTGCCATGAGTTCCTTCTTATGCTCTCCAATCGCAGGTTTCTTCCCCACAGTCTTCATCGCTATCAGCGACTCCTCATCGCCGTGCTTGCCCCACTGCTTCACATCTTCCACCCTGCCGTTCATAATCATCAGCACGATGCCCGAGAGCAGCTGGAGCATCTTCTTTCTTGGCACACGCTTATAGAACACCTGACGGAGAAAATCTACCGGGTCGGCCTTGAATGTTGGGTAGAGATTCTGGGGGAAGGCGTCCAGCTGCTGTTCTATGGCGTCCAACTGGTCTTTATAATCATAGGTACCCGTCTGCTTCTTCTTGATGGCATTCGGGGCTTCTACGAAGAAAGAATAGGCCGCACGCTCGCGGTAAGCCGAACTGGTGATGAATCCCATCTCGGTAAGCAGAACGGCCCGGAGGCGCTGCAGTTCATCATCATCTATCTGCTCCAGCTTATGAAGGATGCGGTTTCTGGCCTGCGTCATTTCTCGGGAATAATCGCTGCGCTGGATTTCGAGGAAACTGCTGAGCCGCTCTCTTGCCTCAGAAAGGCAATCAGAAAGCTCCTCGCGCAGCATCGCCTCAGTTTCTGCATCAAGAGAATGGTTCTCCGCCTCAGAAGAGGTTTTATCGGATGCAGAAGAACCTTTATCCGAAGCGCCTTCAGAGAGCGTATTCTGGAGACGGATGATGCTGTTGATGACGCCTTCGAGCATCATGGTGCAGTCGCTGAAGCGGGTGAGCTGTTCGATGGGCAGCACAGGACCGGAGTATTGCCAGTCATCATAAATCTTATCATCATATATTTCGCGGCGCGCCTGCTCCATCTCCTCATCAGAAACATCAGAGAGCGCCCTCACCATGAGCTGCAATCCAGCCTTATCGCCCTCGTTCTTACTGTTGCAGCCTATGCAGCGGGTGCGCAGGTTCCGCTCCTTACGGGCGATGATGAGGGCGCGTACGTCCTCGCCTTCCAGGGCTGAAACATAGCCTATGAGCTGCTGTTTGTCATAAGCTTTCACCGCCAGCATGTCGAAGGTGTTGGCGTCATCGGGCACGAGGCAGATGGTTCTCCCCTCTGCTTCTTTAGCATACTCTACCTCATGGCCTTTCACGTCATTATGGGTGAGTCCTACGATATGGAATGTGAGATTCTTCATTTTATGTTGTTATTATTGTTTTTACGTTTGTTTGCAGTCAGGTTACAAAAGTAAGGTTTTTCGGTGAAACCACCAAGCATTCTTGTTTAAATTTCCTAAAAGAGGGGGCGGAGAAGAGGGTGTTTAAACTTCGGTTAGTTTATAGATGATAGTTTATAGCAATCTTGCGAACGGCTACGCCCTATCAACTGTTAACTATAAACTATTAACTTGTTGTTGGGGGGTTAACAGGGTTAACAGTTAACAGCTGTTTTTTGCATGGTCCCCCTCGCGTACCTTATTATATAATAATATATATATACTTATTTTTTATATAAGTGTGTAGATGGAAGTATGCATTTTTGGGGTGTTAACTGTTAACCTGTTAACCTTTTGCTCTCAGAGCGCCCTTCTTCCATCAGAAATGCGCTCTCTTCCGATACTTGTTAAAGATGGCTGGCTGAGCCTTGGCAGAAAAAAGCTCAAACGCCCTGCTACAGCCCGTTTTACGGGCTTATATGATGACTAGAGAGAGGCATAAATGATGGCTGGCGAGAGGCATAAATGATGGCAGAAAGAGGGCATAAATGATGCCTCACGAGGGGGGATGGATCATGCGTCGCGACGGAAGAAATGTTGCGTCGCGACGGAACGGGGAATGCATCGCGATGCAGAAAAAAGGGCTTTTTAGAGCGGAAAACTATGAGTTGCGGGGCAGAAAACTATGAGTAAGTTTTGTTAACGGGAGGGAAAACAACAAGGCGATACTCTTCTCTTATAGGAAGAATATCGCCTCGTTGCCTTCATTAAAAAGGAGGTCAAGGATGCTCATATTGGGCTGAAAACCGTATTTCTGCTCGTAAACCTGGTAATAGCGCTTCGACTCGAATTCGGGGTCAGGAAGAGGTTTCTTGGGGCGAATCGCATCGCGGAAATCAACTATCTGAGTGTTGAATGTTGAATGTTGAATGTTGAATTGGGCTTGCGCCTTTGGACTATTGAATTCTTCACTCTTCACTCTTCGTTCTTCACTTTCTTCGCTCTTCACTCTTCGTTCTTCACTTAAAACGTATTCGTCAGTGACGCTTATCTTCGGGCGGATGTCGAGGAGTTCTATCATCTTCTCTGTAGTCTCCATGTTGAAATCGAAGAGGAACTCGTATTTCTTCTCGTAGAAGGGGCGGATGTCGTCCTGATAATACTCGAAGAAAGGGCTCTCGCCGTAGGCGGAGAGGAGCGCATTCCAGTGGACGTGGCGCCAGTTGGCGTGGTCGGAGATGCGGATGTCCTTCATCGACAGAGAGATGTCGTGATTGGTGGGGATGGTGAGCGAGAGGGGGCCGTTGGTGGTAGGGATGATTATACGGTTACGATAGGTTTGCTTGATAAAGCTCTCGTGGCGCTCTATCAGGCATTCATCGTAGCGGTTCAGCTTCTGGTACCACTGGACGGGGCCGAAATATGTGGAAGAAAGAAGGGCTTTCAATTTCTGCTTTGTTATGAAGGGTTAATGATGAAGAGGGGGACGAGCGATGGAATCGCTCGGAACGGGGACAGACGGGAGACAAGCTTCCGAAGGGGCTCCAGGATGCTGCAAGCTGAAGCGAGGGGCAACGGCGCTCTAAGCAGCGGCGGGGGCGCGAGAGAGCGAGGGGCAGCGGAGCGAGGAAGCTAGAACAGCTTAAAGGCTTTGCCTATCATCTGGTGCTTGTGGACGAGCTGCTGGCCGGTTGGCGTCTTCAAGAGATAGAAGCGGCAATCCTTGCAGCCGCAGCGCTTGCAGCAGATGGTTGGAATGACGAACTGCACGGTGTCGATGCGCAGCGTATCGCCCGGAAGCTTCTCTATCCTGCCTATGAAATGAGACTCGAAGATGCGCTTGCGGCGCTGGTTCTTGGGCTGGTAAACCACCGTATCGGTGAAAACAACCACATCGCCACGCCCGAAATTTTCGCAGTCAATCCTGTTCACTATCACCCGGTTGCCTGCCTTCAGCTGGGGCGGAAGCCCACCCTGAGGCACCGAGAAGATAGTGAAGACATAGGTGCGCACTGCCCAAGCCAGGAGCAGCGACAACACCAATGCTATTAGGAATTTGACGGCAGTCTTCAATTCTTATTTCTTTTTTCTTACTTAATATTGTCTACAAAAGTGAAGAGGCGGTTCCAACGGATGCCTGAGAAGCCCGGATGATCAGGGCTGTGGCTCCACCAGATGAAGATAGGCTTGCCCACGATGTGGTCCTCAGGCACGAAACCCCAGTAGCGGCTGTCGGCTGAGTTGTGGCGGTTGTCGCCCATCATCCAGTAGTAGTCGAGCTTGAAGGTGTAGCTCTTCGCCAGCTTGCCGTTGATGAAGATGCGGCCAGCGTTGTCTACCTTCAGGTCGTTGCCCTCGTAAACCTTGATGCAGCGCTCGTATACAGGCAGATTCTTCAGCGTAAGAGCGATGCTCTCGCCCTTCTTCGGAATCCATACCGGACCATAATTATCTCTTGTCCAGCCGGTATAGGCGTTGAGCGGATAGAGGTCGCCATAGGTTGCATCCGTATTGATAGAGATGCTCTCTACGAGGTTTCTGTTCGCCTTCAGCGCCAGATAAGCCTTCTTGGTGAGCGGAATCACGCCACTCTGATTATACATCAGCAGGTCTTCGTTGGTGATTCCCAACTCATCGGCAAGGTCGATTGGGAACTCGCCCTTGAGCTTCATCTTATAAGTATACTGCACGTTATCAGGCTCCTTGTTTGCCTTTCCGTTCAGATAAACGATGCGGTTCTTGATCTGCAGGGTCTGACCAGGCAAGCCCACGCAGCGCTTTACATAGTTCTCGCGGCGGTCGGTAGGACGGCTGATGATGTCGCCATATTCGCCCGGCATACTGCTGATGTAGTTGCGGCCTGTAGCATAAACCTGCTCAAAATAATGGCGCTGCTGCAATGGGTTCATCGCGCGCACATCCTTTTCCTGTCCGTTCTGCTGCATCAGCTGGTCGCCGATGCTGTAAACCATCTGGTAGTAATCATTCGCCTGATAGCGCTCCTCATTGACGAGCGTATCGCCTGCAGGATAGTTGAACACCACGATGTCGTTGAGCTTCACGTTGCCCAATCCCTTCACGCGGCGGTAATCCCAGTGAGGCCACTCTATGTAGCTCTTCACGTTGACCAGCGGCATGGTGTGCTGGGTGAGCGGCATGGTGAGCGGAGTTTCAGGAATGCGAGGGCCGTAGCTTACCTTGCTCACGAAGAGATAATCGCCCGTAAGGAGACTCTTTTCGAGAGAGGAAGACGGAATGACGTAGTTCTGGAAGAAGAAGAGGTTGATGAAATAAACCGCTACGAGAGCGAACACCAGCGCATCTACCCAGCTCATGATGAAGCGCACAGGGCCTTCTTCATCCTTCCACCACTGCCAGTGAATCTTCTTGGTGATGTAAACATCGAAGATGAACGGAACCACGATGAGTCCCAACCAGCTTTCTACCCAAACCAGAAAGAGAAGATAGAGGGCGAGAACCACTGCGAACTTCGCCCACTGTACCTTCATATTGAGTTTTTGTTTCTCTTTATCTATCATAACTTCTGCTTAGAACTTAAACAAATCTGATGTGGTGAGCAAGCCGGAATGGTTGGCTGTAAACTCAGCTGCGAGAACGGCTCCCAGGGCAAAGCCCTTGCGAGAATGGGCGCTGTGCTCGATGGTAATCATATCAGCATCGCTGTCATACATCACGGCGTGGATTCCTGGAACCTCGCCATCGCGCACGCAGTTGATAACCAAATCCTCATCGGTGATGTTTGCATCGCCCTCATCGTGATGACCATCCTCAGTCCAGTAAGTAACGCCACGCTTCCAGTCCTTCTTTCTGTCGATATTGTCGATGATTTCTTCGGCAAGGGTGATGGCTGTACCTGATGGCGCATCGAGCTTGTGCACATGGTGGGTTTCCTGCATGCATACAGAGTACTGTGGGAAACCATTCATGATTTTAGCCAGATAGCGGTTTACGGCAGAGAAGATAGCTACTCCGATGCTGAAGTTAGATGCCCAGAAGAGGGTCTGCTTACCGTCGGCGCAGAGTTTCTCCACGTCTTCCTTATGGTCTTTCATCCAACCTGTAGAACCAGAAACCACCTTCACGTTGTGAGAGAAAGCCTTCAGATAGTTGCCGTAGGCGGCAGTAGGGTTGGTAAACTCAATGGCTACATCGGCAGAGCAGAACTCCGGGCTGTCGATGTCTTGAGGGTTATTCACGTCAATCTTACAAACGATTTCGTGGCCACGCTGCAGGGCGATCTCCTCGATCATGTGTCCCATCTTTCCGTAGCCGATCAAAGCAATTTTCATCTTTATCTATTTTTTATTTGTTCTTACTTTTTGTTCTATTCGGCAAAAAAATGCAAATGAGCGCAATGAAAGCTTGCTTTCAAATTGCCGAGTGCAGCTTTTTTTATGCAAAAATACACATTTTTCTTCGAAAAACCTTGAAAAATCCTTGTTATTATAATAATAAATAGAAAATTTTGGTTATTTTTGCAGTGATTTAAGGCTTTTAGCCTCATTTAGTAACTAAAAAAGAGAAAATTATGAGCAGATATATATTTGAGACGAAGATGGAAGTAAGAGATTATGAGTGCGATATTGAGGGCATCGTGAACAATGCCAACTATCTGCACTACATGGAACATACCCGCCATCTCTTTCTGAAGGAATGCGGCCTCAGCTTTGCCGAAATGCACAACAAGGGCGTGGATGCTGTGGTGGCGAGAATGAACCTGCAGTACAAGGTTCCGCTGCAATGCGATGATGAATTTTTCTCGCGTCTGTGGCTGGAGAAGCAGGGCGTGAGATATGTTTTCCATCAGGACATCTTCCGTGCCAAGGACGAGAAACTCTGCCTCAAGGCAACCGTAGAACTCGTCTGCCTCATCAACGGAAAGCTGGGCAACAGCGAGGACTACGACAAGGCATTCGAGAAGTTTTTTAAGTGAAGAGTGAAGAACGAAGAGTGAAGAATTCAATTGTCTTGCAGCAATGGAGTTCACCCTGCATTCTATCCCTCTCGGAACAGCTGGAGTTAACAGGTTAACAGTTAACAGTTGATTTTTCAATACCCCTTCCGCACACGAGCGAAAAAACTTGCACCATCAAAGGACAAGCATCAAGCTTGCGATTCCTGCAAAAGGACAAGCATCAGAACTTGCGATCCGAAAGAGGCAATCCTATAAATCCATAAACCCTATAAAGCCGAAACAACATGGAGCAACTTCTTCATTATGTGTGGAAGCACAAGCTCTTCCCACTCTCTCCACTCACCACTACCTGGCACCAGGCTGTGGAAGTTATTGACCCCGGACTGCACAACCGCAATGCAGGGCCCGATTTCTTCAATGCCAAAATCAAGCTCAACGGTACCCTATGGGTGGGAAACGTGGAGATTCACGACAAGGCAAGCGACTGGTATGTGCACGGACATGATAAGGACGAACGCTACGACAACGTTATCCTGCACGTTTGCGGAACCATCGATGTAGAGGCAAAGAACTCGAAAGGCGAGCCCCTCGTGCAGTTGCAGCTCGACATCCCCGAAAACGTATCGAAACATTATCAGGAACTGCTGAGCATCGACCAGTATCCTCCCTGCTACCAGATTATCCCATCGCTCACCCGCCTCACCGTGCACAGTTGGATGAGCGCCCTGCAAACCGAGCGCTTATCGCAGAAAACCGATGCTATAGAGGCGCGCGTAAAGCAATGTAACGGCGATTGGGAAAACGCCTACTTCGTGACCCTGGCGCGCAACTACGGGTTCGGAATCAACGGCGACGCCTTCGAGCAGTGGGCTTACCATCTGCCGCTGAGGGCCGTAGACCATCACCGCGACGACCTTTTCCAGATAGAAGCCATCTTCCTGGGGCAAGCCGGACTGCTGGAGCTGAACACCATTCCCGAAAGATATCAGAAAGACGCACTGAACGACGGCTATTTCTCCCGGTTGAGGAACGAATATCTCTATCTCTCGCATAAATTCTCACTGCAGCCGATGGATTACAAGCAGTGGCGCTTCCTGCGCCTGCGTCCGCAGAACTTCCCTCACATCCGCATCTCGCAGTTAGCCAATCTTTATTATAACCGCCGTGCGGGGCTGAGCCAACTGCTCGAGGCAAGCACGGTGAAGGAGGCGAAGCAGGTGCTCTCAACCAGCGTTACGGAGTATTGGGAAACCCATTATACCTTCGGCAGCACGAGCATCCGGAACGAGAAACACCTCTCCCCTTTCTCGCTCAATCTGCTCATCATCAACACCGTGGTTCCCATCCTCTTTGCCTATGGCAGGCACCGGGGCGAGGAGAAATACTGCGACCGCGCCTTCGAATTCCTGGAGGAGCTGAAGGCCGAGAATAACTACATAGTAAGGATGTGGAAGGAATGCGGCCTGCCGGTAGAGAACGCCGGGGATAGCCAGGCGCTCATACAGCTGAAGAAGGAATACTGCGACAGGAAGGAATGCCTGAGGTGCAGGATAGGTTACGAATACCTCAAGAGATAAAGCCCCGCTCTTCCCCTCCCATTAACAAATAACAAAGAAAGATTATGGCTGACCAACAAGAAATACTAAACACCATTCTCCTGACAAGGCTCAATTACTTCAGCCTGGCAGGAATGCTGGAGCTATACAGAAAGGTAGGCTCCGCCACGCTCATCCTGGAGCATAAGAACAACCTCAGAGACATCCTCCCCGATGCCTCGGATAAACTCGTGAGCGCTATCCAGAACTGCGAAGAAGCCCGAAAACGCGCTGAGGAAGAACTGGAGTACGACATACGCTACGGAATAGAACCCATTCCGATGAACGACGACCGCTATCCGCAACGCCTCAAAGACTGCGATGACGCACCTCTCATCCTCTTCTATAAAGGCAACGCCAACCTCAACCAGCAGCGCGTCATCAACATCGTGGGAACCCGCCACTGCACGCCTTACGGCGAAGACCTCATCCGCCGCTTCATCACCGACCTGAAGCAGCTCTCACCCAACGTGCTCATCATGAGCGGACTTGCCTACGGAGTGGATATCGTGGCTCATCGCCAGGCACTCGCCTGCGGCTACGAAACCATAGGCGTACTGGCTCACGGTCTCGATGACCTCTATCCCCGTCAGCATCGGGAAACGGCGGCAAGAATGATAGAACAGGGCGGACTGCTCACCGAATTCCTTACCCGTACAAACGCTGATAAGATAAACTTCGTGCGCCGCAACCGCATCGTGGCGGGAATGTCGGATGCCTGCATCCTGATAGAGAGCGCAGCTCACGGCGGCGGCCTCATCACCTGCGACATTTCGCAATCCTACGGTAGGGACGTCTTCACCTTCCCGGGCAGAATAGGTGATTACTACAGCGAAGGCTGCAACAACCTGATACGCAACAACGGCGCCACGCTCATCACCAGTGCCGAGGACTTTGTGAAGGACATGCGCTGGCAGGATGACGCCACCCTGATGCGAGCCAAGCAGCAAGGCATCGAGCGCAATCTCTTCCCCGAGTTATCGCCCGAGGAGCAACTCATCGTAGAAGTCCTCTCCAAGACCAACGACTTGCAAGTGAATCTCATCTCCGTAAAGACGAATATCGACATTTCTCGCCTCACTTCCCTCCTCTTCACATTGGAGATGAAGGGAGTCATCAAGACCTTTGCAGGGGGAATGTATCATCTTTTGAAGTGAAGAGTGAAGAGTGAAAAGTGAAGAATTCAAGTGCGAAATTGCGCTTATTCCACTCTTTCTTCTTTTATTTCAAAAAATTGATGTAATTTTGCAGCCGCAAAAAATGATAACAATAAAGAACACAGAGTACAATATATCCACAAAGCTATTGGATTCTTCACTCTTCGTTCTTCACTCTTCACTTAACTCATGACTCATGAAAATAGGAAATATAGAATTTGGGCCTCAGCCCCTCTTCCTCGCTCCGATGGAAGACGTAACGGATATTGGCTTTCGCATGCTCTGCAAGCGATTCGGAGCCGCCATGGTTTATACTGAGTTCGTATCGGCGGAAGCCTTGGTGAGAAGCATCAAGAGTACTGTCAGCAAGCTTACGATAAGCGATGAAGAGCGCCCTGTGGGCATTCAGATTTACGGCAGAACCACAGAGGATATGGTGGAAGCTGCCAAGATCGTGGAACAGGCGAAGCCGGATGTGATTGATATTAACTTCGGTTGCCCGGTGAAGAAGGTTGCCGGAAAGGGTGCCGGAGCCGGAATGCTCCGCAATATCCCCCTGATGCTCGACATTACAAGAGAAGTAGTAAAAGCGGTCAACGTGCCCGTAACCGTAAAAACCCGATTGGGATGGGATTGCGAGAACCTCATCATCACCGACCTTGCCGAGCAGCTGCAGGATTGCGGAATCCAGGCGCTCACCATCCACGGCAGAACCCGTAGCCAGATGTACACCGGAGAAGCCGACTGGAGCCTTATAGGAGAGGTGAAGAATAATCCCCGCATCCATATTCCTATCATCGGCAACGGCGATATTACGACCCCGGAAGAAGCCAAACTTGCCTTCGAAAGATACGGCGTAGATGCGGTGATGATTGGCAGAGCCACCTTCGGCAGGCCATGGATTTTCAAGGAAATTCGTGATTATCTGGATAATACGGGTGCTGCCCCATTAACCGTAGATGAGAAGATTGACCTCTTGGAGGAGCAGCTGCGCATCAACGTGGAGCGCATCGATGAGTACAGAGGCATTCTCCACACCCGTCGCCACCTAGCCGCCTCCCCTATCTTCAAAGGCATTCCCGACTTCCGCCAGACGAGAATCGCCATGCTGAGAGCCACTACCGTGGAGGAA
>ERZ773186.2548-NODE-2548-length-13319-cov-4.012741_pt1 | contig 13319 bp, 9 predicted proteins | sample MGYA00581000_ERZ773186 | MGnify/ENA primary metagenome ERZ773186 (study PRJEB29015, sample SAMEA2737752) | human gut metagenome | biome: human gut; feature: human-associated habitat; material: faeces | place: China | collected 2012 ... | reverse complement strand
TCGGCACTCCGGCGGTTCCGATGGAGGCAAGTGTTGCGGTTCCAATGACGGTGAGGTAATCCATCATGTCAAGCGGGATTCCAAACGCCTGCGCGGTAAACACAACCGCCACCCCCTGCATAATCGATGTTCCATCCATGTTAATGGTCGCTCCGAGCGGGATCGTGAAAGATGAAATTTTTTTCGAAACACCCATTTTTTCCGCAAGCGTATCAATATTCATTGGAATGGTTGCATTCGAAGTTGAGGTTGAGAATGCAAACGCCATAACCGGGAAGAAATTCTTGATGAAAATAAACGGGTTGAGCCCTGAAAATATTTTCAGCAATCCGAGGTACACCACAAAACACTGCACTGCGAGTGCAAGCAGAACGCAGAACATATATTTTAACAATGGGATGAACACCTCAAAACCGATCTCTGCAAATGTTTTTGCGATCAGGCAGAACACTCCGATCGGTGCAAGCTTCATGACAGCCATCGTCATTTCCATCATAATATCATTGAACTGTCCAAAGAAGTTCTTCACAATGTCAACACGGTCTCCCATGTTTGCGAGAATCACACCGAGGATCAATGCAAACACAATGATCTGCAGCATATTTCCCTCGCTTAAGGAATTAAAAATATTGACCGGGATAATGTCTAACAGTGTTTCTGTCATGCTCATGGACTGTGTTGTCTCACTCACAGTGGAAGTCACCTGGATCTGTGACATATCAAGTCCTTTTCCCGGATTAAAAATATTGGCGATCGACAGCGCAACGGTAATCGCAAGCGCTGTCGTACACAGATAAAAAATTAGTGTCTTCACACCGACGCTTCCAAGCTTTTTCGTATCTCCCACTGCCATGCTTCCGCAGACGATGGAGCAGAATACAAGCGGAACGACGAGCATACGCATCAGACGGATAAATCCCTGTCCGACAATATAAAAGACACCCTGCACAATGATATCATCCACCACGTAGTTTGATGGAATCAGATAGTTGATGATCACACCGGCCAAAGCTCCTGCAAGAAGCGCAATAAAGATCATCGTGGTAAGGCTTATCTTTTTCTTCTTTTGAACTCTATTCTGCATGATATAATCCCCTCTCTTCCAGATATTCTCTCAGGGAATCCTGCCAGTCTGGGAAATCATAAATCGGAACCATGCTCATAATAAAATTATCGAGCACCGCATACGCCGGTCTCACCTTGGAAAAATCCGACATGACAGTTGGAACCGGCTGCATGGAAGCCGTCTTTCCTGTCATTTTCAAAATCTCCTGTGCAAACACATAACGGCTGCACACGCCCTTGTTCGTCGCATGGTAAGTTCCGTACTCGCTTGTATGCACAAGATGTAATAAAAATCTCGCCAGTTCATTCGCACTTGTCGGTGAACCGAACTGATCAGATGCAATGGATAACTGCTCTCCTGCATCTACTTTATTTAAGAAACCATTGATAAAGTTCTGTCCCTTTCCATACACCCAGGTGCTTCGCACGATAAAATGTTTGGTTGTGAATTCTTTCACATAGTTTTCCCCCGCAAGCTTGGACTTTCCGTAAACCGTTCCCGGATTTGTAATGTCAAATTCTGTGTAAGGCTCTGTGCTTTTGCCGTCAAACACATCATCCGTGGAAAGCTGTACCATTTTTGCCTGCATTTCTGCTGCAACGATCGCCAGATTTCTGGCTCCCAGTGCATTTACTTTAAACGCCCGGGAAGGATTTTCTTCACAGGCAGCGATATCTGTCATACCGGAACAATTGATGATAATGTCCGGGCGGTTCATCTCGCCAAAACGAAGTACTTCATCTGTATCCGTCACATCAAGTTCATCCACATCTGTATCTAACATTTCAAATTCCAATTTATCCACAACATCATTCACTGCCTGGCCAATCTGACCGCGGGCACCACATACCCAGATTTTCTGCATCACTGTTCCTCCATTTTCTCTTCTAGTATTTCTCAAAGCATAGAAAAAGATGTGAGTTTATGATTCACATTACATCTCACATCTTTTTACCGTTCTTTATTATATTGATCCACGCATTTGATGTCAAATATTTTTTTCCATGCAGGACAGATGATTTTTTATACAAAACATACGACCACTACGCCATGTCATGATATTTTCCAAGGAACTCCCTCGTTCTCTGATTTGTCGAAGTAAATAATAACTCCGGTGTCGTCTCCTCCACGATCACACCTTTATCCATAAAGATCATACGGTTTGACACATCTTTTGCAAAGTTCATCTCATGCGTGACAATGACCATCGTCATTTTCTCCTCCGCAAGCTCCCGGATGACTTTTAGGATCTCAAGCGTCAGTTCCGGGTCGAGCGCGGAAGTCGGTTCATCAAAAAATAATATTTCCGGCCGCATGGCAAGTGCCCGCGCAATGGATACCCTCTGCTGCTGTCCGCCGGAAAGCTGACATGGATAGGCATCTTCCCTGCCGCTTAATCCCATCTTCTCCAGTAATACCTTTGCTTCTGCAACAACCTCTTCTTTTTTCTGCTTCTGAACACTGACCGGGGCATCAATGATATTTTTTAAGACAGAATAATGTGGAAACAGGTTAAAATTCTGGAATACCAGTCCAAAATGTCTCTGTATCTTTTTCAAATCTGCCGGTTTCGCATAAACCGTTTTTCCATTGATACTCTCTGCCGCCTTTTCCCCCATATACGTTAAGCTTCCGTCATCCATCTGCTCTAACAGTGTCGCGCATCGCAGCAGGGTGGATTTTCCGGAACCAGAAGGTCCGATGATGGAGACAACCTCGCCCTCTGCAACGCTTAAACTGATATCTTTTAAAACTTCGTTTTCGCCGAAGCCCTTTTTTACATGCTGCATTTCCAGTAAATTCATATCATTTCCTCTTTGCCTTAATTTTACTACGATTGTATCTCTAATGATAATAACTCATCTTTTTCTCAAAAAATTCCATGATAAATGCCACCACATAGTTAAAGACATAATAGAATATCGCGGCTGCCACAAACGGGATCATGCTCTTCTGTGAAGCTGCCAATGCCTTTGCCTGTGAAAACATCTCTGCATAAGCAATGGAAAACGCAAGCGACGTGTCTTTTACCAGCGTGATCACCTCATTGGTCACGGACGGAAGAATACGCTTGATCACCTGTGGAAGGATGATCTTTACAAATGTCTGTGTTTTTCCATAGCCTAATACTTTTGCCGCCTCATACTGTCCAACCGGCATGGACTCAATACCACCACGGTATATCTCTGCAAAATATGCAGCATAGTTAATACTGAATGCAATAAATACAGCGATCAGGCTATATCCCATGGAAATACGGATTCCAAAAATAAAGTATGGTCCGAAATACACAACCATCAATTGCAGCATTAACGGGGTTCCACGCATAACTGATATGTAGGCAGACACAATTCCACGTATCGCCGGATTCTTGGACATTCTGCCAAAGCAGATCAGAAGTCCCAGCGGAAGTGAAAAAAGTAATGTCACTACAAAAATCTCTACAGAAACTACCATACCACTGGCAAGCTGCTGCAGCATTACACTTAAAGACATAAGCTTTCCTCCTGAAAAATTTCTCCTGTACAGTAAGAAAAGAGGGTGCACAAAATGTACCCTCCATTCCTTTATAATCCGGACAGCCTGCACAGATCTGTCCTCTTGTATCATAACTGTTTTTGTTCCGGCTGACTATTCAGCATCTTTCGCTGTATCAGCTGTATCTTCTTTTGCTGTGTCTGCATCGGAAGCATCATCCTCTGCTGCATCATCTTTTTTATCATCAGATTTCTCATCATCTCCAATGCAGAGCATATCTGCAACTTCATACTTCTCAGCAAGTTTATCAACTTCACCTGCATCATAAAGTTTCAGAACTTCTTCCCATACAGTTTCTTTCAGTTCATCGTTTCCCTTCTTAAAGCCGATTCCATACTCTTCGCTCTGGATTGGCTCGTCAAGGATCACATATTTGCCTTCTTCTCTCTGGGAAAGCTGATATTTGGCAACACCGATATCTACTGCGATGGCATCTGCAGCGCCGGAATCCAGATTCATAAATGCTGTATTGTAATCAGGATTCTCTGTCAGTGATGCAAAACTTGCTGTAAGATCCTTATTATCATCGCTGTTTAATGCATCCAGTGCTGCGGAAGCGGCCTGAACTACTACATTCTTGCCTGCCAGGTCATCCAGCTTCTCAATCCCTGAATCGGCTGCAACAACCATCACCTGCTCATTGTTCAGATATGGATCTGACCATGTATAGTCATCCTCACGTCCGTTAATGGTAAATCCGTTCCAGATACAGTCAATAGAACCGGAATTCAGTTCCATATCCTTGGAATCCCAGTTGATCGGTTTCTTTACAAGTTCCCATCCGAGATTGTCGCATACTTCCTGTGCAAGGTCAAGGTCAAAACCAACATACTCTCCATTATCGTCTTTATATCCGAAAGGAGGATACTGTGCATCAAATCCTACAGTTAATGTCTTACTGTCAGCATCTGCATATACAGAAACAACACCTGTCATCATAGAAGCTGCCATAACTCCTGCCATGAGTACTGCTAAAGATCTCTTTTTCATGATAAATATCTCCTCTTTATCTGTTTTGTTATTTATCACACAGCCACTCTACCATGTGAAAGTATGTGTTAATCCTATCACACACCTTCGCCTCTGTCAAGCGTAAGTTATGAACCTGTACTTCTGTGATAATCTTTCATAAGTCTCTCCAGAAGGGCATCCAGATTTTTTTCATCTGTTTTCTCTTCCGGTACAGACTCGAAAGCTTTCAGAGACTGCCTGATTTCTTCTTTTATACCTTTCTTCAGTTCTTCATCTACTTCAAGCTCTTCCATAACCTTATCATAATCTGTCTTATCATGAACACTGCTGTATGCTATGATATAAGCTTTTAAGGCATCTTTTGAATGTGCTTCTCTGTATGCTTCCAGAAAACATTCCTGTGCTTTTTCCATCTGAAAAAGATAACTGTATGCACAGCCAAGATTATAGCGCACTGAAGCTGCGAATCCTTTTCTCTGCTCAGACAGATCCTCTCTTTCCAGGAGTTTCTGGTATACCCGGATGGCGTTCACATACATTCCGTTTTCTGTCAGTGCATCTCCCTTTCTCTTCTGACGGACTGCCGCTTTTTCTTTTCCATAAGTCACAATCCTGCTGTTAAAGCCTTTCATCTCCTCATAGGTAAGGTAATTGATCTCCTTGAAAACAGGATAGATCATCTCTTCCACACTTACATTTCTCTCCAGATTCTGTTTCAGCTTTGCAGCCAGATGCACAAGTTCAAGCTCATCTCTGAGCCAGTTGCATAATTCTTCATTAAAAACAGTATGATCAGCAAGGTAAAGATTGTGGTACAGATAATAACAGAGTTCTTCTATAGAATAAATATTCATACTGATATTCTCTATAAAATAAGGACGCTGTGCTTTTTTTGTCTGACATAAAATATATCCGCTCATTGCTCCATCTCCTTTACCATTCTACTGTCTCTGTCCAGGTTTTCCCACTGGAAGGGAACATTTCTCCGAATCCCAGATCTGTAACCGTCACTTTACATTCTGCAGATGAGACATACTGTAATTCCAGCCGTAATCTGGTAGTCTTGTCCGGACGCAACGGAATACCGGGCAGCATCATTCCTACCCTTCTTTTCTCCGGTCTGTGGTACGTGCTTACAATAAACACAAGCTCCTCTGTATCATCAAGAATAAATTCACAGGATGCCTTACTGTCATACCAGTTATTTCCTGCCTCGATCAGCGGATAATAGGTAGGAGAACCCATCACTCTCATTTCCATCCCCACATCAGCCATAACCAGAGAATCGCTTAAAAAGCGATATCCCTTTAATGCCTTGTTCTCTGTTTTCTCTTTTCCTGCAGCGCAGGCACCCTTTGCAAAAAGATTATTTCCATAGAAAACCTTTCTTTTCTGATAACAAAGTAACCTTACAGACTGCTCTGCCCAGTCCTGTGAAAATCCATCTCCTGTGATCTGAATGCTGGAAAACAGATCTCTGCCAAGTGTTTTCTGGACAAACTTACCGAATTCTGAATCTCTCTCCTGTCCCTCAGCAGGAAGTTCTGTCTCCACAGCTTCTTCCAGTTTTACAGTGACAGGCTTTGTTGCACCGTTCATTGTCATCTTGCGAAAAGACACGTTCTCCGGTGTAAAGGCATACCATCCCACACTGCGGTTCCAGGTTTCTCTTTTCTGTGAGAGCACATAATAATAGAAGCTTTCCCCATAATCCAGCAGCATATATTTCTCATGTGGAAATCCAATTATCTCAAATGCTTTCTGGAAATTCTCAACCTGAATTTCCGTCAGCCCGGGCAGTGTCACCGCCACACATTTAGTATTTTTGACCAGTTCTGCCACTCCCAGAAATTTAAGCATTCCCTGCAGAAACTGAGCCAGGATCTCCCATGGTGCAAGTTCCTGTCCTTCCACCAGCACAGAATCACTTTTTTCACAGATTCCATAGACATCATCGATCATGACTCCGCCCTTTTCCCGGACAAAGTAATCTGCTTCCAGTCCTACGCAATAGTCTTTCTGCTCCGGTCTCCAGCACAGAATACAGGGAGCCTCATACTGATTTCCACCCGCTTTCATAGAAAGAGAACGTGCCTCGTCTCCTTTTCTGTCATAATAACATATCTGAGAATACTCTTTGCCAAAATCAATTCCCACGATCAAATCACGAATTTCGTTCATTTGTTCCTCCCGGTTTCAGGACAATCTGTTCCTGCTCTTCTTTCTCGATCACAAACATCTTCTTCACATACTGTTCCTGGCGAAGATACTTCTTCACCTGTGAAAACACTTCTTTCTTTTTATCCAGTCTGCGTGCAGAGAGCATCTGATTGATCATATGATATTTGCTTACAGGTGTACCCTCAATCTTATTCATTGTAAGTACCCTCTCCTGTGTCCGATTTACCCGCTCTCCTGTTACTGATTCAAAATAATACCGCAATGTCTCCCCGTAGAACAATGTAAATGATTTTGCAAAAATACCTTCATATAAATCACGCAAAGGCTCTGTCTGATATTTCACCTGATTTCCGAGGCCTGCATCCAGTGCATAATAGAGTGTCACCTTTGCAGACGGATCTGCATGGTATTCCACAAAGGTTTTATCATCCAACTGATAGGGACTTAAGACAGATACCGGAAGTTTCCCGAAGAACGCAAAGTACATTCCCTGTTTCACACATTTCTGAAGAATCTCCTCTGCATTGCAAAGCTGTTTTTTCTCCAGTTTTTTTTCTTTGGAATACGCTTCCAGAAGAGCAAGACTGCATACAAAATCAACCGGCCATTTTTCATCATAAGCCCGCTCCAGCAGACTTCTTACAAAAACACTCATCGGATATTCTTTTACAAATGCACCATATGCAGTCTGCGTAAGATATGCTCCTGTAATACGTTCCTTTCCGCTGTGATGAACATAATCCTCCAGGATCTTCTCTCCCTCTTTCCTGTAATCAGAAGTAAACATCAGAAGGCCAAGAAGCTTCTCTTCCAGTTCATAAGTATCCATCTCAAAGCCCTGCGCACTTTTCCATACAGATATCAGTTCATCTACAGGACCAAATCTGTATTCCATAAGATACTTCAGGATCACTTCATCATATTTTCCGCGTCTGTATACATCCGATGCAAGGGCAAGCAATTCGTCATCCTCCTCCATCTCACATCTTGTCAGCATTCTGCTGGTCAGCTTCAGCTGGCTCTCTATGCGGATTCCTTCATATCCGAATTGGGAAACAATGGACATTGCCTGCTGATACATTCCTCTGGAGATCAGTACTTCCAGAAGAGCTGTTCTGTCTACAGCCGCATATTTCTTATAGTCCATCTGTCTCAGATAATTATCTGCTTCTTCTGCTCTGGTGTGTTCGGAATAATAAGAAAGCAGCTTCTCTCTGATACATTTCTGATATTCATCTGAAAATTCCTCTGACTCCGGGATCCTCTGGAATGCCTGAAGATTCTCCGGTTTCAGTTCTGTATGCTCACTGCAGTGAAGTACCAGTCCCGGCTCTTCAATATGAAAACCAAGAACCTTATCTGTCAGTTCACGCTCATCGAATAATTTCTTGATATTATAATCTACTGTTGATACATATCTTCTCTGCTTCCCATCCTGAAACAGGATCACCGCATCATCTGTATAAATTCTTGGATAAGCTACGCCCTGGATACATGGGTAAATTTCTTCTTCCCTGAGCTGTTCATGGCGCACGATCACATAGCGTATCTTCTTATCATCACAGTACAGTCTGTGTGTAAACAGCTTCTGCGCGAGCAGTTTTGCCTGTCCTTCTGTTTTGGGATTGCTTAAAAATTCCTGATAAAGGACCGCATAATTCTCATTCATCCGTCCTTCTTTCGCCTTGCGCATGGCAAAAATCTTCATATGATCCCTGTAATCCGCATATGTCTGTGGCTGACGGCCTCTGTTTCCCACAATACTTGCATAAATAAATGCCTTTTTATCATCTGCAAGAGAAGTATTATTATAGGTAAAATACATCAGAAGGGGCTTTGGAAGTTCTCTCTGATAGGAAGTATCCATTGTTTCCACATAATATTCATATATCCTTGTCAGACGGATCCCTTTCTCCACTGCCAGGGAAAACCATCTGAAATATTCCGGTTTTCTCGGATTTCCAAGCATGATATATCTGCAGATTGCTTCCAGCGTATCATCGGATTCAAAAGCATCGTATCCCATTGCCAGTGCTCTGTACATACTGGTACAAAATTCTCTCTCATACCCTGTAAGATAGGCAAATCTCATCACCAGCTCTTCTGTCAGAAGACCTTTCTCTCCCGCAAATAAAAATACCTGTGTCCAGAAACTGCTCATTCTGTGAAGAAGTGTTGTATCACTGCTGATATAATTCCATGCTTCCAGATACAGAAACGGACTCCTGCAGCCTTTCTCAAAAAGTTCCTCCATCATAAATACCAGCCTTGAAGGGGAACCCTTATCCTCCGGATTCATCTCCAGCCAGAGTTTGAACAACAGGAAACTGTCTTCCTTCTGCAGAAAGAAATTGTACAGACGTCTTATCGCCTGTTCTCTGTCTTTGTGCAATCCTGTAAGAACGCAGAGATAAAGGTAAGCACCTGCCAGTTCCAGATTCTCTCTGACAAAGTTCTGATGTTTAAATTTCTTCAGGATTTCTCTTGCCTGCTCATCCTTTTCTTCCATATGAAGAATGTATGCTTCATACATCTGATATTCCGGATAATCACAGCCTTCTTCCCTTAACTGATTAAGGACAAATCTGCTGCTGCCGATCCATGTCTTACTGTCCATTCTTTTGCAGGAGTATTCTGCAAGGTCACGTAACAGTTCCAGCTTATGCCGTTTCACATGAATCTCTGTTTTGAGCTGCACTTTCGATTCCATGGATGCAGTGATCTGATAAGTCAGCTGCTGATAAGGACTCTTCACAGTGATCTCACCAAACTGACGTCCTTTTTTCAGCTTTTCTTTACGGATTACATATTCCACCTGATAATAGCTTCCTATAAAATCCTCATCTGTGACCACATGCCTGGAAACTTCCAGAAAATCACCTTTCGCCTCTACCTCCAGCCTGAGATGTCCCCATCCGCTCCTCTGGACTGCAAAAGTTTCGCGGACAGATTCACTGATATCATAAAAGCTGTTCTGATCTGCCTTCAGTTCAATTTTTACAGGATCCTTTTTTCCCGTTCCGATCAGAAACTCTTCTACATGCTGAAATGTCACAGGCTGTTTTGAGAGTCCCTTATAAAGAGCTTTCTCTTTCTGTCCGGCATTTCTTAACAGAAGTTCAAATCTGCGGTCTGTAAAAACACGATATGCTTCTTTAAAATCGTCCTTTGCAATATTCACAAAGGTATCCATATCCGGCACATCTCCGGCTGCACTTTTCAGTTCTGCTTTCTCTGTCTGAATAAGAAATGGCAGCTTATATTCTCCAATGTCTGTGGTGAAACAAAGCCATCCCTCATGTCTCTCACCCGGGTGCATCCCCGCACCGTCAATTCCATACTGCAGTCTCACCGTAGTTCCCGAAAATTTCTCGGTTCCCGGTACCACGCGCCTGTTGGAAGATGTAATATATCCACGTATTTTCTGATTATCCTCTGTTCCGAAATACAGTTCCCCTTTGTACACATCACCTGCTTTCAGGGTCACTTCTATTTTGTCCTGCGAAAAAAGGAGCTGCGGATGTTCATGTCTGAAATTTCCACTTAATAGTTCTTCTATCGTCTTTTTCAAAATTGTTCACCTTATATCCTTGCTTAAATTACTAAGCTGCTGTTCGCTTTATGACCAATACATAGTTATTTTGAAAACGATGTACCAGTAACGTCACAAAGCCTATTGCGTTTAATTATACACCACAAACTGTATCCGCGCAACAGCCCTCACCTTGGGATTTTCGTGAATAATTTTTATTCGTTACCGGATACACAGCAAATAGCAGCCGTTATTTTATTTATTATTGCACGAAGCCAAATTGTCTTATATAATAGTTTATATCTTATAATTGAGACAAGTAATTCTTCTGAAATAATCTGTTTTATCAGAAACAAGCGCGTCAAAAACCTGTTTCATACAGGCGGGCGAAATGGTCTGCTTAATCACTCAGACAACGGAGGTATCTTATGAAAAAGCTAAAAGTATTTTCAATCTCTGCAATTTTTATTGCTATCTGCTGCTCCCTTTTCTTTTCAGCTTCAGTTTTTGCAGCATCGAAATACCGCGACAAGTTCAACCGCAATCCCAGTGGAAATATCTACTATTATGATGAAAACGGACATACTGTAAAGGGATTCGTTACAATCCGCGGAAAGAAATACTACTTTAATGAAAAAGGAATCCAGCAGAATGGCTGGCAGAAAATAAAAGGCAACTATTATTTCTTCCAGATTCGCAGCGGAAGTGCTGCTTCCATGGTAACTTCCCAGCGTGTTAATGGCATTTATCTTACAAAAAGTGGAAAGGCCCGCTATAACAGTGAAGAAAAACGAAAACTAAATCTCATGGTTACCGCCAATCAGGTAATGCATCATGTAACAAAGAAAAATATGTCCAAACCGGAAAAATTGTGGAGATGCTATCTGAAGGCAGTCAGCTACGGATACGGCGGAACCGGCAACGACTATGATTTCCGCTATTATTATTCAAACTGGGATGTCAGCTATGCAGAGGATATGTTCTATCGAGGACATGGCGACTGCTTTGCTTTCGCATCCGCATTCGCTTACCTTGCAAATGCTGTTGGATTCGAAGCCAAAGTTATTTCCTCCGGCGGACATGGATGGGCAGAAATAAAAGGCGCAGTCTGTGATCCAAACTGGGCCAAGGGCACCGGAAATATTGAAAGATATTATCGAATGAGCTATGATCTAAGCGGTGTGGACGGACGCCCTTATTATAAAGGAAACAGAGCTTACGTAATTACAATCTAAGCATCAAAAAAAGTTTCGGACAAACCTGTCGCCCAGGTTCTCCGAAACTTTTTTACTTTACTTCCTCCCCATGTTCATCAGACGAAATACCTGTTCCACAGTATCTGTCATATTAGCTTTTGCATTTTCAGGTTTCATGGCTTCTTCTAATGTTACCACCCCTCTAAGAATCGGGAAGAAGGCATCGATTCCGTTCTGATTACATGCAACTGCTTCTTTTGTAACGCTTCCTGCGAAAGCAATGACAGGAATATCATGTTTTTTTGCAAGACGCGCTACTCCGACAGGGGCTTTTCCCATCGCTGTCTGTCCGTCTAATCTGCCTTCTCCTGTAATTACAATATCTGCATTTTCCATATATTTTTCCAGACAGGTTTCTTCTAACACAATCTTAATTCCCGACTCCAGAACCGCATTTGTAAAACTTAAGAATGCAAAACCGAGTCCTCCTGCTGCACCTGTTCCCGCCTGATTTGCATTGGCTTTTGTAAATTTCTTTTCAGCCAGTTTGGCATAGTGTTTCAGCCAGTTATCCATCTGCATGACCATAGACGGAGTTGCACCTTTCTGTGGTCCATACACAGCACTGCAGCCATTCTCTCCGCAAAGAATATTGGTGACATCACAGGCAACCCGGAACTCACATTCTGCCAATTCAGGAAGTACATATTCATCTGTAATCTCTTCCAATACCTCAAGTCCTCTCGCCCCAAAAGGAACCTGTTTTCCTTCTTTATCAAGAAATCCATATCCTAACGCCTGAAGCATTCCAACTCCACCATCATTGGTCGCACTGCCGCCAATTCCTACGATAAAGCGTCTGCATCCTTTGGCAATCGCATCTTTGATCACTTCACCAACTCCATAAGTCGTCGTGTAAAGCGGATTTCTTTTTTCATCCGGAACAAGGGTGATTCCCGCTGCGCCTGACATTTCAATTACTGCTGTATGACTGCTTTCAATGATTCCATACTCACAATTTACCGGAATTCCAAGAGGTCCTGTTACCATTACATTCTGTGTAACTCCACTCATACCGCTTACCAATGCCTCGACAGTTCCCTCTCCTCCGTCTGCCAGAGGTCTTACTACGATTTCCGCATCCTGTCCATGAACTCTGCGGATTCCGTCAGCAATGGCATAGCCAGCTTCCATGGAGCTTAAGCTTCCTTTTAAAGAATCGATTGCAATTACCGCTTTCATACTTCATCTTCTCCTTTTGTATTCCTTTGGTAATATCTTACAACCAAAACCAGACAGATTCCAAATTACTGTCTCACCAATCTTACGGTTTCCTATGATTCCTACTGTCATGTCATGGAGTTCTTTTTAACCTATTAATACCTTTTTCCCACGAAAAGCAAAACCGTAGCACCGTATTCTCTCCTGTTTTATTCCTCTTGCCTCCAGTTCACTAATATAATATTTATCCTGTATTTGTTTTTTTGCCGCTTTTACAGTGTCTTCCAATGTAGGTTCTCCAGCTTCGCATACTTTAAATTCCAGTTTTATCTACAAGAAAACAGTTATTTTCTCTGATGTATGCAAAATCCTGCGCTCCCAGAGATACCGTCTGTCTCAAAGTGATTACCTCCATCTGAAAATCATGTATCAGGCAGACTTCTCGTCTATCCGTTACTCATTTTATTTAGTTTAACATGAAGCAACAGGCAAAACAAGTTATTGTCAGTCTTTATAAATAAAATTACAAATGGGTAATTGCCGGACTCGTAAACACAGAGTCAAGCGGATATTCGCAATCCGCTTCGCTACTTGCTCATAACCGAATAACTGC
>ERZ773186.2545-NODE-2545-length-13334-cov-3.225695_pt1 | contig 13334 bp, 10 predicted proteins | sample MGYA00581000_ERZ773186 | MGnify/ENA primary metagenome ERZ773186 (study PRJEB29015, sample SAMEA2737752) | human gut metagenome | biome: human gut; feature: human-associated habitat; material: faeces | place: China | collected 2012 ... | reverse complement strand
GGAAATGGATTTGTTCATGTTTACCGATATGGTGGGCAAGGGACTTCCCATGTGGCTCCCCAAGGGTACCGACCTGCGTCTGCGCTTGCAGGATATGCTCCGCAAGATACAGAAGCGCTTCGGTTATCAGGAGGTTATCACTCCCCACATTGGTTCCAAGAATCTTTATGTGACCTCTGGACACTACGCCCATTATGGTAAGGACAGCTTCCAGCCCATCCACACTCCCGAGGAGGATGAAGAGTACATGCTCAAGCCTATGAACTGTCCTCATCACTGTGAGGTTTTTGCCAGCAAACCACGCTCTTACAAGGACTTGCCACTGCGTATAGCTGAGTTCGGTACCGTTTATCGTTATGAGAAGAGCGGTGAGTTGCATGGACTTACCCGTGTACGCTCGTTTACTCAGGACGATGCCCATATCTTCTGCCGTCCCGACCAGGTCAAAGGCGAGTTCCTGCGCGTGATGGATATCATCCAGGCCGTGTTCGAAATTTTCCAGTTTGATAACTTCGAGGCCCAGATTAGTCTCCGTGACCCTAACGACAAGGAGAAGTACATTGGCTCTGACGAAGTTTGGGAAGAGAGTGAAACCGCTATCAAGGAGGCTTGCGCCGAGAAGGGCCTTGATGCCAAGATTGAGTATGGCGAGGCTGCGTTCTATGGTCCTAAGCTCGACTTCATGGTCAAGGATGCCATCGGCCGCCGTTGGCAGCTGGGCACTATCCAGGTCGACTATAACCTGCCCGCCCGCTTCAAGCTCGAATACACAGCCGAGGACAACACCAAGAAGGTGCCCGTGATGGTTCACCGCGCTCCTTTCGGTTCGCTCGAGCGCTTTACCGCTGTGCTCATTGAGCATACAGCAGGTCACTTCCCACTCTGGCTTACTCCTGACCAGGTGGCTATCCTGCCCATCTCAGAGAAGTACAATGACTATGCACGCAAGGTGAGCAAGTATTTTGCCAGCCAGGGTGTGCGCGCCGTCATCGACGACCGCAACGAGAAGATTGGCCGTAAGATTCGCGACACCGAGTTGAAGCGTACTCCTTATATGGTCATCGTTGGCGAGAAAGAGATGGAGGAAGGTCTTGTAAGTATGCGTAAGCAGGGTGGTGGCGAGCAGGCTACCATGTCTATGGAAGACTTTGCCAAGCGCATCAATGACGAGGTGGCAGTCCAGTTGAAGGCTACCGAAATCGAGCCTCAAGACTAAGACTTAGAAGTCAATTTTAGCATAGAGCAGCATTGCGGTGTCTATCCGCGGTGCTGCTTTTTTTGAAGAATTGATGCGTCTGGGACGAAAAGGCATTACCTCCGTGCGCCTTTTGGGGTCAATTATAGCACCTTTGGATAAAAAAGATGAAAATTTAATTTGATATTTAACGATTATTTTGTACCTTTGCAGCCGCTAATTATAAGATAGTTGAATGAAAAATGACAAAATGAAGAATCAGTACCGCGTGAACGAACAGATTCATGTCCGGGAAGTTCGTGTGGTAAGTGAGGATGGTTCCGAGGTGATGCCTACTCGTAAAGCGATGGATTTGGCTCGTCAGCAAGGCGTCGATCTCGTCGAAATATCACCCAATGCCCAGCCTCCTGTTTGTCGTCTCATCGACTACTCTAAGTTCCTCTATCAGCAGAAGAAGCGTCAGAAGGAAATGAAGCAGAAGCAGGTGAAGGTCGAGGTTAAGGAAATACGCTTCGGACCCCAGACCGATGAGCACGACTATCAGTTCAAGCTCAAGCATGCCCAGGAGTTCCTGCTCGAAGGCAACAAGGTGCGCGCTTATGTATTCTTCCGTGGACGCTCAATCCTCTTCAAGGAGCAGGGAGAAGTTCTTCTCCTCCGTTTTGCCAACGACCTGGAAGAGTATGGCAAGGTAGAGTCGATGCCCGCACTTGAGGGAAAGAAGATGTTCCTCTATTTGGCACCCAAGAAGGCCGGTGTGGCAAAGAAGAGCCAGCAGAAGCGCGACCGCGAGGCAGAGGAAGCCAAGGGCAGTGCCAGTGGAGTGGCCGAAGTAGAGGAAGCACCCAAGGACGGTGGCCTTTTCGGCAACGCCAAGAATGGTGCCGAGGCTCTGCAGAAGCTACAGCGCGATTAAGACAAGAACATAGTGTGCGTAACGTCTTGGTATATACGTTACCACCTATATTATAAATAATAACAATTAAACAATTAACAAAAATGCCAAAAGTTAAGACAAATTCCGGCGCAAAGAAGAGATTCACATTCACCGGTACTGGTAAGATTAAGAGACATCACGCTTACCACAGTCACATTCTGACTAAGAAGACAAAGAAACAGAAGAGAAATCTTGTTCACCAGACTCTGGTTGACAACTCCAACCTGAAGCAGGTACGCGATCTGCTCTGTCTCCGTTAACCGTTAACTTTTTAGTCGAACTTTAAAAGAAAGAAATTATGCCAAGATCAGTAAATCACGTTGCATCTAAAGCAAAGAGAACAAGAATTCTGAAGCTCACCAAGGGTTACTTCGGCGCCAGAAAGAACGTATGGACCGTTGCTAAGAACACTTGGGAGAAGGGACTTACCTACGCATACCGCGATCGCCGTAACAAGAAGCGCACTTTCCGTGCTCTCTGGATTCAGCGTATCAATGCAGCTGCACGCTTGCAGGATATGAGCTACAGCCAGTTGATGGGAGCTCTCCACAAGGCAGGTATCGAGATTAACCGCAAGGTCCTCGCTGACCTCGCAGTCAACAACCCTGAGGCTTTCAAGGCTATCGTTGACAAGGTAAAGTAAATTGAGAATAGGTAAAAGAGCCTCGCTCTTCTACTCATAAGCTATAAAGCGCAAGACTGTAATGGTCTTGCGCTTTTTCTTTATCCCCATAACTGGCGGGACCAATGCCATCTTGATGCGATAGAAAGACGCAATGCAGTTTGGCTTGTCAAAGAGTTTGGCCATTGTGAAAATGTTGGTTTCGTGGTTTGAATTTGTGAATTCATGGTTTGAATTCTCGGTTTCATGGTTTGATTTTGTTATTTCATAATTTGATTTTGTTATTTCGTGGTTTGGTTTTATTTTTAGGTTGGTCTCTGGCGGTTTTGGCCTTTTCCCTTTTCCCGATTATGCATCTTGCTTGCTTCGGTCGGCCATTAGGTTTTGCTGGGGCGGTGGTGGGGTGGTGCGTTAGGGCAATGTGAGGGGGGGATGGACGGGATGAGATGCGTTAAGGGCTGGATTCGTTTGTGCCGAATCCAGCCCTTGATTGTGTTATGGCAACTGACCCGTATTGTTGACTTTACCTTCGGGATCGGTGCCTTCTTCCTCTGTTTGCGTGTCTGTATGGATGGGTGCGCTGTGGTCGCTGATGGCTATGTCGGCGGGCTGAAGGGGAGTGACAGGAGTGCCGGGCCGTGAGGCGGAACGGACCTGCGGACACTTAGACATCGCGCATAGACAGCGAGATGCGGTGGCGCTGGTGGTCTATGCCTATCACCTTGACCGTGACGTGCTGCTGCAACGTTACCACTGTGCTCGGGTCGGAGACAAACTTGTTGGCCAGTTGTGAGATGTGGACGAGCCCATCCTGATGGATGCCAATGTCGACGAAGGCGCCAAACTGGGTGACGTTGGTCACTATTCCCGGCAGTATTATCCCTTCCTGCAAGTCGTCTATCGACTTAATCGAAGCATCAAACTCAAAGGTCTCCAACGCCATACGTGGGTCTCTTCCGGGCTTCTCGAGCTCTGCCAGAATGTCGTTCAGCGTGGGCAGTCCCACCGTGTCGCTCACATAGTGCTCTGGCTTTATCTGCTTCTGTATCTCCTTGTTCTTAATCAGTTCGGCAATGCTGCATTTGAGGTCCTTTGCCATCTGCTCCACGATGTGATAGCTCTCGGGATGCACAGCGCTGTTGTCGAGCGGATTCTTGGCGCCGTTGATGCGTAGGAAACCGGCACATTGCTGATAGGCAACCAGTCCCAGGCGCGGTACCTTCTTCAATTGGCTGCGGCTTGTGAATGCTCCATGCTCGCTGCGATATGCTACGATATTCTGAGCGAGCGACATGCCCAAGCCACTCACATAGCTGAGCAGATAGGCACTTGCTGTATTGACATTGACGCCAACGTGGTTGACGCAACTCATCACTATGTTGTCGAGAGCATGCTTGAGTTTGGTCTGGTCTACATCGTGCTGGTACTGACCCACGCCGATACTCTTCGGGTCTATCTTGACCAGCTCGGACAACGGGTCCATGAGCCTTCTGCCTATCGACACGGCGCCTCGCACCGTGACATCCTCGTCGGGGAACTCCTCGCGCGCTATCTTTGAAGCTGAATATATTGACGCCCCATCTTCGCTCACCACGTAGTAGGGGATGTCGCTGAGACTGCCGATTGAACGCAGCCATTCGGTAGTCTCCCTGCTTGCCGTGCCGTTGCCAATGGCGATGGCTTCAATCTTGTATTTGTCTGCCATGTGTTGCAATGCCGCGGCAGCCAGCGCACTCTTGCGCTGTGGCGGGTGCGGATAAATAATCTCGTGGTGCAACAGCGTGCCCAGCTCGTCGAGACATACGGTCTTGCATCCATTGGCAAACCCCGGGTCTATGGCCAGCACGCGCTTCTGCCCCAATGGCGCAGCGAGCAACAGCTGGCGCAGCCCTTCGGCAAACACGGCTATGGCCTCTTCGTCAGCCTTGTCCTTGCTGCTGTGGGCATATTCGGTCTCTATCGACGGCGCCAGAAGTCGCTTGAGAGCGTCGTCCACAGCCTCACCCATCAGTCGCTGACATTCGCCTTGGCCTCTGACGTAGTGACGCTTGAGTCTGTCGGCACACTGGGCGCGGTCTATGTCGATGCTCACACGCAGCACGCCCTTGTCTTCGCCCCTTCGTATGGCGAGAAGCCTGTGGGACGAACACCGACAGAGCGGCTCGCTGAAGTCGAAGTAGTCACTGAACTTGGCAGCCTCGTCTTGGTCTTTCTGCGCCTTGTTGACTTTGGATGTAATGGTGGCAAAGCGTCTGAACTCTCCGCGCACCGCATTGCGCGTGCCCTCGTCCTCGCTTATGATTTCGGCTATGATGTCCTTGGCTCCAGCCAGTGCTTCCTCTACGCTGATGCCCTTCGACTTCCAGCGGGCTGCGATGCCCTCTATGTTGCGCTCGCGCTGCAGCATGATGATGTTGGCCAGCGGCTCCAGTCCCTTCTCGCGGGCTATCTGTGCCCTTGTGCGCCGCTTGGGTCGATAGGGCAGATATATGTCTTCCAGCAGGGTGGCGTCCCAGCAGTCGTCTATGCGCCGCTGCAGTTCAGGCGTCATTGCGCCAGCCTCGGTGATGGTGCGCACGATGGTCTCCTTGCGCTTGGCGAGTTCCTTCAGTCGGCTATACTGTTCGTCGATTTGTCCAATCTGCACCTCGTCCATTCCGCCCGTCTTCTCCTTGCGATAGCGGCTTATGAATGGAATTGTGGCGCCCTCGTCAATGAGCGCGAGGGTATTAAGCACGTAAGGCTCTCCGATGTGGAGAGCCTTAGCGATGATATTTGAAAAATTGTTCATATTCAATTGTTTGTCTTTAAGGCCTGCCCCAATATGCAGGGTCCCATTCGGCCTCCACCTTGGCCTCGATGTCGTCGGGCAGGTTGCAGAAGAAGTCGATGCCAGTACGCTTCTCGAGTTCGTCGATGGAGATATACTCGGTCTTGCTTCCTGTAGCGTGGGGAGACCAGATGCCCAATGCGCGGTAGACGCCATTCTTGACACTCAGGATGGCTATATAGAAGTATTTGGGCACAATCAGTCCGCTGGAGGTATGCGTCATGATGTTCTGGTCGTCTATGGTGGCAGCCTTGACTACATAGAGCGTGTCGCGCATTTTGTCTGTGTTCCACTTGTCACGCAGGCGCACCTCCAATGTGTTCCATACTCCACCATTGTGTCCCTGTATCTGTGGCTGCATATTGGAGAGATAGAACGTCTGGCTGTTCTGCTCGCGCGAACATAGTCTGTCTGACGACGGACAGAGGTGGCCGCGGCTGTAACCGCTTCCCTTGTAGTCGCCGAGGGTAGATTGGTATCTGGAAGGTATGTTGGGGTCTTCGCGGAAATCTTCACTTCGCTTCACGTTCTTCTTACTATTATCCTTGTGCATCTGGTAGCAGGTCCAGCGGTTGGCTCGCTTGGCGCAATCCCATTCCAGAGAGTAGGTGATGCCGTAGGCCGCGGTGCTGTGGGTAATCACGAGGTTCATGTCGTCGCCCTTGATTTTGGGGAACTCCAATCGCCATACCTCCTTGTTGGCAGACTTGGACACATTGTTGCGGTTCTTGTTGTTAGGGTCTTCGGTGCCGGGCTTTTCTTCACCTCCACCACCTCCGCCAGTGCTTCCACCGCCGGTAGAGGTAATCTCCTGGAGCTTCACCTTCATCAGCTCCCATGTCGACGAACTGTTGCCGCAGGAGTGGTAGAAGGCGATGGTGACATTGCTCTCGCCGAGGAAGCGCGAGGGAATGTCGCAGTTTACAGTGATGGTCTTGTTGAATGTCATCGGGTTTTCGATGTCATCCTTGAGCGTGGTCCACTCTGTCGTGGCGGCGTCGCCGGTAAAGCAGTCGGTGATGAGCACCTTGACGGTCGAACCGGCGTAGTTCATCTTGTAGCTGAACTCCAGGGAAGCCTCCGTAGTGTTGGTGAAATCAAACTCGGATGAATAGAGATATGTCTCCGAGGGAGTGGTCTTGTTGTCCTTGAATCCTGAGGCTAATGCGCACTTGTACTGCGTGCTGTAGTCCCATGATATACCTTTGGGCGTGGAAACCTCGAATACGCCCAAAGAGTTGGAGAAGTCCTCATTGATAAAGAATTTCTGGAAAGCAGGGTAGCCGATGTCCTCATAGTTGGCGGGACGTGTAAAGACAATGCTGTCAATGTTGGCTTTATCATAGATGTGCTCGTCGTCTCCGGTAAATATACGTACCTTGCCGTAGGTGCCGAGATCAACACGGTCAATCTTGCTGCGGTCGTATAGGTGGTAATTGGCAAGATTCTTATTCTGTGAACTGTGTTTGCACACGGCCATTTTCTCCTGTGCGCCTGCGGTGATGGCAAACGCAATCGAGAGGATTAAGAATAATGTTTTCTTCATGTCTGTTTATGCTATAGTAATACTTTGCAAAATTAATGGTTTTATCGCGCGCAGCCAAGCAAAAACCTATAATTTTCTATCTCACTGCATAAATGACTTGAAAACAGATGGAGAAAAGCGCAACATCAGCATTTCTACTATGCCGCGCATGGCCAGATAGGCTATCAGCGCCAGCCATAGAGCGTGGTTGTGGAGTGTGGGGGCGAGGGTAAAATAGAGCGTGAAGAACACTATTGCCGCCAGTGCAGTGGACCACAGCATGGGGCGCGTGGCGGTGAGCCCGATGAACAGTCCGTCGAGCAGAAAAGCGGTTACACCGGCGATGGGTATGGCCACAGCCCAGGGCAGATAGGGTAGGGCTGTGCTGATGACATCGTGCTCGGAGGTAAGCAGGTGGAGCAATGGTTTTCCGCCGAAGGCGAAGACGAGGGTGAACGCAATGGCAACGATGATGCCCCAGAGAAACAGGCGTCGTGTCAAAGTACTGAAAGTCTTGCGGTCGGCAGCTCCGCAGTATTTGCCGCCCAAGGCTTCGGCGGCATAGGCCAGCCCGTCGAGGAAGAAGGAAGTCAGGGTAAACAGGGTGAGCAGCAGGGTGTTGGCAGAGAGCATCAGGGTGCCTTGGCGGGAACCGAAGGAGGTGAAAAACAGGTTGACCATCACCAGAAAGAGCGTGCGCAGGAATATGTCGCGGTTCACTGCAAAGAAGCGGAGCATCCCGTGGTGCCACTTCATGCCAGGCTTGTCGCTGTCGCAGACTTCTACCTTGGCAAGGCTCCTCTTGAGCCACATCAGCGCCATGCCGAAGCCTGTCCATTGGGCTATCATCGTGCCCAAGGCTACTCCCTCGATACGGAGTCCGAATCCGAAGACCAAGGTGATGGAAACGAGCAGGTTGGTGATGTTTTGCGCGATGGAGACATACATGGGGGTACGCGTGTTCTGCATGCCGATGAACCATCCGGTAAGGCTGTAGAGTCCCATCACGGCTGGGGCTCCCCATACGCATATAGAAAAGTAGGTGTCGACGGTCGCGGTCACCGTGTCGTCGGGCTGCATGATGAGGGTTGTGGCATGGAAGATAGCCCGCTGGCAGACTATCATCAGCGTGGCTATGATGAGTGCGGCGGTGATGGACTGGCGTAGCAGATGGCGTACCTGTCGGTGGTCGTTTGCACCCAATGCCTGCGCAGTGAGCCCGCTGGTACCCATGCGTAGAAATCCGAATATCCAGTAGATGACGTTGAACATCATCGAACCTACTGCCACGGCTCCGATATAGACAGCGTTGCCCATGTGTCCCACGATGGCGAGGTCGGCCATGCCCAGCAGAGGTACTGTGATGTTGGTCACCACTGCCGGAATGGCAAGGCCGAATATCTGCTTGTCTATATCTCTCATCGCGGGTTAGAAATTCAACTTGACATCAATGCCCATGTGGAACGGGTTGGCTTGTTGGGCGAAGACAAGTGGTTTGCCGGTTGCACTGCTTTCCACGACGAAGGTGTTGGGGCGGGAATTGGTGATGTTGCGCCCCCACAGACTTACAACGACATTGCCGCACAATGCGTCGCAATGGGCGCCAAGTGTAGCGTAGAATGGCTGGCTCAAGGTGTTGGCCTCGTTCCAATAGATGCTGCCTTGGGCGGCCATATTGGCACCGATAACCAGGGCATGTATACGTGGGTTGCGCGTGTCGATGCGGTAATCTATTGTCGAACCCAATGTGTGGCGAGGGATGAAGGGCACGTGGTGATGGCGGTAGTCTATCTGGGTGGTGGTGTTGCCTGTAGTTGCGGCGTCGCGATAGTCTCTGAATGTCGATTGGGTAAAGGCGTAACTGGCTGTCCATGTGAGGTGATTGTCAAGATGACTTCCTCGCAGAGAAAGTTCTCCACCCAGACTGCGGCTACGGCCTGCGTTGACCATCATTCGGCCGAAACCGTAGTTTCCGGCCATCACCGACAACTGCAGGTTGTTCACGGTGGTGAGATAGACGGCCATATCCATCTGTATCTTATTCCCGGGCAGATTGATGTGGGCTCCCAGTTCGTAGTTCCATGTCGTTTCGGGGGCGTAGGCTATGGTTTTCTCGATTTCCTTGTAGTCCTCTTCGGTATGGGGTATCTCGTAGTCGCCACGCTGGCTGGAGTTGTTGCTGAGTTCGGTCTGCAGAATGTCTGAAAACATCTGATAATTGTAGCCGCCGGCACGATAACCTTTGCTGATGGCACCATAGAGGTTGGAACCATTATCGCCAAACTTGTAGCTCAATCCTAATTTGGGCAGAAGTTGGTGGAAATCATTGTGGTAACTGTTGCTGAGTTTGGATAAGAGGTGGCTCGAAGCTGCGCTGCCCATCATCATGACGTTGCAGTTCATCTCCGCCCGCGTGTCATAGTCGAGTCTTACCTTGGAGTAATCATAGCGGAGTCCCAAAGTCAGTGTCAGACGGCGCGTGAGGTCGATGTTTGATTCGTGGAATACCCCTTGGTTGAATGTAGGGAGTCGGAACGTGCCTGGGATGACGCCCAAATCGGTGGTAACTGTTATTCCGCCGCGCTGTTCTATCATCTGCTCAGCCATCTGCTTGGCTCTGTCGGGAGCCATGCCAGTTGCCTCGAAGCGTGCCGCCATTGTCTGTACTATAGCTTTATACATGGCGGTTTGGATGGTGGTTCCCAGCATGTTATCCATATCTCCAAAGAACGCAACTGGCGCTTCGGTCTTGTTCCATTGGTATGAGGTAAACGTACCTGTTGTCCACCGCCACGCACGGTTGGTCTCCGCCTCCGTCAAGCCCATCTGCCCCTTGACAACCATCTCGTGCGTAATCGAGTTTTGGTGTTGGCGTTCTTCCATTTGCATGAAGTCGGCAGCCATATAGTCGATATCCATCAGCATGTAGTCCTTGAGATATTGGAAGCTGGTGGTAGAACTGAAGGTGGTGTTTTCCCAACGCTTGGAGATGACTACGCCGGTGTTGAGCATGTTGCGGCGATAGTTGGACTGACGGTTGGCGACAGTGGGTTGAGTTTCGCCGTTCCAGAGTCCGTAGGGGAACGCGTTCTGGCGGACGTATTGATAGTCGAGGATATAGTCGACGCTGAAGCCGTTACCTTGCTGATAGATTAGGCGCAGTTTGCCGCCGGCTTCATTGCCTTTATCAGCTCTTTCACCAGTTGTGTTGTTGGTAAAGAAACCTTTCTGACCATTATAGAAACCGGCAAGCGACCAGGCTATGTGTTCGTTGGGCTTCGCATAGTGAGCCACCTCAGCATGACGAGTGAAGTGGGAGCCGACGCCCAGTTTGATTCTTGTGCCTTGATAGTTCATTGGACTGAGGCTATAGGTACGTATCAGTCCGCCCTCAGTGTTGATGCCGTAGAGCGTTCCTTGTGGACCACGCAAGACATCGGCGCGAGCCAACTCATAGTTGTGATAGTTGTACGTACTCTTACTCATCAGCGGCAGACCGTCGGCATAGACGCCCACAGCCGGACTGTTGATGCGTGATCCGATACCGCGAATATAGATAGAGCTGGTATAGCGCGAACCGTAGGAGGGCATCGTAAACGAGGGGACAAAGGCAGAGAGGTCACGTAAGTCGTTCATGGACATACGTTGCAGGTCGTGTGCATCGAACATCGAACTGCTCAATGGTTGCTGGCGCAGATAGAATGCCTCTTTAGGTTGTGACACCACTACTACCTCGTCGATATCCACTACTTTTGATGTGTCGTTGGCTACCGGTGTGACGTAGCGCGATTCGCTTGCTGATGCAGCAACGGCCAGCATCAGCGAAATACATGTTGTTACAATTGTCTTGTTATAGTTCATCCTCTTGTATTGTTGTCTTGAACGGCTGCAAAGGTACTCATAATCCTCTGCAATCCCAATCCTCATTTATGAGGAATTGTGCCGCGATGGCGTCATACGTTGAAGGCGCCGCAGTGAGGACATTCGCCTTTTTGGCGTAGCAGTGCGCCACATTTTCCACAGACATAGGTCATGCGGCTATGGGTGCGGTATTGCCTGATGGCGTATATGAAATACAATACGAGCAGAATATAACCTATAAAATATAAAGAGGTGATGCTGAAGACTATGTAGTCGATGGCGCAAACTGCAGCCAGTCCACTCAGATAGAGTATGGCTTCGCCCGTTGCCAACTGACCGCGCACGTCGTCCAGCACTGCGACACCTACAATCAGCATCGCCCAAACCAGAAGCAGAAATAGCGCCAGTATGGGTGGCACCGACAGCGGGTTGAGTGTCGGGTTGAAGTAGAAGTGCCGCCATACGTCTGGGGCAAATGTCTGGATGCTGGCATAGAGCGTCGCTGCCGACGCCACCAGTAGCGTGAGCAGAGTGGGATAGAAGGAATGGATGTCGCGGAAGTGGACGATGGGTACATCCATACGCTTCAGCTTCCTGATGAGATAAGCGGCAGAGATGACGCATATCACGATAAGGAAAATAAGGAGGTGGGTGTCAGAGAAAGTGGATATGAACTCGGATATGGGATCATCGGGCACGACAGAGCGGAGCAGCTTTCCTTCATGTACCCATCCGAAATGGCGCGAGGCAGTTGCCACCTGTATCCATACAGAGTCTGCCGGGTCCTGTGGCAGTGTGCGATAGTCTGCCACAACCAGATGTTCGCCGTGCCGGACTGTAAATGAGTCGGTGGGCATGTTGCTCAGTACCTCTTCCGGTTGCTGCGCAACGAGCGTAAGCGAGTTTGAGCGTACGATGAAATTATAGTTGACCGTATAATGGTGCAGTGTGTAGAACGACATGGTATCTGTCTGTACGCCAGTGATTTCCCCGGTTACATTCGCGTAACGGTGCGGGCGGTGGTAGCACGACGCCAGCATCGTTATCATCAGCAATAGCAGCGCTGTGTATTTACTCGTTTTCATCATCATTATCCTATTCTTTAGCATAGATATTCATCTGACACTCGTCACAGACAAACTTGAGTTCGAAACATCTTCCGTCGGCAAGGCGCAGGCTCAGAGGCTCTTTCCATTCGGGTTGGCGACCGCCGCGACGCACACAGTAGCCCAGCGCATAGCGCAGACAGTGACGGCACTGCATGATGAGCGGATGTGAGGTCGGCGAGAGCTCGTAGGCAGGAGCCAGCTCATGACGGTGATGCTGTTGGTAGAAGGCGCGGGCTTCGCGGTTGGCTATATTATATAAATAGGTGTGCTGGATGTATTCGCGCTGCCATCCGTTGGGCATCATGGCATCGTCGGCCACCATCTGCTGATTGTCCTGGTTTGAGGTCTGCTCCACAGGAGCCTCTTCGAGTTGTGCCACAACCATTCTTCGCAACTCTGCCAGCAGACTGGACGGGATGAAGAGCATCTCCGCGCCCTCGGCTATGCTCACGTCGGCCAGCGTATAGGGCGTGTTGCCCAACTTAGATAGCTGTCTTACGATGTTGTCATGCTGGTTGGTCCGCGCCGGTTGATGTTCAAAGGTCACAGTGGCCCTTGCATGAAGCGCTTCGAGTGCAAAGCCGTCGTCCGATGTCGACAGGGTCATGTGCAGAGGCAACTTGCGCTCAGCCACAGTTGATGCGAGCAGTTTGGAGAAAGCCACATCGTTGTTGCGGTATAGCGCTGCTCCAGGGCGGAGCGACTGCGGCATGCGCTGGGGGAAGAGACGGTTGCCCTCGGCGCGGTTGACGCGGAAGCCCTCAAGCTCGTGATTGCTGTTGAAGAAGCAGAGCCCGTCGCCATTGGCAAACTCAGCCAAGCCCGCCACGTTGAACGAGTTGCCGCGTATCTCCTTGACCTTGCCCACATACTCGCCCATGGCCTGCACGTTAACCTGCAAATACTGTTTCGCGTTCCCGCACTGCGCTACCACCGTTAAATTTCCCCACAGCCGCGAATTGCCCGGTGTACTGAGTGCGGGTTCGTCGCAGGCGAGCTGAAGGTTTTGCGTGTTGCGCAGCGTCACGCTGACCTCATTGCTAAAGCCGGTCAGGCGCTGAGTGAAAAAATCGGTGAGCTGTGCCTGGAGATCGGCTGCCAGAGCCAATGGGCTAAAGACCAGTGCCGCAGCGATGAGAGGGGCAATGAGCTGACGCATGGAACGCTCCAGTGAATAGATAATGCACGCATTTTACCCATCTTGTCGCCACATCAACGCAACAAATAGCGACGCATTTTGCGTTTATTCCGTCGA
>ERZ773186.2543-NODE-2543-length-13340-cov-11.904328_pt1 | contig 13340 bp, 10 predicted proteins | sample MGYA00581000_ERZ773186 | MGnify/ENA primary metagenome ERZ773186 (study PRJEB29015, sample SAMEA2737752) | human gut metagenome | biome: human gut; feature: human-associated habitat; material: faeces | place: China | collected 2012 ... | reverse complement strand
ATGGACCCGGATGTCATCCTCTTCGATGAGCCTACCAGCGCCCTTGACCCCGAGATGGTGGGCGAAGTGCTTGAGCTGATGAAGGAGCTGGCTCACACCGGCATCACCATGCTGGTGGTCACCCATGAGATGGGCTTTGCCCGCGAAGTCTCCAACCGCGTCATCTTCATCGACGAGGGCCGCATTCAGGAGGATGAGCCGCCGCAGGAGCTGTTCACCAACCCCAAGCATCCCCGCCTGAAGGCATTCCTCTCCAAGATGCTGTAAGATAGAAAGAAACAACACAAAACCCGGAACTCTTTTCAAGCCGTCCTGGCTCTGAAGGAGTTCCGGGTTTTGTTCATTGTTTTTTTCAGAGAGCTGTTTTGCAGCAGTCTTTCTTCTTATGCTCAGTTGTTGGCTTCCACCTTGCTCAGGAGGATGCGGTCATTGTCGAGGACCTTACCGGCGTTCTCGCGGAACTTCTCGAGCAGGTCGTCCACGGTCATCTTGCTGCGGGCCTCACCCTTGACGTCGAAGACGATGCGGCCCGCGTCCATCATGAGGGTGCGGTTGCCCAGCTCCAATGCCTGATGCATATTGTGGGTGACCATCAGGCAGGTGATCTTCTTTTCGGCCACGATGCTCTTGGTGAGGTCCAGCACCTTTTCGGCGGTGGCAGGGTCGAGAGCGGCGGTGTGCTCGTCCAGAAGCAGGAGCTTCGGGGTGACGAGGGTGGCCATCAGCAGGGTCAGTGCCTGACGCTGACCGCCCGACAGCAGGCCCACCGGCTGCTTCATCCGGTCTTCGAGGCCCATATCCAGCAGGGCCAGCTTCTCACGGAAGATCTCCTTATCCCTGCGGGAGATGCGGGAGAAGATGGCGTTGGGGGCGGTCCCGGCGCGAAGGTAGGCCAGCGCCAGATTCTCCTCGATGGTCATGTTGGGGGCCGTACCCTTGAGCGGGTCCTGGAACAGGTGGCCGATGACCCGGCTGCGCTGATATTCCGGCGCGAAGGTGATGTCCTCGCCGCCCAGCGTGATGCTGCCCTCGTCGGCGATGAAGCCGCCGGTGATGGCGTTGAAGAGGGTGGATTTGCCCGCGCCGTTGGAGCCGACGATGGTGGCGAAGTCTCCCGCTTCCATGGTCAGGCTGACGCCGTTCAGGGCCACTTTCTCGTTGACGGTGCCGGGGTTGAAGGTCTTGTGCAGGTCACGAAGTTCGAGCATCTCCATTTTACACACGCTCCTTCCGTGCCTGACGGGCCGCACTGCGGCGCTTCTCAAAGGCGATCTTCTCCCGGATGGCGGGCATCGAGATGGCCACCGCCACGATGATGGCGCTGACCAGCTTCATGGCAGCAGCCGGGACGTTGAAGCGGAGGGCCACCGCCACGATAAAACGGTAGAGGCAGCTGCCGAACACGACGCCCAGCACACGGCGCACCATCGTCCGCTTGCCCACCAGCGTTTCGCCGATGATGAGGGAAGCCAGTGCGATGGTCACCATGCCGGTGCCTACGTTGATGTCGCAGCTCTTCTGGTACTGAGCCAGCAGGCCGCCGGAAAGGGCGGTCAATGCGCCCGAGATGCAGAGGCCCACCGTGATGGTGAAGGCGGGGTTGATGCTGGAAGCACGCACCATGGCAGCGTTATCGCCGGTGGCACGGATCGAAAGGCCGAGGCGGGTGCCGAGGAAGCCCACCATGGCGGCACCGGCCAGCGCGATGACTACCGCCGCCAGCACCAGCTTATACCCGCCGCCCGTGAAGCGCAGGGCGCTCTTGGCGATGGAGAAGACGGTATCGGTCTTGACCAGCGACATGGTGGACGAGAAGCCCATCACGGCCAGGTTGATGGTGTAGAGGCCGGTGTTGACGATGATGCCGGCCATGATGCTCTCGACGCCGAGGCGGGTCTGCAAAAAGGCTGTGATGAAACCGGAGCAGACACCGGCCGCCATCGCCGCCAGCAGGGCGAGGAAGGGGTGGCCGGTCAGCGCCACCTGACACGCAACAGCGCAGCCAAGGGTGAAGCAGCCGTCGGTGGACAGGTCCGCGATATTCAGGATGGAATAGCTCAGAAACAGAGCCAGCGCAACGAGGGCGTAGATGCAGCCCAGCTCGAGTGCGGTCTGGATGACGTTGAGCGAAAAGATACTCGCCAGCATGGTGTGCTCCTTAAATAAATATTAGTTGAAGTTTTCCGACGTGGTCACTTCCACGACCTCGGTGCAGTAGGGTGCAAAGACCTTCTTCACGGTGTCGAGGTCGAGGCCCAGAGCCTCGCAGGTCTCGGTGTTGATGGTGGCAATGCCGTTGTCGAAGGTCTGGAACGGCAGGTCTGCAGGGGTCTTGCCGTCGCAGAGCAGTTCCACCACCATATCGGCGGTAGCCTCGCCCAGCTGGACGTAATCGACGCCGTAGCCCACGAAGGCACCGTTCAGGGCGAAGCTGTCAGCGCCGGTGTAGTGCTGGACGCCTGCCTCGGTGAAGGTCTCGTAGATGGAAAGCTCGGCGGTCATGACGGTGTTGTCGGTGGGGGTGAAGACGGCCTTGACACCGGCGGCGATGAGGGCCTCAGCGGCCATCTGGACTTCGGCGGTGGTGGTGCCGTTCTTCTCGATGTACTTGATGCCCTTGCTGTCGCAGAAAGCCTTGGCGTCTGCAATGGCCTGTGTAGAAGCATCCTGGCTCAGATCATACAACAGACCGATGGTGTCGATGTCGGGGTTGACGGCCAGGATGAGGTTCATGATGGCGTCGGTGTTCAGGGCGTCGGAAGTGCCGGTGATGTTCGGCTCGGTGTCAAAGCCTGCGGCGGCGGGGTCGGTGACGGCGGAGTAGACGACGGGGATGTCGGTATCCTCCACAGCGGCCAGCATGGTAGCGGCGGTGGGGGTAGCCACAGCCACGATGACGTCTACGCCGTCGGCCACGAGGTCGGCGCCGATCTGGTTCAGGTTGGTCTGGTCGGCCTGTGCGTTGGCGTAGTAGTCGGCGTAGTCGAAGGTGACGCCCTTCTCCTTGCCCACCTCGTCCAGACGCTCTTCCACCGACGCAACGATCTGGTTCAGGGAAGCGTGGTCAACATAGTTGACAATGCCCACCTTGAAGGTCTGGCCTGCCTCGCTGGCGGCGGCAGAAGATGCTGCCGCACCGGAAGCGGTGCCGGATGCAGTGCTCGAAGCGGACGAACCGCAGCCGGTCAGACCCAGCGCGGAAACAGTGGCGGCGGCCATAGCGGCTTTCAGAAAGCTGCGGCGGGAGATCATGTTCATGGTTTTCATAGCGGTTGCTCCTTTCCCGGAGCGGGCGGCCCAAAAAATAAAACCCGCTCCACCTGCGGAACGGGTAAAATAAAAACGGCCCCGTCCCTGTGTGTTCATCCACAAGGACAGAGTCGAGAAATTCGAATCTGCGGTGCCACCTTGCTTGCTCCGCTCGTCTTCCCATCATGGAAAACTGCAGGAGCCCCTCAACGGAGAGCCAACACTCCCCTGCCCTGTAACGGAGGCTTCCGTCCCAAGCTACTAAAGGCACTGCCCTGTTCGCCCGGCCCTCGGCGGCCCACGGACTCTGCCCCGCTCTCTGCCCGTTTTCACCATTCGGGCTCACTGTAAGTGCGCTTGCAGGTTCTCTTCCGCCTCATCGGTTTGTTGATTGCATTATACGCTTTATTTTCATAAAGTCAAGAGGGAATTTTTCATTTTTTCGGCCGCAAAGATGAAACGCTTCTTGGATGCCCCGCAGCAGCCTTCCTGCCCAAATCTCCCCCGGTGCGGCCCGGGCAGCTCTGCCGGGGCAAAAGAAACCTTCTTCCTGCCATAGGTCATACTTTCTCTCCGCTCCGGGAAGCATTTCCACTTTCAGTATCCCCGTTGCTGCGCACAAAGTTCGCAGTTTCTGCCACAGGTTCCAGAATATTTTTATCCTTTTCCCGAGTTTTGCTCTAAATTCTCTTCAAAGGGCTTGACAGAAAAATGTTTTTTGCGATAAACTAATCCTATGAAATATTTTCGTTGTATCCAACGATGTCAAACATGCAACTCGGAGAGGACACTACCACCATGTCGATGACCCTGAATCCCGTCAACGAAGCCGCTTTTCAGAAAGCTGTACAGTCTCTGGAGACCCTGAACCGGGCCGCCGTGTTCCATCCCACCGGCACCGGCAAAAGCTGTATTGCCTGGAAGGTGGTGGAGGCTCACCCCCAGACCACCTTTTTCTGGCTGGTGGCCGGTGCACAGCGTCTGGCCCTGCGGCAGGCAGAGCTGACACGCTACAACGGCGGCACCCTGCCCGGCAATGTCCGCTTCTGTGATTGCGAAAAGCTGGCCGCCGCCACCCCGGAGCAGTGGGTGCGGCTGGGGGAGCAGAAACCCGGCTGCGTCGTGCTGGACTGCTACCATGAGTTGAGCGCCGTGTGTTGGGCACAGTCGGTGCAGAAGCTGCTGCGGATGTGCCCCCAGGCAAAGGTGCTGGGGCTGGGTGTGCCCAACGGTGCCCCCGTCTGCGCCGCCGCGCAGGAGCTGTTTGCCGACTGCATCGTCTCCCACATGACTGTGGCCGAGGCCATGGCCGCCGGGACCATGCCGGTGCCCTCAGCCTATGCAGCCCTGCTCTGGCCGCAGGAGGAGGAGCTGGCCACCCTGCGCGCCCGGATCAAAAACCTGTGTATGCCCAAGGGCGACACCTCCCTGCGCGTTCAATATGAAGAGCTGAGCTGGTCTCTGCGTCAGGTGGAGAACCTGACCGTTCTGCTGCCCCGCCTGCTCAGCGATACCAGCGGCCATTATCTGGTCCTGTTTGAATCCGCCGCCTATCAGGAAAAGCTGGGCGTGGAGCTGGAACAGCTGCTGCGCACTGTGGACCCTGCCGTCCGCTTTTACGCTGCAGATCACGCCTGCTTTGCGGATTCTGCTGCCGTGGAGACTTTCCTCTCCGATACAGCCCCCGGCCCCAAGGTCCTGCTCTGCGTCAACGCGCCGGGAGTCCAGCAGCCGCTGGAGGGGCTGGCCGGGGTCATTCTGGTGCGCCAATCCAGCCTGATGTCCACCTTCAAGCAGATGCTCTGCCGCGCGCTGGTGGCTGCAGGCAGCCGCAGCGTGCCGGTGTTTGACCTTGTGGCGCAGTTCGAGGGGCTGGGCAACGGCCGCACCCTGCAGCGGGACTGCACCGAGGCCATGACCAGGGCCGGCAGCAAAACGCCGGGCTTCCGGCAGGAGCGCCTCATGCAGCAGACCTACCGCCTGTACGGCAAGCTGCGCCGGGAGATGGAGGCCCGCTGGGAGGTGCTGTGCCAGGCTGCCGCCGATGCCGCCGTCAAAGAGGGCACCCTGGAGCTGCCCCGGAGCTATACCATCCACAGCGGCGTGCCCGTGGGCAAGTGGCTCGAGCTCCAGCGGCAGGTACAGGCCGGGCAGCGCCCGGGCCGCCTGACAGCCGAACAGGCCGCCAAGCTGGAAAAACTGGGCATCCGCTGGAACCACCGGCTGGAAGCTGCCTGGGAAAAGGGCTTTGCCTCCGCACAGAAATACCGCACCGAGCACGGTGACCTTCTGGTGCCGGTGCGCTACCGCGATAAAAATGATTTTGCACTGGGCGAATGGATCGTCTACAACCGCCAGCGCTATCTGGGCGGCAACCTGACCCAGAACCGCATCGAGCGGCTGGAAGCCATCGGCATGGTGTGGAGCACCTCCAACGACCTGTGGGAGCAGAACTATGCCGCCGCCACCCAGTATTATCTGGAGCACGGCGATCTGGAAGTGCCCATCAAGTACGAAACGCCCTCCGGCTTCGGTCTGGGGGTCTGGCTGGGGGCCCAGCGCGCCGCTCACAAGGCAGGCGAGCTGCCTCAGGAGCAGGTGGAGCGGCTGGACGCTCTGGGCATGGACTGGACCAACCGCAACGACCGCAAGTGGATGTCCCTGTACGATGTTGCCGCCGCCTACTACCATGAGCACGGCAACCTGAACGTCCCCTCGGAGTATGTCACGCCGGACGGAGTGCTGCTGGGCAAGTGGGTGGCGCGCCAGCGCTATGCCTACCTGAACCCGGACCGCTCCAGCGCCCGGGTTACCCCTGAGCGCAAGGCCCTGCTGGACAAGCTGGGCATGGTGTGGGAAAAGTACGACCCCTGGCAGGAGCGCTATGATCTGGCTCTGGCCTACAAGACAGAGCACGGCGATCTGGAGATCCCCTCTGTCTACAAGACCGCGGACGGCGTTTGGCTGGGCAGCTGGGTCAACCGCCAGCGGCAAGCCCTGAACTCCGGCAGCAGCGCCCTGAGCAGTGAGCGCCGCAAGCTGCTGCGCACCCTGTTCAAGGGCGAGCGCCGCCCCAGTGATCCCGCCGCTGACCACGGCACCGTGCGCGAGGCCAACTGGGAGCGGAACTTCCGCAGTGCCGCCCGTTACGCCCGCAAGTACAAACATCTGCTGGTCCCCGCCAGTTATGTGGACAGCGACGGTGTCCGGCTGGGCGTGTGGATCTCCAACCTGCGTGCAGCCCGCAAGAACCGCCCGGATTCCTATCAGGTCACGCCCGCCCACATCAAAAAGCTGAACAGCATCGGCATGGTGTGGGATGCCCGGGATGCCAAGTGGGGAACCGCCTATCAGCAGGCAAAGGCCTACTACAAGGCACACGGCAACCTCCACGCCGCCGCCAACTACAAATCCGACGAAACCGGCTTCTGCCTGGGCGACTGGCTCCGCCGGATGCGGGAGTGGGATACCACCCACGACCCCAAGCTCACCCCTGAGCGCCGCGCAATGCTGGATAAGATCGGGATGGAGTGGAGCGAATAAGAGAAAAAAGCCACCGGTTTTTGCCGGTGGCTTTTCTGATACAGATTACAGCTGATTCAGCTCCTGCTGCAGCTGGGCCAGCGCATTGCGGATGGGCAGATGCTGGGGGCAGGCCGCCTCGCACTTGCCGCAGCGGACGCAGTGGCTGGCCTTTTCGGCATCGGGGAAGCGGGCTTCCCACTGGTGCTTGATGGCCTCGGGCTGGCCGAACATCCCCAGCTTGTTCCAGATGCTGAAGTTGTCCGGGATGTCCACCCCCATGGGGCAGGGCATACAGTACCGGCAGCCGGTGCAGCCGATCTTGATGCGGCTGTGCAGGAAGGCGGCGGTCTGCTCCACTGCGGCGGTCTCTGCAGCGGTCAGCGGCTCAAAGCGGGCAAAGGTGGTCAGGTTATCCGTGAGCTGATCCTCGGCGCTCATGCCCGAGAGGATGACATGGACGTTCCGGTGGCTGCCTACCCAGCGCAGGGCCCAGGAGGCATCCGAGGCCTCGGGCCGCAGGGCCCTGAGAGGCGCTTCGGCCTCCGGGGGCAGGTTTGCCAGCGTGCCGCCCTTGATGGGCTCCATGATGATGAGGGGGATGTTCAGCTCCTCGGTCAGCTGATAGCCGCGGTCACCCGAGATCTCCTCGGCACGGTCATCGGTGTCCAGATAGTTATACTGCAGCTGGCAGAAATCCCAGGGCTGATCCCGCAGGATGTGCTCAAGGCCCGCCGCGTTGTCGTGGCAGGAGAAGCCGAAGCTGCGGATGCGGCCCAGCTTTTTCTGCTCCCACAGCCAGTCCACGATGCCCATTTCCTTGGCCCGGTCGTACCGGGCAGCGTGCAGGGAGTGCAGCAGGTAGAAGTCGATGTATTCCACGCCCAGCCGCCGGAGCTGCTCTTCAAAGATATGCTGGGCCTCCTCCAGGCTCCCGCACTGCCACAGCGGCATCTTGGTGGCCAGATAAAAGCTCTCCCGGGGCCACTTTGCAATGACCCTGCCCACAAAGGGCTCGCTCTGGCCGCCGTGGTAGGGGTAGGCGGTGTCAAAATAGTTCACGCCCGCGTCCCGCGCGGCATTCAGCAGCGCTTCGGCCCGGGGCTCGTCAATGGCTCCCTCCGGTGTGGTGGGGAACCGCATACAGCCATAGCCCAGCAGGGAGGTGCGGATGCTCTCCCCTGCGCCGTTCTGCTTTTTCCATGCTCTGTATTCCATCTCTTTTGTGCAGCTGGCTGCCGTGTTCCAGCCGCTCCTCCTTTTGTCCCCCAGTATACCGGAAAAATCCCGCGCTGACAAGAAAGATGTTCCGCTTCTTGTTCTGCCGCCGGAAATATGGTATACTTATAATCCAAATTTTATCATGTTATCAACTAAATCAGATAGCGCTAAGGAGTATCATGGAACCTTTCAACACCCCTTTGAAGATCAGGGAGATCTCCCTGCCCCACCGGGCAGTGTTCGGCCCCATGGCGGGCTTTACCGATGCCCCGGCCCGGTGGCTGATGGCCCAGCACGGAGCCGGTTTTACCGTCAGTGAGATGGTGTCCAGCCGGGCGCTGGTATACGGCGACCACAAAACCGTCAGCCTGCTCAAGGCCGAACCCAACGGTGCCCCCTACGGCGTGCAGATCTTTGGCGAAGTGCCCGAGATCATGGGGCAGGCCGCTGCCGCCGTGGAGCAGTACGCGTTCGATTTTCTGGACATCAACATGGGCTGTCCTGCCCCCAAGATCGTCTCGGGCGGGGCAGGCAGCAAGCTGATGCTTGACCCCGACCGCTGCGGCCGCATTGTGGAGGAAGTGGTCAAAAACACCTCCCGCCCCGTCACCGTGAAGATGCGCAAGGGCTGGGACGCGGAGCACGTCACGGCCGTGGAATGCGCCAAAGCCTGTGAGCAGGCGGGCGCGGTGCTCATCGCCGTCCACGCCCGCACCCGGGAACAGATGTACACCCCGGGCATCGACCCGTCCATCATTGCGGCGGTGAAGGATGCCGTCCACGTTCCCGTGCTGGGCAACGGCGATATCCGCACCGCTGAGGATGCTGTGCGGATGGTGGAGGAGACCGGCTGCGACGGCGTGATGATCGCCCGGGCCGCTCTGGGCGACCCCTGGCTCTTTGAGCGAGTGAACGCCGCGCTGGAGGGCCTGCCCGCCCCCAAGGAGCCGAACCTGCAGGCCCGGATGAACGCCCTGCGCCGGCAGGTGGAGGAGATGGTGGAGCAGAAGGGCGAGTTCGTTGCCATGCCCCAGGCCCGGGCCCAGACCATGCACTATATGAAGGGCCTGAAGGGGGCCGCCAGCCTGCGGCGCTACTGCTGTGAGCTGAGCCGCCTTTCTGACCTCGACACCCTCATCGACGCGGTGTTCGAGCAGCAGCGCAGGGCCGCGCAGGACCCCGATGACACCCGCGAGGTGCCGTTCCCGTAAGCGGGAAATTTCCGATACTGAAAAGAGGACTGACGCATGACTGCATTTCATTCTTCGCCCCGGATGCTGGGGCAGAAGCAGGATAAGTTCTGGCTCACCGTGGGGCTCTGCGCCCTGACAGCCGCCCTCATCTTCCTGCCGTTCTATCTGCTGGACGGCGGCTTTTTCCACTATGCAGGCGATTTCAACAGCCAGCAGATCAGCTTTTACCGCTACATGAACGGCTTTCTCAAGGGGGCAGGCTACCCCGCCGGATACGAAGGCGTGAAGAATACCTTTTCCTGGGCAACTGACCTGGGCAGCGGAACCATGAACGCCTATTCGTTCTACCTGTACGGCTCCCCCTTCTTCTGGTTTTCCCTGCTCTTCCCGCAGAACTGGCTCCCCTACCTCATGGTACCGCTGCTGGTGCTCAAGTTCGCGGTGGCGGGCGGCGGCGCGTATCTGTACCTGCGCCGCTACGTCAAAGACCCGAACTTTGCGGTGCTGGGTGCGGCCCTCTACGCCTTTTCGGGCTGGGGGCTGTACAACATCTTCTTCAACCACTTCATTGATGTGCTGGCCCTCTTCCCCTGGATGCTCTGGGCACTGGATGAGACCATCTATGAGCACCGCCACGGATGGTTCGCCTTCTGGGTGGCGGTAAACCTGCTCAACAACTACTTTTTCTTTGTGGGGCAGGTGCTCTTCCTTGTCATCTACTTCGTCTGCAAGCTCTCTGCCGGGGAGTTCCGGCTCACGCCCCGCCTCTTCGGTCAGCTGGCCTTTGAGAGCCTGCTGGGCGTGGCACTGGGCTTTGTGGTGCTCTGGCCCACTGTCCTCAGCGTGCTGCAGAACCCGCGCACCATCGACCTTTCCTCCGGATGGGGCTTTCTGACCTATTCCAAGCCCCAGCAGTATCTGGCCATTCTGCTGAGCTGGCTGCTGCCCCCGGATTCCCCCTATATGACCTCCATCTGGTCCGAGGGCATCATCAAATGGACCAGCATGACAGCCTATCTGCCCCTGTGCAGTCTGGCCGGTGTGGTGGCCTACTGGCGTGCCCGGCAGGGCGACAGCAAAAAGCGGATCATTGCCGTCTGCATGGTATTTGCGCTGGTTCCCATCCTGAACAGCGCGTTCTATGCCCTCAATTCCAGCTACTATGCCCGGTGGTTCTATATGCCGGTGCTCATCCTTGCGGCCATGACGGTGAGCGCGTGGGAGGACCCCAGCCTCGACCTCGCCCGCCCCGCCCGGAGCATTGCCTTTGTGATGATCGCCACGCTGGCCTTTGCACTGGTGCCCGTGCAGGATGCCGCCACCAAGGAGTGGAGCCTGGGCGTGCTGCAGAATCCGGGCCAGTACTGCGCAGTGCTTGCCTTTGGTCTGGGCGGTCTGGCCGTCTACCATTGCATCTGCAGGCGCTGGCAGCAGCGCAAAGTCTTTGCCCGCCGCCTGCTGGCCGGCGTGCTGGCGTTCAGCTGCCTGTTCGGCATCGTCCACATCGGCATTGGCAAGTTCGGCCAGTGGAACACCGACAGTGACCTTGTGGAGCAGTATATCAACGCGCTGGCCCTGAAGGAGGATCTGCCCGAGGGGGACTGGCGCATTGACACCTACAAGACCCATGACAATCTGGGCCTGTGGCTGGACAAGAGCTGCCTGCAGTATTTCGGCAGCACCGCCGCTCCCAGCATCCTCAGCTTCTACCCGGCACTGGGGGTCAAGCGGGATGTGCGCAGTCAGCCCGAACTCTCCAACTATGCTCTGCGCGGCCTGCTCAGCGTCAGATACCTGCTGACCACGCTCGCGCATCAGGAGCAGTTCCACGCCGAGGCCGATGAGGGCTGGACGTATTACGACACCCTGGACGGCTATGTTCTCTACGAGAACCAGAACTATGTTCCCATGGGCTTCACCTACGATTACTACCTCACCGAGACCCAGTATGAGGATACCGTAACTCCCACCCGCTCCAACCTGCTCATGCGGACACTGGTGCTCACTGAGGAGGATGCGGTGGCCTACGGGCAGTACCTCACGCCCCTGCCCACGGCAGAGCTCAACGATCTGACCTATACCCGCTACACCCAGGACTGCGCCGACCGCCGGGCCTCTGCCTGCACCGCCTTTGAGATGACCAGCGCAGGCTTCCACGCTGAAGCCACGCTGGACAGGGCCAACCTGATGTTCTTCTCCGTGCCCTACGATGACGGCTTCACGGCCTATGTGGATGGGCAGGAGACCGAGATCCTGCGGGTGGACGAGGGCCTGATGGCCGTTCTCTGCCCCGCCGGAACGGTCACCATCGACTTTGTCTATCAGCCGGACGGCATCCGCCTGAGCCGGACTGTCACCCTTGCCGCCCTGCCCGTGTTCCTGCTCTACGCCGGGTACTTTGCCTGGGACGAAAAGAAAAAACGGAAGCATTAAAAAAGCCGCCGCTCCAGGAAGCGACAGCTCAAAGAAAAGCTCAACTGAAAGAAGGTATCCTATGGGCCCCTGGTATTACGAGGTCGTCAGCTTTGACGGCGATTATGTCAACCTGCGCCGCACCGACATTGAGAGCGACGAGCTGAACCCCGTTGCGCTGGCCCTGCTGCCGCCCGAGATCGAGGTGGGCAGCAAGGTCAAGTGCGAATATTTTCAGTATGAGGTGATCGGCTGAGCCTCTCCGTCATCCCTGCGGGATGCCACCTTTTCTATTAGGGAAGCTGGTGCGAAGCACCTGAGAGGTTCGCCAGCACCGCTGCCAGCAGCATTCCGATGGGCGCGCTGATCCAGCTGGACATCCAGAAGCCTGCAAAACCAATGCGGGGTACAAGGATCACACAGGCCAGCAGGTTCAGGGCGATCTGCCCCAGGTTGGAGGCCAGATACAGCCCCATCTTCTGGGCACCGCGCAGGCGGGCCTCGAACAGATGCTTCTGTGCCACAAACAGACAGGTCACCGATTCAAAGGCCAGCATGGTGCAGCCATAGCTGGCTGCTGCCGGGTCGGTGGTAAAGAGCCGGAGCAGCGGCCCCCGCAGACCGATGCAGACCGCCACCACCCCAAGCGAATACACCAACAAGATCCGCCGCCCTTCCCGCAGGCCCTCTTTTACACGGCCCGGCTGGAGGGCGGCTGTGTTTTGCGCAATAAAGAACACTGTGGACTGCACAAAGCCGAACACCGGCATCATCAACAGGCTGGACAGCTTGCCTGCGCAGGAGAAACCCGCAATGGCTTCCACACCCAGACCGCCCAGCAGCCCCTGCTTGACCGTGGTGATGATGGTGCCGCTGGCCTGCTGGACACTGTTGGGGGCCGACAGCCGGAAGATATCCCTGGCATAGCGCGCCTTGAGCATCCGGAGCGAGAAAGCCGCATCCATCTGGGTGCGGCGCAGAAATGCCACCATGTAGACCGCGCCCGCCACCTGCGCCGCCGCTGTGGCAGCCGCTGCACCGGCTACCCCGAAGGGCCCCACCAGAACAAGGTCAAGCACAATATTCATCGCACTGGTAGCCACAATAACCTTGAGCGGCGTTTTGGAATCGCCGCAGCCCATGACACACTCCTTGCTCAGATCGTAGGGCATCAGAAATGGCAGCCCCATCAGATAGATGCGCCCGTAGAGCACAGCGGTATCCAGAATCTCCGCAGGCGTGTTGATCAGCCGCAGCAGAGCCGGCAGGGTCACAAAGCCCACTGCCGTGGTCAACAGGGCGATGACCTCATCCACGAACAGCAGGTTGTACAGCAGCTCTGTCATCTCATGCTTTGTGGCAGTGGGCTTGCCCGCCGCCACCAGCAGACCGCCGCCCAGCTCCATGCCGCCGGAGATGAACAGGAAGATCATCAGCACCGTGGAAGCGTTGGACACTGCCGCCAGCGCATCGGCATCCAGCCGCAGGCCGATGATCATGGTATCGGCCACGGCGTAAAACTGTGTTGCCACCATGCTCAGGATAATGGGCAGTGCGTACCGCAGCAGCGCAGGCCGCACCGCCCCGGTCAGCAGAGAATTTTCTTCGTTCACACAAACAACCTCCTTTTCACAAAAAGAAAACCCGCATGGAACCTGTCGCTCAGGCCCCCTGCGGGTTCTTTTTCAGTTGCGCCAGCAGGAGTCGAACCTACGATGGGGGAGTCAAAGTCCCCTGCCTTAC
>ERZ773186.2538-NODE-2538-length-13369-cov-3.922638_pt1 | contig 13369 bp, 8 predicted proteins | sample MGYA00581000_ERZ773186 | MGnify/ENA primary metagenome ERZ773186 (study PRJEB29015, sample SAMEA2737752) | human gut metagenome | biome: human gut; feature: human-associated habitat; material: faeces | place: China | collected 2012 ... | reverse complement strand
AAAAACTCTGCTCTGTTGTGGTTTGATGTAGGAAACGGACGATATACAACCCAAGCAAGTCAAGGAGACGGCGAGCACCAGTTGTGGTTTGATGTAGGAAACGGACGATATACAACAAAGTCAAACCGTATAAGCGTGAAGACTGGGTTGTGGTTTGATGTAGGAAACGGACGATATACAACTCGCGACTTTTGGAGCGATATACCCCACTGTTGTGGTTTGATGTAGGAAACGGACGATATACAACCCACTCGTCAGGCAAATGATAGTGACCCTAGTTGTGGTTTGATGTAGGAAACGGACGATATACAACTCGGCCGTCAGGCGCATCGATTAGGAAACGGTTGTGGTTTGATGTAGGAAACGGACGATATACAACTCATCAGTTGTATAGTAGTTGTAAGGTAAAGTTGTGGTTTGATGTAGGAAACGGACGATATACAACGAAAGACGAAGATACGTTTTACCTCTGCCGGTTGTGGTTTGATGTAGGAAACGGACGATATACAACATCGGCGATATTCTCTGGCAGACTGCCGGAGTTGTGGTTTGATGTAGGAAACGGACGATATACAACTCAGCAGATATGGCACAATTCGTCGTAGGGTTGTGGTTTGATGTAGGAAACGGACGATATACAACTGCTGACTATGAACGTAACCTTAAAGACCGTTGTGGTTTGATGTAGGAAACGGACGATATACAACCGGATGTAGCAAAGTAAGTAGAACCCTGAGTTGTGGTTTGATGTAGGAAACGGACGATATACAACGGCGAGTATATACCGCCCCGCATGCTCTTGTTGTGGTTTGATGTAGGAAACGGACGATATACAACTGAATAACCTTTCAAACAGCAACAATTATGTTGTGGTTTGATGTAGGAAACGGACGATATACAACGTGTAGAGCAGCGCGAATACTGGGAAGCGGTTGTGGTTTGATGTAGGAAACGGACGATATACAACTTATTCCTTGTTCAAGCAAGAATGTACACAGTTGTGGTTTGATGTAGGAAACGGACGATATACAACTAAAGTACAGTTTGATTTGTTGCGTCGTATGTTGTGGTTTGATGTAGGAAACGGACGATATACAACTAGTGACAGGGGCAGTATCAGAAGTCTCAGTTGTGGTTTGATGTAGGAAACGGACGATATACAACGTGCTGACGCTTCTAAAACTGCTACTGACAGTTGTGGTTTGATGTAGGAAACGGACGATATACAACGGGACCAAGATTATTAAAAAGGCTTGGGATGTTGTGGTTTGATGTAGGAAACGGACGATATACAACGGTCTATAACCAAGAGAGAGCAAAGTACGGTTGTGGTTTGATGTAGGAAACGGACGATATACAACGGAATTAGCTGGATGACCTTTGTAGACGTGTTGTGGTTTGATGTAGGAAACGGACGATATACAACTAAAATTGGACATAATAAAGAGAATTTGTAGTTGTGGTTTGATGTAGGAAACGGACGATATACAACTGCTATTTCTTCGGGTTCTTCCAAAGCACGGTTGTGGTTTGATGTAGGAAACGGACGATATACAACGTTGGTTTGATGTCATCAAAGTTCTTGCGGTTGTGGTTTGATGTAGGAAACGGACGATATACAACTTATCATACCAGGGCGCTATATCTCCACAGTTGTGGTTTGATGTAGGAAACGGACGATATACAACTAAAACTCTTAAAGATAGGGTTAGTCTTGGTTGTGGTTTGATGTAGGAAACGGACGATATACAACCGCGGAACATGATAAGTCGCGGTGACATCGGTTGTGGTTTGATGTAGGAAACGGACGATATACAACCTCGGCTTGGTAGACTTGTACGACGGCGAGGTTGTGGTTTGATGTAGGAAACGGACGATATACAACGACGGATGAATCCCTCCTTCTTTGGCACCAGTTGTGGTTTGATGTAGGAAACGGACGATATACAACACGCGCCGACATTGCCCAGATGTCCGCACAGTTGTGGTTTGATGTAGGAAACGGACGATATACAACAATTCAGGATAATTAAAACGATTAAGAACAGTTGTGGTTTGATGTAGGAAACGGACGATATACAACCCGATGTTGGGTGGAGCCTACGGAAAGTAAGTTGTGGTTTGATGTAGGAAACGGACGATATACAACCCACATATAAAGCCATCGTTAAGGCGTTAGTTGTGGTTTGATGTAGGAAACGGACGATATACAACACGAAACAACACAAAAACACAAAAACCATGGTTGTGGTTTGATGTAGGAAACGGACGATATACAACGCAGACTTTGGAAAGAGTGTCTGGGTCCTGTTGTGGTTTGATGTAGGAAACGGACGATATACAACGCTGATAGCCGCCCCGACGGCGCCCCGGGGGTTGTGGTTTGATGTAGGAAACGGACGATATACAACATAACATTTTCAGTAGACATTACTTCACGGGTTGTGGTTTGATGTAGGAAACGGACGATATACAACATTTGCACCAAATTTAAGAAATAAGAATTAGTTGTGGTTTGATGTAGGAAACGGACGATATACAACTATCATCTGTAGGACTTGGACGATAACCAGTTGTGGTTTGATGTAGGAAACGGACGATATACAACACATAAACTTTTTAATGAAAATATTTGCAGTTGTGGTTTGATGTAGGAAACGGACGATATACAACAGTACACCACCTTTTATTGCCGATCCCTTGTTGTGGTTTGATGTAGGAAACGGACGATATACAACTAGTAACGGCAGGCTCTAACGGAACCATAGTTGTGGTTTGATGTAGAAACAGACAACACGAGATGCCATTCTCCCCCAAGCGACTCCACCAGCGGATGGCAAAGCGGATGTGACGCCTCCTATATATAATAAGGTATATATCCGCGCCCAATCCCGCCCCTTTGTGCATGAGGGCACTGAAAAAGTCCCCTTTTTTTATGACCAAAACGGAAAATGCTTACGATTTGTAACTTCTCTTTCTGCAAATCGCCTAAAATAAGGCTAAAATAGACAGATAATAAAGGGTAAAACAGCTATTTCTCCGTCATCAACTTTCAATTTGATAGTGGGTTTTAGTTTTTCAGTGCCCTCTGTGCATGGCAGAAGAAAAAATGGGGATTGAGGGATTGGGGGTCAATGTTTTTTTGTAACTTTGTAGCATCTCTGTGGCAACCCTGGGGCTTGACGGCGCAAGCAGTTATGGCTGTGGGATGGATACGGAGCGGAAAGAAATGTTATCAAGCGATATTTCTATTTATACTGATATAGTTATGACAAATTCTACAGAGAATCTCTATCAGCTTGACGGTAGAGTACCATTGGGCAAAGCAGTCCCATTCGGTCTTCAGCATGTACTGGCCATGTTTGTCAGCAACATTGCGCCTATCATGATTCTTGCCAGCGCCATAGGGTTGGACAAATCAGTCAGTGCGGTGCTCGTACAAAACTGTATGGTAATAGCGGGTATAGGTACGCTGGTGCAGCTCTACCCCGTATGGCGGATAGGTTCGCGGCTACCCATCGTGATGGGTATTTCCTTCACCTTCCTCTCGCTGGCCATCAGCATTGGCGCAGCCTATGGCATGGGCACCCTCATCGGAGCGGTGATTGTGGGCGGCGTGCTGGAAGGACTGCTGGGACTCTTCGCCAAATACTGGATAAAACTGATTCCGCATGTCGTGGCAGCCACTGTGGTGACAGCCATCGGATTCTCGCTGCTGCCGGTGGGAGCCAACTCCTTTGCCGGCGGACTGGGCGCAGCCGACTTCGGCAGCATGGACAACTGGATTGTGGGCAGCGTGACGCTGTTGGCCTGTCTGCTCTGCCAGGTGTTTGCCAAGGGATTCCTGCGGTCGCTGTCGGTACTCATGGGCCTCATCGCGGGCTATATCCTCGCTCTCTTCATGGGTATGATTGATTACAGCGGACTCAGCGATATATCGATTGTGGCGCTACCCAAGCTGCTGCCCTTTACGCCTGAGTTCAACATCGGCGCGATACTCTCGGTGACGGCGGTCTATCTGGTCTCGGCGACAGAGACGATAGGCGACACATCGGCACTCTGCAACAGCGCGCTCGGACGCGACCCCAAGCAGAAGGAGATGGGGTCTGCCATCTGCTGCGACGGTTTTGTGAGCAGTGTATCAGGACTCTTCGGCTGTACCCCCATCACCTCGTTCAGCCAGAACGTGGGTCTGGCTGCCATGTCGGGCGTAGTCAACCGCTTCACGATAGGCGTGGGTGCCGTGGTAATGATTGTGGGCGGCATATTCCCAGCTATAGGCTATGTGCTTACCACCATACCCCAGGCCGTACTTGGAGGCTGCACTATCATGATGTTTGGCAGCATCCTCTTTGCCGGTTTCGGCATGATGGCCCGCTCCGGATTCTCTCAGCGCAACATGATTATCGTGAGCCTCTCGCTGAGCGTGGGACTCGGTTTCACCCAGGCCACAGACATGTTCAACATCTTCCCCGAGATTGTGCGTACGGTATTTGCCGACAACTGTGTGGCTGTGGTATTCCTCCTGGCCGTGGTGCTCAATCTGATTCTTCCCAAGGACAAGGAAGACGCTGCTGACAAGCAATAAGGATACAAGACACTCCATTACTGAAGAGACGACAGCCGACGATGGGCCCCACAGCGCCCTGCCGGTTGTCGTCTCTTCGGTTTCAGGGGTCTGCGTGTCTATCATAATCATGTAAAATCAAGCATTTTGCCATTCTTTCGTTGCATAAATCAAAAAAAACTCCTAATTTTGTAAACTTTCTGCAATAAACGATAATAACTATGGACGACGACAAGACCAAAGAGGAAACAGACGATATACTGGACAACGACCAGCACTCCGACTATCGCCCCGCCGACCGTTTCGACGCTTCTGCCGTGCATCACCTTTCGGGAATGTACAAGAACTGGTTTCTGGATTACGCCAGCTACGTAATCCTGGAACGTGCCGTGCCCCATATCGAGGACGGTCTGAAGCCTGTGCAGCGACGCATACTGCACACCATGAAGCGCATGGACGACGGCAGATATAATAAGGTGGCCAACGTGGTGGGCGAGGCGATGAAGCTGCACCCCCACGGCGACGCGTCGATAAGCGACGCGCTGGTGCAACTGGGCCAGAAGGAGCTGCTCATCGACACCCAGGGCAACTGGGGCAACATACTGACCGGCGACCGTGCTGCTGCCGGACGATACATCGAAGCCCGGCTTACCAAGTTTGCCCTCGACACGGTGTTCAACCCCAAGACCACCGACTGGCAACTGTCGTACGACGGCCGCAACAAGGAGCCTATCACGCTGCCCGTGAAGTATCCGCTGCTGCTGGCCCAGGGAGCCGAAGGTATAGCCGTGGGTCTGGCGTCCAAGATTCTGCCCCACAACTTTACCGAGATATGCCAGGCTGCCATAGCCTATCTGCGCGGCGAGAAGTTTGCCCTCTACCCCGACTTCCCTACCGGCGGTTCGATAGACGTATCCAAATATAACGACGGACTGAGAGGCGGAGTGGTCAAGGTGAGAGCCAAGATAGAGCAGGTAGACGGCAAGACGCTCGCCATACGCGACATCCCCTTCACCAAGACCACATCAACTCTGATAGACAGCATCACCAAGGCTATAGAGAAAGGTAAAATCAAGATACGCCGCATCGACGACAATACCGCCGCCGAGGTGGAGATACTGATACACCTGGCGCCGGGCACAAGTCCCGACAAGACCATTGACGCGCTCTATGCCTTCACCGACTGCGAGACCAACATCTCGCCCAACTGCTGCGTAATCAAGGACAACAAGCCCTGCTTCCTCACCATCAGCGACGTGCTGACCCACTCGGTCGAGCACACCAGAGACCTGCTGAGGATGGAGCTGGAGATACGCCGCAACGAGCTGCTCGAGCAGCTGTTCTTCATCTCGCTCGAGCGCATCTTCATCGAGGAACGCATGTACAAGGAGACCCGCTTCGAGCAGGCTCCCAACCAGGACGCCGTGGTGGAGTTCCTTGATGAGAAGTTCGCTCCATTCAAGAAGAAGCTGGTGCGCAGCATCACGCGCGACGACCTGCTGCGTCTGCTCGAAATCAAGATGCAGCGCATCCTGAAATACAGCAAGGACAAGGCCGACGAACTGCTGGCGCGTATCAAGAAAGAGCTCAAGGAGATAGAGCACGACCTGGCCCACATGACCGACGTGACCATCAACTGGTATGAGTATATCATCGAGAAATATGGCGCCGACCATCCACGCCACACTGAGATACGCAACTTTGACACCATCGAGGCCACCGAGGTAATCGAGGCCACCGAGAAGCTCTACATCAACCGCAGCGACGGCTTCATGGGCACCGGACTCAAGAAAGACGAGTTTGTGTGCAACTGCTCCAAGATAGACGACATCATCATCTTCTACCGCGACGGCAAATACAAGATCGTCAAGGTGGCCGACAAGTTCTTCGTGGGCAAGAACGTAATCTGGGCGCAGGTGTTCAAGAAGAACGATGTGCGCACCATCTTCAACGTGGTCTATCGCGACGGCCGCAAGGGCATGTGCTTCATCAAGCGTTTCTTCGTCAACGGCTGTACCCGTGACCGCGAGTACGACCTGACCCAAGGCACCGAGGGTTCGCGCATCATGTACTTCACTGCCAACCCCAACGGCGAGGCCGAAGTGATAAAGATAACGCTCGAACCCGACTGTACAGCCAAGAAGAAGGCCAATATATTCCTCGAAAAGGATTTCTCCGAAATACTTATCAAGAACCGTACGGCACGAGGCAATATCCTCACCAAGAAGCCCGTTCACCGCATCTCGCTCAAGAGCCGCGGCCACTCCACCCTGGGCGGACGCAAGGTGTGGTACGACCCCTATGTGCGACGCATCAACTATGAAGAGCGGGGCAACTACCTCGGAGAGTTCAGCGACGACGACCGTATACTGGTCATCCTCAACGACTACAGCTACTACTTCACCGACTTCGACGCCAACAACCACTATAGCGAGGGCATCGTCGTCATCGAGAAGTGGAATCCCGAGAAGATATGGACCGCCGTGCTCTATGATGCCGACAACAACCGTCTGCTCTACATCAAGCGATTTACGCTGGAATACTCGCGCAAGCCGCTCAACATCATGGGCGAAAACCCGAAGAGCAAGATGGTGCTGCTCACCGACACGCCCTATCCCCGTCTGAGGGTTACCTTCGAGGGCGTCGATGTCAAGCAGCCGCCGCTGGAGGTCGAGGTTGCCGACTTCGCCACCATCCGCTCGGTCAAGGCCCACGGCCGCCGACTCACCATCTACAAGGTCAAGACGGTAGAAGAGCTTGAGCCTACCCGCCAGCCTGAGCCCGAGCCCACTGCCAGTGACGCCGACGACAGCACCGACGACACCAACCTGGACCCCGATGCCGGCAAGAGCCAGCAGCAGGTCATCGACGAAATCACCGGCCAACTCAGCCTTTTCTCCAATGACGACAATTAAGACCATCCTCCTGGCGCTCCTGGCAGTCGTGCCCTGCTCCATCGCTTGGGCCCAGAGCGAGCGCATAGTCACCAATGCCCGCATGGTGGGCATTGGAGGCGCCGAGGTGCTTGACACCTATCTCTCCCCGCTCCATTACAGGGGCACCGAACTGAGATACATCTCACACACCCTGCGCGAGAAGACCGACACCACGCGCCTCTTCCATGAAATCATCCACCAGGGCAGCCTCTCTCTTCTTGAAAACAAGAGCGGCTACGGTGGCGAGATGGCAGGCAGCTACAATTTCCAGTACGGATGGCACTGGCATCTATGCGATTTCCATTTCCGGGGAAGCACCCTGCGACTCGATGTGGGTGGAAACATCGACGCCAACATAGGTTTCATCTACAACACCCGCAACTCCAACAATCCCGCACAGGCCAGAGCCTATCTCAACCTTACGCCCACAGCCGCCGCCACCTACACCCTGCACTGGCGCCATCCGCTGGCAGTGAGATACGAGGTGTGGCTGCCAGTCGCCGGCGTCATGTTCTCGCCCAATTACGGCCAGTCCTACTACGAGATATTCTCTAAGGGCAACTACGACCACAACATCGTACCCACCTGGGTAGGCAACGCGCCGTCGATGAGGCAGATGCTCACCGTCGATTACAACCTGTGGGGCACCACCCTGCGCGCCGGCTATCTGGGCGACTACCAGCAGGCCTGCGTCAACCACCTCAAGTCACACATCTACACCCATGCGTTTGTCATCGGTGTGGTGCGCAAGTTCAGTATCCAAAAGATTAAACAGCCATGACCCTTCCACGCCTTTCTTTCTTGTTCCGCCTATGCCTCGCATGTCTTGTCGCCATCAGCATGACCAGCTGCGTAGATGAAGACGAATACACCAACTCGCCGAGCGGCAACTTTGAAGCCCTATGGCGCATCATGGACGAGCACTACTGCTTCTTCGGTCAGAAGGGCGTAGACTGGAACGAGGTCTATCAGCGCTACTCGCGCCAGATAGACAACCACATGAGCGAGAACCAGCAGTTTGAAGTGCTCTGCAACATGCTCAGCGAACTGCGCGACGGCCATGTCAATCTCTACTCCACCTTCGACATCGGCCGCAACTGGAGTTGGCGCGAAGACTATCCCTCCAATTTCTCCGACACACTCTCCCGACGCTATCTCGGCACCGACTACCGCATCGCGTCGGGCATCAGCTACCGCATCCTCGACGACAACATAGGCTATATGCGCTGCTCCACCTTTGCCAACGGTTTCGGCGAAGGCAACCTCGACGACATCATGGCCTACCTGCTCACCTGCCGCGCCCTCATCATCGACATACGCAGCAACCCCGGTGGAATGATAAGCGCCGCCGAGCAACTGGCTGCCCGCTTTACCGACGAAGACATCCTCGTGGGATATGTGCAGCACAAGACGGGCCGCGGCCACAACGACTTCTCTGCCATGAAGGAGCAGCGGTTGCGCCCGAGCCGCGGCATACGCTGGCACAAGCCGGTGGCAGTGCTCACCAACCGCACCGTCTTCAGCGCCGCCAACGAGTTTGTCAAGTATATGCGCTGCTGTCCACGCGTCATCACCGTGGGCGACCACACCGGTGGCGGAGGCGGCATGCCCTTCAGCAGCGAGCTGCCGTGCGGATGGAGCGTGAGATTCTCAGCCTGCCCCATCTACGACCGCAACCGCCAGAGCACCGAAGACGGCATAGCCCCCGACCATGTGGTGAGCATTACCGACAGCGACCTCCAGCGCGGCATCGACACCATCATCGAGGAAGCCCGTAAAAAATTGAATGACAGCAAATAAAAACTCACGCATCGTCACGTTTCTCATTTTTTTATCGTAACTTTGCACCGCTATTGCGCTTGTGGCGGAATTGGTAGACGCGCCAGACTTAGGATCTGGTGGCTCAGGTCGTGTAGGTTCGAGTCCTATCAGGCGCACCCGCTAATCCTAATTGCTTATCAACAAGCAGTTAGGATTTTTTTGTTTGTTTACCCAAGCCCCATTGGCTGCGCGGTCATCACTCGTGGTCACCCGATGGCCAGGCTGTCAGCCTCTACATTTGATGACACCACTACTGACAGGCTGGAGGAATGTGTAGAGATAGAAGAGGGATAACTTGAAGTGGGCAACAAGCATAATATATTCTGCAAAATGGCTGAGGAGACAACCCTATTCGGAATTTCCGCTATTATTGAATGCTTGGAATGAGAAGCGTTGCTTGAGACCCTAACTACGGGAGTAACCAGAACCAATACAGATTTGATTGAACCAGCTTGTTCAAAGCAATGCCATACTCGGTTAGCCCAATGACCCAATAAATGGCCCAATAAATGACCCAATAAATGACCCAATAAATGTATCTATGTGGCATTATGGAAAAAACGGCGAAAACAGCTATTTATCAGCAAAAAAGTATTATCTTTGCAACCGCTTTTGAAGACAAGCGCAATAATTACGAGACCAAGCGCGATGTCTCCGAAGCCATGCGCAACCGCTTTTGAAGCCATGCACAATGCTTTTGAAACCAAATGCCCTATGTCTGAATCTACATATAGAACAATGGAAATGAAAGATATCGCACGAATACTTAGACTTGCAGTGTGGCGCAGCCATGCTGTGGCTGTGGCGACTGTTGTGGTGAGCATGCTGGCGGCCATTGCCCCAGCGGCGCATGCCAAGGACATCAGCCCGATGGAGGCTGTCAGGATTGCCCGAAGAGTGGTTAACCTGTCGGACGACTGTGCCGCCAAAGCCAGGGCGCAGAGCCGCACGGCGACGCCCATTCCACCTTATTATATATATAACGACGCGCGGGGACAGGGATTTATCATCGTTGCCGGCGACGACGAGATGGGAGAAATCCTGGCCTACAGCAGGGAGGCCACGCTCGACACGCTGACAGCCAACCCCTGCGTCAAACTGCTCTTAGAGGGTTACCGCCAGACCTACGAGGCAATCAAGGAGGGGTGGGTGACCATCAGCCCCAGAACCCGCAGCGCACTCTACACCAAGACCGTAGAGCCGCTGCTGAAGAGCAAGTGGGGACAGTCGCACCCCTTCAACGCCAAGACCGGCTACCCCTACAGCGGATGCGTGGCTACGGCGGTGGCGCAGATGATGTACTACTACCAGTGGCCCGCCCAGGGCAAGGGGAGCAACGAGTATCTCGTCAAGTACTACAACACGACGGTGAGCGCCGACTTCAGCCAGTCGCGCTACGACTGGGCCAACATGCTGCCCGACTACCGCTACCCCATCGCCGCCACGCAGAAGCAGGAAGACGCCGTGGCGCTGCTGATGAGCGACGTGGGCATAGCCTCGTTTATGCAGTACACCCCCGACGCGAGCGGTACCCAGGGACTCTTTGCCTACAAGGCGCTGCAGAAGCACTTCGACTACACCGCTGCCTATGTCACCAAAGCCATAGAGGGCCCCAGCCGCTTTGCCGAGATACTGCGGCAGGAACTGCTCAACGGGTGTCCAGTCTATCTGGACGGACGGCCCGCAGGGACGGCGTCGGGGCACGCCTGGGTGGCCGACGGATTTGACTAGAACGGACTCTTCCACATGAACTTCGGCTGGGAAGGACAGGGCGACGCCTACTACTCGCTCACCAACCTCAACGTGACCGAGACCGGAAGTGAATTCCAAGGCAAGCCGTTGGCCTTCAACCGCGCCCTCACCGCCATCCTCGCCCACCCCAACAACGGCAAATATCCCGACATCGACCGCGGACTGCTGGAGACCTCGCCCCAACTGATGTTCAACGAGGGCGGCTCGCTCTCCATCAAGGGCGCAGACAAGACCTTCAATCCGTCGCAGACGCAGACCGTAGAGATCAGCTCGTTTGTGAACCGCGGCAACCCCTTCCGTGGCGACATCGGCGTGGCGGTCTACGACGCCCAGGGCAAGTTCGTCCGCGTGGCCTATTCTGACGACCATGCCACCGGCGGACTCACCCAGCGCATCTACGGCGACGGCCTCGACGGATATATGGGCACCGACTATCTCATCAACGAGCCCCAGCCCATCCACCTGAGTATCGCCCAGCTCGCCGATGGCTACTACCGCCTCATCGCCGTATGCACCGCCCGCAAGGACGACGGTTCGTGGGACGATTTCTTCCCCATAAAGAAGGCGCCCATCATCGAGGTGGAACTGAGCAACGGCTCCGCACGCATCTCGGAAATCTGTTCGGAGGAAGCGCGGTTCCAGCTGATGGGCCAGCCCCGTCTCTCTGACGAAGCCTATCAGGGCGAGAAGGTGGTGGCGTTCTTCCCCGTGAAAAATCTCAATGGCGTGCCGCGCGACTGTTATCTGAGGGTGAGGCTGCTCGATGCCGACAGGACAGTGGTGCTCGACACGCGCGTGGACGCACTGACCGAAATCGAGGGCTTCACCGAGACCGAGATACCCATCACCCTCTCCATCCCCGCCTCACTCGTCCCAGCGCGCTACGAGGTGCAGCTCGAGATGACGGGCGACGAGGCAGAGACGCTCCACTACCCCATCCTCAACATCCACGACCGCGATGCCGCCTATATCGATGTGGTCAAGGGACAGGACAGACCGATTATGGCCAAGGCGGAGATATTCCTGGCCGACGACTCCAACTCCAAGGTCGAGTCGGGAAGCATCGACATCACCAGGATGCCGCTCTTCAAACTCGGAGTGTCGCTACGCGCAACCGAAGGACGCAGCTACGAGGGCTACGTATATATGTTTGGCGAAGACACGCAGACCCATGAGACCATCCAGATACCGGGTATCGAGGATAATGTCAGCGTCCATTCATCGTTTGATGTGCCGCTCTTCAGCTACTGGTTGCGTCAGAGCAACCAGCCCTTTGCCGACGGCCACACCTATCGCATCTATGTCACCGGCAAGACCGACGGCAACGATGTGGCGCTGACCTCGCCCAAGGCGCCGGCTTACTACCTCAAGCGCGAGGGCAACATCTTCTCCATCTATAGCGGCACCGCCACAGCCATTGACGACGCCCCGACCACGGTGCCCACAGTGAGCCTCAGCGCCGGTCAGCTTGCGGTAAGCGCCGAGGGGCTCAGAGCCATACGGCTCTACAGCGTGAGTGGCACAATGGTCGGCCAGGCACCAGCCACCGACGCCCGCCGCGCCGAACTCTCCCTCCAGGGTCTCGCCCAGGGCGTCTACCTCCTGCGGATAGAGGCTGGAGCGCGCACCACCACCTACCGGTTCATGCACCGCACCGCCGCCCCTCTGCGATAACCACTGCGACAGCAGTCCACCGTCACCGCCACCACGGCGCAACCATAGCCATCCCCCCTGCCCAACGACAGGCAGCGGGGATGGCTTTTTTGCGTCGCCGCCACCAGCCACCCAAGCACCGCCACCCGCTCCGCCTCGCCCCTCATGCCGTAGAGTCAGCCAGAGGGCATCATCGCCATCACCTCAACCATCATGGCCAGCTCGTACCTTATGTCACGAGCCCTCGCATCATAAGGCACGAGCCCACGTATCATATGTTACGAGCCAACCGCGATGATTGCACAAGTCGGGATGGCGGTCAACAGGGTAGCGGCAATGCCCATCACGCTCCGCGAAATCACCATGGGCGACATGGCGTGGGTTACGGGAGTTGCGCAGACAGCAAGAGGCGCAGTGACGCCCCACAGCGATGCCCACCGTCCGACAACGACATTGACCCACAAGCCCCATCTCGGCCTTCCTCAAGGGAAAGGAGTGCACCACAACCTCCTCAAACACAACGGGAATGAACTCCCTCCCCTTGGGGAGGGCTGGGGAGGGGCTCCCAATAAGCAGCTGTTTTTTTACCGCCAACGGCGGACTTTTTTTACGGCCAAGGGCCGCTTTTTATACCGTCGCG
>ERZ773186.2521-NODE-2521-length-13447-cov-2.358199_pt1 | contig 13447 bp, 6 predicted proteins | sample MGYA00581000_ERZ773186 | MGnify/ENA primary metagenome ERZ773186 (study PRJEB29015, sample SAMEA2737752) | human gut metagenome | biome: human gut; feature: human-associated habitat; material: faeces | place: China | collected 2012 ... | reverse complement strand
CGGAGGGAGTTCTTCTTGTGTGTCTGGGAAGTGCTACGAAGATGTGCGATCTGCTCACTGAGAAGAACAAGACATACACATGTACCATGCTTCTCGGAAAGACCAGCGACACCGAAGACGTGACAGGAGTCATGACAGACGTGACAGATGTATATCCTGATGAGAAGACAGTCAGGGCTGCGGTGATGAGCTTTGTAGGCGATTACATGCAGATCCCGCCTATGTATTCGGCAATCAAAGTAAATGGTAAGAAGCTCTATGAGCTGGCGAGGGCCGGACAGGTTATAGAGAGAGAGCCGAGATCGGTCACGATACATGGTATCACCATACAGTCGGTAGAACTTCCGAGGGTGACATTCGATGTGAGCTGTTCCAAGGGAACATATATCAGAAGCCTGTGCAGGGATATAGGAGAGAAGCTTGGCTGCGGTGCGGTGATGGAGAAGCTTATCAGAACCGAGGTGAAGGGCTTTACTATAGAGGAAAGTCTGACACTTGATGAGGTGGAGAAGGCAAGGGATGATGGAACGCTTATGCAGCATGTGCTCACAACAGACAAGCTTATGCCGGATATTCCAGAGCTCCATATATCAGCAAAGGGTGAGAAGCTTCTTGCAAATGGAAATAAGCTCAGTGCGGATGCATTTGCCGAGGATAAGATATACAGGGACACATATGTCAAGGTGTACGATGAGAATGGAAGATTTGCGGCACTGTATGAATACAGTGATGAGAAGAGGCAGTATGTGCCATTTAAGATGTTTCCGGTGAGCAATTAAGGACAGACAGTTATGATTCATATAAAGGATACAAAGAAGATACAACTAAATAGCACAGAGCGCACGGCGGTTGCACTGGGAAAGTTTGATGGCATACACCAGGGGCATATGTTATTGATAGAACAGGTGCTCAAACTGCAGAAAAAAGGCTATATGGGTGTCGTGTTCACATTTGACATGAGGGAGAACCATGTGTTTGATGTGAGCAATATGAAGACCATATACACATCTGACGAGAAGGCACAGGTGGTATCGGATACCGGAGTTGACGTCCTGGTTGAATATCCGTTTGACGATGCATTTGCGGCTACAGAGCCGAAGGCGTTCATCAGAGATGTGCTGGTGGACATGATGCGGGCCGGATATGTCGTGGTTGGAAGCGATTACAGATTCGGCAGAGACAGAAAGGGCGATGTGGATACCCTGAAGGATTATGCGGGCGAGTATGGATATAAGGTCATAGTCATAGACAAGCTGGAACAGGATGACGAGGTGGTCAGCTCAACTGTCATCAGGAAGAATATTTCTGAGGGAGATGTGAGGTCGGTCATTCCGATGCTCGGCAGACCGTACAGTATGACAGGTGAGGTGGTGTCCGGCAAGCAGCTTGGAAGAACCATAGGAATACCAACGGCGAATATGCCGCCGGAGGAACGCAAGCTGTACCCGCCGGCTGGTGTGTATGCTTCAAGGATCAGAATAGTTCAGGGAGAGCATGCGTGTCATGTGGATCCGTTCAGAGTCTATAATGGAATCACCAACATAGGTGACAACCCAACAGTGAACGACAAAGGAAACATTACTATAGAGACTAATATCTTTGACTTTGACAGGGATATATACGGACAGATCATCAAGGTGGAGCTTATAGAGAAGATCCGGGGCGAGAAGAAATTTGGAAGCCTGGATGAGCTCAAGGCCCAGATGACAAATGACATAGAGAATTCAAAGAGAATACTTGGAAACAAGGTGTTGGTAAAATAGCACAGAAAACATTGGTAATTATGCGGATAAATAATGACGGATTATTGGGTCGCATGAAGATGTTTTCTGTGCTATATTTTTAATAATAGGGTATTTTTTTCTGGTAGAAAAGGAAGTACAAGGAGGAAAAGGGAAATGAGAAAGAAAGCAGCGAGCAGGATCCTGGCATATGTTCTCACCTTATGCATGATCATCGGCAATATAACATGGCCGGAGATCACAGCTAAGGCGGAGACCATAACGCTGGATCTGAAACCGGACACCGGTTGGAAGACGGTGACTGCAAAGTCGGATACTTATAGTAAGAAGCCTAAGGCAGAGATGAGGTTTTCTCCACCGAGTGAACTCGGCTCTATGAAAGCGATTGCTGATGCCGGGTATAAGACACTCAAGATCACATATGCGGTGGAGGATTTCACTGAACTAAGTGGGGAAAGTTCAGGAGTTATGCCATTTGTATCATATGGGCCATCGTGGTCCAATAATGATGTATGGATTAATCTGGAAAAAGCCGGACAGTTTGAGGCTACACTTGATCTGGCATCGATCAATACTACCAGCACAGAGAGCGTGGCATTTGGTATACAGATTGCAAATCTCCAGGAGAACAGCACGATCAAATTCAGGATCGTGTCAGCGGTGCTCTCGGGAACAAAGAGCACATCTGGTGGTTCATCAGGGGAGTCTGGCGGTTCGGGAGGCAGCGGACAAGGAAGTGCGGATCTTGATTCTATAGGAAACACAAGCTCAAGCGTAACTGCAAGCCTTGCCGATGGAGATGGAACAGCCAAGGGAGACGGCTACTACGAGACAGAGATAACGATAAATAACAAGAGCAATTCATACATAGCAGACTGGATAGCGGTGGCTGATGTGAATGGTTCAGTAACTGCAGTAAAGGATTACAGTAGCTGGTCAGCCCTCAAGGGTGTATTCAGTGATGGAAAGCTGTACATATATCCAAACACATCCAAGAAGTCAGGTGCAGTAAATGCCGGATCGAGCGTGAGTTATTCAAAGCTTGGCTACACAGGCACGGCAAATGGTGTGTCTATAACAGGTGTCAAGGTGTACTACAGCTCACAGTCAGGTGCATTTGACTCATTTATCGGTTCACTTTCATCATCATCTGGCGGAGCCGGGGACAACACAGGTGAGATCAATACGGATGTTGAGTACAACTATGCAAAGCTTCTTCAGGAGTCACTGTATCTTTATGATGCGAATATGTGCGGAAGTGATGTATCTGCAAAGAGTGAGTTTTCTTGGAGATCAAACTGCCATACTGAGGATGCAAAAACAACATATAATGGAAAGACTGTGGATGTCAGCGGTGGATACCATGATGCGGGAGATCATGCCAAGTTTGGTCTGCCACAGGCATATTCGGCTACAGTTCTAGGGCTTGCGCACATGGAGTTTGCCGAGGCATTTGCGGATACTGCTACAGAGGCACACTATAAGAGGATCATGGACAGATTCGTTGATTATTTCGAGAGATGCACAGTCCTTGGAAGTGATGGCTCGGTTAAGGCTTTCTGTTATCAGGTCGGTGATGGAAATGTCGATCATGGCTACTGGGGAGCTCCGGAAAAGCAGTCATCAAGAAGTGGACAGGCAACATTCACATCTGATTCAGATACATGTACAGATATCGTTTCAGAGACAGCGGCGGCACTTGCGGCATATTATATAAATTACAAGGATAAGAAAGCGCTTTCCTATGCGGAGAAGCTTTTCACATATGCGGATACTAAGGCTAAGAAGAACAGCTCGGGTCCGGCATCAGGTTTCTATAACTCAGATTCATGGGAAGATGACTATGCCCTTGCGGCGGCTCTTCTGTACAAGGCTACAGGAAAATCAGCATATGCAACAAAATACAATAATGTATATGGTGGCAGAACAAATCCTAACTGGGCTCTTTGCTGGAATAACGTGGCTCAGGCGGCTCTGCTCTACAGTCCTAATTCATCCAAGAAGAGCGTGTTCGTGGAGAACCAGTCAGGACTTATAGCAAGCAAGACACAGTCAGGAGATAACAATTTCTGCCTGATAGACAGCTGGGGATCGGCGAGATATAACACTGCTCATCAGATGACAGGTCTTCTGTATGATACTATATATGGAAAGAATGATTATTCATCATGGGCAAATGGTCAGATGAAGTACATACTTGGCAACAATGCAGGTTCAAAGTGTTTTGTTGTCGGTTACAACAAGTATTCATCAAAGTACCCTCATCACAGAGCCTCAAGCGGATATCAGGGTTCTGTAACTGGAAATGCATATACAAAGCAGGCACATGTACTAGTCGGCGCTTTGGTTGGCGGTCCGGCGGGTTCGAGTACATCCTATGTAGATAGCTCAGAAGATTATAACCAGAACGAGGTTGCACTGGACTATAATGCAAGCCTTGTGGGTGCAGCAGCTGGACTTTATCTGTATGTAAAGAACAGCGGAACAGATGAGGAGAAGGCAGCACAGAAGGTAGTTCCAAAGAGCGAGGTGTCGTCAGAGCTTAGGACGATAAGCGGGGAGTCAGGTGGAGGCATGACAACAGAGGACGACACGAAGGATCCTTCAACTGGCTCAACCGGCTCAACCGGATCGACTGGCTCAACTGGATCAACAACGGGTTCAACGTCTGAGAAAGACACAGAGACTCCGTCAGAGCCCCCAGCCGTAAAGGTTACAGGAATCTCATTTGACAAGACATACATAACACTTAATGTGGGCGACAGTGATGAGATCAAGGCAACGATAACACCTGCTGATGCAAAAGATACATCCCTTGTGTGGTCAAGTTCAGACAAGGCTAAGGTATCCGTACAGAATGGCAAGATAACAGCCCTCGCAGCCGGAACGGCGACTATCACAGCTACGGCTAAGGATGGCTCGGGAATAAAGGCGGCGTGTGTTGTCAAAGTGCTCACTCCTGGAAAGCTGTCATGTAGCAGTGCTGACAAGTCATGGACAGACCTCGTATATGGCTATTCAAATGCGAATCATGCAGCTATTGAACTGTCAAACTCCGGGGAGACAACCCTTACAGATGTAAAGGCCAAGCTTAAGGATGGAACGGCATTCCAGATCGTTTCATCACCGGCAGGGCAGATTTCTGCAGGAAATAAAACATCAGTAGTTGTAAAACCGGTAAATGGACTTGGTGCCGGAAGCTACAGCGATACACTGGTTATATCATCAGCAAATGGCTCAGCGAACATAACACTCAAGGCGACAGTGGCAAAGGGAGAAAATACCGCAGTTGTCACTGTGACAAAGACATCAGTAACATCTGATGCGGTGACTGTCAGCGGCAAGGTGTCAGGTATAGTGGGTGAGATCAAGTATGCAATATCCAGTGAAAAGGATGCTGATGCATCAAAGCTTGTATGGCAGAATGGTGCTCAGTTTACCGGGCTTAAGGAATTTACTACATATTATGTGTATAGCCGAGTAAAAGAAACTGCAAATGTCAAGGCTGGTCAGATCAGCCAGGCACTTGAGGTGACTACACCTTTATCAGATCCTTTCGTAATTGACATCGGAAGACTGAATGACAGCAGATATGTTGGAGCATTCACAGACAGTGAGGAAAATCCAACTGTAAAGGTATCACAGTCTGGTGGAATCATATCAGTTTCATTTACCGAGAATAAGGATTACACGATCACAGGAAATGGTGAGGATGTAATTGTAGATACCGGAAATGCAAGTGGAATAACCGTGGACAATGCTACTGTAAAGAAGATCACGGTTCGTCCGGGCAATTCTGAAACATTTGTCATAAAGGTAAGCGGAGAAAATAAGATTGCTGATGGTATAACATGCGTCAGCGATAACAGTAACGCAGCGGATGTAAAGGTATCTGGAAAGGATACATCTTCCAAGATATCAGCGACAACCCCGGGTGCGTCTGCGATCAAGACAGATGGAAATCTTGAGATAGACAACATACAGATAAAGTCCGATGGTAAGGGAATCGAATCTGCGGGAACTGTGAAGATAGCAGGTGGAAGCAACAGCATAGATTCTGTATCTTCGGCAATATCGGCATCGGATGTGGAGATCACAGGAGGCTCTGTTGATGCAAAGTCATCAGGACTTGGCGATGGGGAGTCGGTAATCTCAGCAGACAATTCTATCAAACTGGTTGGTGGAAGTGTTACGGCGGATGCATCCGGATCAACCGGTGGAAATTCATTTGGCGTAAAGTCAGATGATGGAACGATCATTGTTGATGGCGATGTGTCAATAGGTGGAGATCCAATTTATTCCAAGGATCCGGTAGACAGCAAGGGCGACAGTGTAACCATGGTAAAGGTTGTGTTCACAGATGAGAATGGCAACCAGTTGTATGCGTCATCTGTAAACAAGGGATCAACTCTTGATCTGTCGAAAATAAATATCACCATGTCTGATGGTACTGATTACAAGACATCGAGGGCTGGATATGCGCTGGCATGGCAGGATGAAGCCGGAACAAGCTATAATGCTGATTCTGCATACGGCGCTGTATCAGAGGATATAACATTTAAGGCTGTATGGACATGGATAGTTGTGGATATAAGCGTTGATGCAAATATTACATTTGCGGCAACTGGAAATGCTTCGTACAAGACTACATATACAGGCGCAGCGATAAGACCGGCCGTAAAGGTTGTATCACGTGGAAGAACACTTGATGCGGGAACTGACTATATAGTTTCATATAGCAGCAATACCAATGCCGGTACAGCAAAGGTAGTTGTCAAAGGTCAGGGCAGATATAAGGGCTCGAAGACTTTTACATTTGCAATAAACAAGCAGGCGATAAGTAAAGCCTCTGTGACAATCACAAAGTCGGCTGTATATACAGGCAAAGCAATAACACCAGCGGTGAAGGTTACCTGCGGCAAGCGGACACTCACAGCGGGCAAGGATTACAGAGTTGCATATTCGTCAAATAAAGACTTTGGCAAGGCAAAAGTTGTGATAATGGGAATCGGTAATTACAGTGGAACACAGACAAAGTATTTTGACATAACTGCGGCTGTGGGTAAGATCTATGCAAATGGAAATTACAAGTACAAGATCACAAATGCATCCCTGAATGGCAAGGGAACGGTAACTCTCGTATCTGTTGTCAAGAAGACCAAGACAGTTGTGGTTCCTGACACTATAAAGCTTGGTGGCAAGACATTTAAGGTCACAGCGATAGGAAAAGCGGCGTTCAAGAAGAATGTAAAGGTTACAAAGGTGACCTTGGGCAAAAACGTCAAGACTATAGGTGCCAAGGCGTTCTATGGATGTAAGAAGCTCAGGACAGTAGTGATAAAGAATACACAGATGACAGGAAAAACAGTTGGATCTGGTGCATTTACAGGGACATACGCCAAGATGACCGTCAAGGTTCCGTCGAAGAAGCTTAAGAGTTATAAGACAATCCTTCTGAAAAGAGGAGTGTCAAAGAAAGCAGTCATAAAGAAATAAAGGCTCAATAAAATAAAGAATAATTGGAGATCCGGGGTGGTTCATATGATCCCGGATCTTTTTTGTGCGTATGGAGGTGACCGAAGTTCGATTTGACATGGGTAAAAATATGTGTATAATATCGTTAGTATTCTAATAATTAGAAGTATAACTATCTGGAGAGGAGAATCCATATGGACGAACATACAAAATCCATACATTATCTGCTGATGGCGGATCATTTCATGGTGCAGAAGGCATTGCTGAGTCAGATAAAGGATACAGAGCTCACCATGGGACAGCCCAAGGTGCTGGACTATCTGAAGGATCATGATGGGGCGTGCCAGAAGGATATCGCGGCGGGATGTCATATAGAGCCGGCATCGATAACCGCTGTGTTGAGTGGCATGGAGAATAAAGGTTATATACAGAGAAGTACAAAGTCAGGGGACAGAAGATCCCTGTACGTGTATTTGACAGATAAGGGCAGAGAGTATGTGGAGATGCTCAATAAGAAGTTTGACTTAGTTGAATCTTTGGCACTGAGGGGATTTACCGCGGAAGAGACGGAAGAATTGCAGTCATTTCTTGTAAGGGTGTACGACAATATGAAGGGCAGCGAAAAAGACAACAGAAAAGAGGAACGTAAGAGATGAAGAACATGAAGGTAAGAATCCCAATGTATTTTGTTGGACTGTTTATTATGACTATAGGAATAGCACTTTCAGTCAAATCCAATCTGGGAGTGTCACCGGTGAGCTCTATACCATATACGATGACATGTGTATGGGGAATAGAGATGGGAAAGGCAACGATCATATTCCATGCGGCATTGGTGCTTATACAGATCATTATACTTCGAAAGAATTTCAAACCGATAAATCTCCTTCAGATAGTGGTTGGAGTAGTATTTGGATACTTCACGACATTCTGCAATTATCTTGCCACATTTCTGCCATCAACAGATAACATAGTTGTCAGGGTTGTTTTGATGCTTGTGAGTACCATATTCATAGCAGGCGGAATATTCTTTTATCTGCCGGCGAATCTTATCCCACTTGCCGGGGAGGGTGTTATGCAGGCTGTCTCAGAGGGCACACACATTGAATTTTCAAAGGTAAAGATCGGATTTGACTGTTCTATGGTGGCTGTGTCGGTCGTAACATGTCTGATCTGCATACATAGTCTTGGAAGCGTGGGCGCCGGTACTGTTATTGCCGCATTCCTTGTTGGATTCAATCTTGGCAAGTTGAATAAGGCATTTGGCGGAAAACGAGATAAACTTCTTGGAAAGCACACATACACTGAGGAGGAAGTGCTCAGGGAGAGAATGGAGCAATTGCATTAGGACTTTTGGATAAAATTGTATCGTATAAACTATTTTATAATGGTAATCAAAATTACCAATTAGAACTGCAATCTGCCTGCACTGTATTTGAAGTCGTCGAAATCATCGGGTATCCGTGAGAGTTCGTCTATGTATGCCGGACTGTCATATGGCTCATTTGCATTTATATGATGTTCCATATCTGTTATTTTCCCTTCATAAATGGCTAGTCTGGGGAGTTTTATTTGTTTGCTTTTGATATTACGTGGTGTATAATTTAGCCATACAAATTTTGGTTTGTTGTATGTGCAAAGGAGAATACAAATGATAACAGGGGATTTGAAGAATAAAATAGACAGTTTATGGGACATATTTGCCGCGGGTGGACTTGTCAATCCACTTGAGGTTATAGAGCAGATAACATATCTTATGTTTATCCATGATCTTGATGATGTGGACAACAAAAAGGCAAAGGAATGCGAGATGCTAGGGCTTCCGTTTAGCAGTATATTTGCTGATGAGGTGAAGATAGGAGACAGAAACATTGACGGAAAGCAACTCAAATGGTCTGTATTCAGGGATTTCCCTGCTGAGAAAATGTACAGTGTCATGCAGGAATGGGTTTTCCCATTTATAAAAAATCTTCATAGTGACAAGAACAGCGCATATTCAAAATATATGGATGATGCCATATTCAAGCTTCCGACACCGATTCTTCTTTCGAAGGTTGTTGATTCGCTGGATGAGATATATAAATTGATGAATGAAATCCAGTCAGTTGACGTGAGAGGCGATGTATATGAATATTTGCTTTCAAAGATAGCACAGTCTGGAAGAAACGGTCAGTTCAGGACGCCGAGACACATCATCCGTATGATGGTTGAGATGATGGATCCGGCAGCAGACGAGATGATATGTGATCCTGCGTGTGGAACATCCGGTTTCCTTGTTGCGTCAGGGGAGTACCTCAGAGAAAAGAAGAAAGAAGACATCTTTTATAACAAAGCAAATAGAGATCACTATATGAATCATATGTTCTATGGATATGATATGGATAGAACGATGCTTCGTATAGGTGCTATGAATATGATGACACATGGTATAGATAATCCATGTATTGAATATAGAGACAGCTTATCAGATCAGAATAGTGATAAGAATAAATATACACTTGTTCTTGCAAATCCACCGTTCAAGGGAAGTCTGGATGCTGAATCAGTTTCAGCAGATCTTCTCAAGATGTGCAAGACAAAGAAGACAGAATTGCTGTTCCTTACATTGTTCATAAGGATATTGCAGGTAGGCGGCAGATGTGCATGTATAGTTCCGGATGGAGTGCTATTTGGCTCGTCTGCAGCACATAAGGCAATCCGTAAAGAAATAGTGGAAAATCAGAAACTTCAGGCAGTCATCTCCATGCCATCAGGAGTGTTTAAGCCATATGCAGGAGTGTCAACTGCGATACTGATATTTACAAAGACAGATCACGGTGGAACGGACAAAGTATGGTTCTATGATATGACAGCAGACGGATACAGTCTTGACGATAAGAGAACACCGGTAAATGATAACGATATACCTGACATAATAGAGAGATTTGCACATCTTGACAAAGAAAATGACAGAAAGCGAACGGACAAGTCATTCTTTGTGTCAAAGGAAGAGATAGTGGACAATGCTTACGACCTCAGCATCAATAAGTACAAGGAAGTAGAGTATACACCAGTAGAGTATCCGCCTACATCTGAGATAATGTCAAATATAAGAGATCTGGAGAGACAGATAAGTCAGGAAATGGATGAACTTGAGAAATTGCTGGCTGATGATAACCAGTAATTGATTGAAAATATTAGGAAAGGGGAAAACAAACTCGACTTTAGCAAATTCGTATTTGTATGAATGATGTGGATGAGATTACTAGATATATGTGATTTTCAAGGCGGTTCACAGCCACCTAAAGAAGAATGGTCGTTTGCTGAACAAGAAGGATATATTCGTATGCTTCAAATACGAGATTTTACACAAAGTGAAAAAGTGACACCTGAATATATTAAAATTAGTAATTGTATAAAAACTTGTACAGAGGATGATGTTCTTATAGCTAGATATGGCGCATCAATTGGAAAGGTTTTAACTGGCATAGCAGGTGCATATAATGTTGCGATAATGCGCACTATTCCTGATACAGATATAATTCGTAAAAGGTTTTTGTATTACTATTTGAAATCTTCGTATTTTCAGTACGCTATTTTAAATGTAGGCTCAAGGGCTGCTCAAGCAGGGTTTAATAAAACAGATTTGGCAAAATTGGAAATTACTTGTCCAGAGTTATCAAAACAGGATAAAATTGTAAAAATTTTGGAAAAAGTAGAATCCATTATCCAAAAGAGAAAAGATCAATTAAATGCACTAGATTATATTATCAAAGCCCGATTTGTGGAGATGTTTGGTGATGTTATTCATAATGATAGAAAATGGGAATGTAAGCAGTTTTCTGATATTACTACTTCAAGATTAGGTAAAATGCTCGATGCTAAACATCAGATAGGTACATGTAAATATCCTTATTTAGCTAATTTCAATGTTCAATGGTTTAGATTTGAATTAGGTAATTTGAATGAAATGGATTTTAATGAAAAAGATCGTGAAGAATTTTGTCTTGAGGATGGAGATTTACTTGTCTGTGAAGGTGGAGAGATCGGTAGATGTGCAGTTTGGCATAATCAGGTTAAGAAATGTTATTTTCAAAAGGCACTTCATAGGGTGAGATGCAACCAAAACATAATTTTACCAGATTATTTGTCATGGTGGTTTAAGTATAATTGTGAGAATGGTGGTTTTGCTGCTATTGAAGGAGCTAAGGCGACAATATCTCATTTGACCGGTGCTAAAATGAAAATGTTAGATGTGACAGTTCCGCCAATTGAGTTGCAAGAACAATTTGTAGACTTTATCAAACATGTCGACAAATCAAAATTGCTCTCTCTCATCAAACTACTGGAACAACTGATTACTTACCTATATAATGTGTTTATAATATACCGACAAGACAAAGGGGAGGAGGTAGAAAAGTATGAATAATTTTGACTTCTTAAGGGATGAACCAAGATTTGCCACATTTGCTGGGATTGCAATATCGGCTGAGAAAATAATCCTCATGGATCCCGATGCATGTATACTCAATTGCCGCAGGGCTATGGAGTTTGCTATAAAATGGATTTATTCAGTTGAGACATCACTTGAAGCGCCGTATCAGGATAATCTTCACAGTTTATTGAATTCAGAGGACTTCAGAGATTATGTGGGAAATGATCTGTGGAGACGATTGGATTATATACGAAGAAAAGGCAACAGTGTGGCTCACAATAACAGGCGTCAGGGATTTGACGAGGCTATGCTTTGCCTGGAGAATCTGCATATATTTATGGACTTTATTTCATGTTGTTATGTACGGGGATATGAGCAGAGAGAATTTGATAGAAATGCCATATTGAACAGACGTGAAAATGCCAAGAAATCCAGGGAGAATGCTGAGAATGCAAAGAGCCAGCTCAAAGAACAGGAAGAGTTGATTCGCCAGAATCAGGAAGAGATTGAAAGACAGAAGATAGATCTAAAGACATTGGCTGAGGAAAATGCAGATCTCAAGGAGAAGTTATCTGCACGCAGTCAGGTACAGAGGAAGCGTTATAAGCAGCATCCGCTTGATATATCTGAGTTCGAGACAAGGAAACTCTATATAGATGCTATGCTTGAGGACGCAGGATGGGTACAGGGTTCAGACTGGATTGATGAAGTTGAAGTTGACGGTGTGCCTAGCAGGTCAGGAAATGGACGGGTGGACTATGTGCTCTATGATTATACACAGAGACCACTTGCTATTATAGAGGCAAAGAAAACATGTGTCGGAGTTGAGGCAGGCAGATATCAGGCGAAGGAGTATGCTGACAGCATTGAGAGAAAGTATGGCAGAAGACCTGTTATCTTCCTTACAAATGGATTTGAGACGCATATTATTGATGGACAATATCCGGAGAGAAAGTGTTCGTGCATTTACTCTAAGAGGGATCTGGAAAAGTGGTTTAATCTGAGGTCTATGAGGACAAGTCTCAGAAACGTAACGGTAGATAAGACAATTGCCGGACGTTATTATCAGGAGGCAGCGATAAAAGCAGTGTGCGATGCATTTGACCAGAAGAACAGAAGAAAAGCATTGCTTGTCATGGCTACAGGTTCTGGTAAGACACGAACAGTAATCGCACTTTGCAAGATACTGATAAATGCCGGATGGGTGAAGAATATTCTGTTTCTGGCAGATAGAAATTCGCTTGTTACGCAGGCTAAGCGTAATTTTGTGAATATGCTGCAGGATTTATCCTGTACGAATCTGGTGGAGGAGAAGAATAATTATAATGCAAGGTGTGTATTTTCCACATACCAGACAATGATCGGATGCGTTGACAGTGCAAGTGACAAGGATGGGAGAATATTTACCTGCGGACATTTTGATCTGATCATATGTGATGAGGCGCACAGGTCAATATATAACAAGTATAAAGATATATTCACTTATTTTGATGCACCGCTTGTGGGACTTACGGCGACACCGAAGGATGAAGTGGACAAGAATACTTATGATATATTTGAACTTGCAAATGGAGTTCCTACATATGGCTATGATCTTGCACAGGCTGTTGAGGATGAATATCTTGTTGATTATATGACAATTGAGAGCAAGGTAAAGTTCCTTGATGAGGGAATTGTATATGAAGAACTCTCGGACGCAGATAAGGAAGAGTATGAGAAAACATTTGTGACAGAGTCTGGGGATGTACCGGATAAGATAGAGTCCGCTGCGCTTAATTCCTGGTTATTCAACAAGGATACAATAAGAAAAGTCTTA